>SDBV01003053.1_pt1 | contig 24937 bp, 22 predicted proteins | sample 2277081 | NCBI WGS metagenome assembly SDBV01 (sample SAMN10402039, study PRJNA504765) | marine sediment metagenome | isolation source: marine sediment core GS10_PC15, 223 cmbsf | place: Arctic Ocean: Southern Knipovich Ridge | collected 2010 | reverse complement strand
GAGTATGGCAAGGCTGGCAAGGTTACGGGCTGTCACTCGCCGGCTGGACCGCCGAGCAGCGACTCGCCGTCGAGGCCGGGCGGAATTGGACGGCCGAGCAGGTGAAGCAGCGTCGGCATCAGATCGACGGTCCGTGCGGTATCGAGTCTGCCCGGCTCGACGCCAGGCCCGGCCAGCAGCATCGGCACGAGCATGTCGGCCGGCCCCAGCCCGCCATGGCCGGCGCGATTGTTATTGTTGAAATCCCAGCCAGGTGCGGCGAACAATGCGATGTCCCCGGCCAGGTCCGAACGGAAGTACGCGAGAATCTGTGCGGGCGTGTCCGGGTAATCCGTCGCAATCGTCGCGTCGAGCCATTGCCTGGGGCTTGCGGGCTGGCCGGTAAGCAATCGCTCGTCTACGTGCCCGCTCCATCCGAGCGGATCGTCGCCGGAGATTCGGGCGTATGTTATGTCTCCGCCGGGGCCGGCGGCCTGATGGAACTCCACCTCGCCCGTCTTGCGTCGCAGACGAACGCGGTTTGGCCCGGCCGACCATGCGACCACATCGACGGCCGGCTGTTCGACCAGGCGAGCGAGCAGGTCCACCCCGCCAACCGGATAATTCGCCAGGTCTTCAGGTGTCGGTCGCTGCGGCCAGGCAGCAAGCTCCGTCCGGCCTTTCCCCTTGCCGCGTTTGCGAAGATGGAGCGACACGTATCGGTCGCCGCTGCCGCACATGACGGCCGACTGTTTGCGGTAGTAGTCGTGGCGTTTCTCGAAGGGAGTTTCCTCCCAGAGTCGCTTGCGAGCAACAGTCAGGTGAAGCTCGTCGGCCAGGAATTTATCCATCGGAAAATGTTGCTTCACTTCGCGATGGCCGTGATCGGATACAATCGCCAGGTGCAGCTTTTCGAGCAGGCCCGCGCGAGCCAGGTCGCCGCACACCCGGCCGATCTGGTAGTCGGCGTGTCGGATCGCATCGCGATACTCGGGCGAATCGAAGCCGTCGTCGTACGATCGAAAATCCGGGGCGAGCAGATAAACCATAGTCACGGCCGGCCACTCGTTTCGTTTGCGGGCAACGTCGGCGACGATATTCAGCCGAAACAGCGTCAGCCGATCCACGAATTCGTACCAGCCGAAGTAGAACGGCGGCCCGGCCGAGGTCCAGTTCTCGATGAACTTCGTCGCCCCGCGATGCGGCTGATAGAACACGGAAAAAGTCGTGCGATCCGGGAATTGCTCGTAGAGATTCGGCGCGATATAGTCGCCATCCAGCGTGTTCTTCTGTGCGATGGTTTCGTAGTTGCGCCAGATCAGTCGATTGCGGTCGAACCAGTTGATTCCGACCAACCGGTGATGCCCGCAGAATCGCCCGGTGACGATACTGGTCAGGTTCGACAGCGTCACCGACGGCACGTTCGCCACCGCCCGGCGGACATAGAGGCCGCGATCGACGAAGTATTTTTGTATGGCTGGCAGTTCGCCGGCGGTCAGCATCTCGTCGAATGTCTCGGCGTTCAGGCCGTCCACCAGAAAGACGATCGCTCCGGATTGCGTGGCGTCGGACTGCATCGCAAAGTCGAGCCCGAAGGTATCCGCCGGGCCGTCGGGCGAGGGCGTTCCGCACCCGCCCAGAACGGCGACGACAGCCAGCGCAGCAGCCGCCAAGGTGAGTCGCCAATGTCGCGTGGCCCAACTCAAATCAGTCATCTGCGACTCCTTGATCTTCCTGCTGGTCGGAATGAGGAGGGCTCTTATGGCGGCCGGTCAACAGCAGAGGAAATATGATATCGCTCGTGCAACACGGCACCCAAACCGCCAGAAAAAGAATGACCGGGATCAGTGCGAATGTCACCGGGTCGGCGCCTTGATTGAGGGACATCAGAATATGCGACAACGACGCCCACGTGCTGAGCAATACATGAGCGGTGTGGGGCGATTTGGTGCGAGGCCGCCAGCAGGCAACCGCAATCCCCGCCAACGCCAATGGGTGGACCAGATACCATTCCTCGATAAAACCCAGATGAATGTGAGCCTCTACGTGTGCGTCGTATCTCTCCAGGAACAGTTCGCTGAGATAGGGGATGATCGAATCGCTCAGCGCTGCAATGCCGACCGAACCGACATACCCGATCGCCACCGTAGCCAGCAGATTTCTATTCCCGCGCAGGCGAAACATCGCGGTCGTCGCCAGCGCACTGAAAAATACGTGAGTCGGATGAAATATCGAAAAGAGCACACGGGACGCACCTCTGGGCAAGGGCAAATAGACAAACGCCAGTGCGATGACTATCCCCATCAGCGCGCCGAGAAACGTAAAAGGCGCATGGTGCCTGAGCTCGTGACTGATTCCACTCAGCAGCCCATGGTCGTGATGAGGCGTTCCGCAGCCGTGCATTGCAGATTGCTCCGATCGAGCAGGTTAAGTTTCTTTGTAGCGTTTGAGCTGGTTGCGGCGTCGGCGGACCGCGTCAGGCTCGTCCTCACCGGCGCTCAAATCTCTACACGAAAGCTTAAAATGCTCTAAACCATTCTTCGTAAAACCGGTAATTGCGGGCGTTGCAGACAGAACTCGACCCGCTACGCATCAAGCCAGCATATCAACTCCGGCAAAGATTTCACGCAAATGTGCAATACGAACTAACCTTTGCGCAAAAAAAACTCCGCCCATCGGACAGAGTTTGGAATTCATCAGATCATGGCGTCCGGGTCTATATCCCATTGGCCTGTGGAGTGAAGTCATCTCCGGTAAGCCCGACGTTGAATTTGAGGTCCGAATAAATGTAACGGCACTGAAGCTTCTTGTCCCAGTCGTAGCCTTCAATGCAAACCGGCAACAGGTATTCCACGTCAATATAAGTCAGTGTCTTCCAGGCGGGGTAATCCTTCTTGGCTGGCAGATACCGAACCAGCACGAGGCATTTGCGCCCCTCGATATTATTGTTGGGATCGGCGCCGAGCATGACATAGTCGCCGAACTCGGTTTTGAGATCTCCGCCTGCCTTGGCCTGCTTGTATACATCGATAAGACTCCTGAGGCCCCGTCCGAAACCAAAGAGGTTCACCGACCGCAACGTATGGCGCATCGCTTCGGGGCCGTCAGGTTCGCGGAGCACCGACCCGCCAACAAGGGCACGCAAGAGGCCCGACTTCGGGCGAACGCGCATCTTGTTGTCGTTCTGGCCCTCGACGTACAGTATGCGATCGCCGATGGGAGCATTCTTGGTATAAACCAGCGCCACACTGAAGGGCGAAACCAAGTGCTTGACGTCGATTTCCTGCACCGGCTGAAGCCGGCCACGAATTCGCTCCTGCTTGGTGAATGTGCAGGTATAATCACGGTAGCTGGATTCGTACTTGGCCAGGCACTGCTCGAGCAGTTCGATGTGATCGCCTTTGGCAAGCTTCTCGATCCTGGAAACGGTTTGCGTAGACGTCTTGCCATAGTGAACGCCGGCAATATCGATGGTCTGCATCAGCGCCGGCTCTTCTTCGAAGCCTTCCGAACTGGTGCACTGGATACAGAACAAGCCCGCCAGCAACAAACCCACCAGCAGACGGACTCTCCGATTCGTCGGACGAAGCATTCGCTTCAACATACTACTTCACCTCTCAACGCAGCTGCGGCCAAAACCTCACCAGCCAAGTCACATATATACTCGGCCGGACGCTCTTGGTCTACCTTAAGTATAAGATCGGCAAAGACCATCGAACAACTTGAGCATCGCAGGCGGGTGAGTCGGCACGCAACTCCTTCGCGAGTTATCTTCATCTTCTTCCCGGCACAACCCAATTCGCTTGCCGGGAACGCCACTGAAGCATGTGTGATTCTAGACAATCGTGAAGCCAAACACAAGGTGAGGTTTTTATGATAATTCGGGTTTTTAGGCGTAACTCGCTCACGCCAAAATACTTGGACGTTGCCTTCAGTCCAAATTATTCGATAAGGAAGGGCTTGTTTGGATCAAATACACCAGCTAAAAAGCCTTGACCCACATTGCATATCTGCGTAGATTCTGACGTTCGTCTCGCCCGGGCAGAAGCGTTTTTGTCCATAACCTACATAGAAAGATTTCCAAATGAATCTGATCACAGGCGCAACCGGGCTGCTTGGCAGCCACATCGTGGAAAAGCTCACCGAAGCCGGCCAGCCCATACGCGCACTTGTCAGGGCAAGCAGCGACACCAGTTTTCTGGATGAGCGTGGTGTGGAGAAGGTTCTGGGCGACATCACCGACCCGGCCAGCCTGCCGGCTGCGATGGAAGGCGTCCAGACAGTCTACCACGTTGCGGCTAAGGTCGGCGACTGGGGGCCATGGGAACGCTTCGTAGCGATCTCCATCGATGGAACCAGAAATATGCTCAATGCCGCCCGCGATGCGAAAGTTGAGCGATTCCTTCACGTGAGCAGTATCTCGGCCTACGGTCACCCCGACGGCGAAGGAATGGTGGTCGACGAAACGGCCCCGCTTGGCGTGGACTTGCACAAGTGGAGCTACTACAGCCGGGCTAAAGTCGAGGCCGAAAAGCTGGCCTGGGAGTATCACAATCGCGGCGACGTGCCGGTCACCGTGGTCAAGCCCAGTTGGCTGTATGGCCAGCGTGACCGAGCGTCGCTTCCGCGCATGATCCGTGCGATCCGGGCCGGCAAGGGAAAACTGGTCGGCGACGGCAGCAACCGCCTGAATCTGACCTACGCCGGTAACGAAGCCGAAGGCTGCATCTTGGCCGCGACAAGCGATAAGGCGCTGGGACAGGCCTACAACCTCGCCTGTGACGGCGAGATCACCCAGGGCGAATACTTCAACAAGATCGCCGATTGCCTCGGCGTCAAGCCAGTAACGAAAAAGGTGCCATACGCAATCGCCTATCGAGCGGCATTCCTGATGGAACTGTTCGGCCGCCTGACCCACTCGACCAAGCCGCCGCTGGTGACTCGTTACGTGGTTTGGCTGATGGGCAGACAATGTTTCTTCTCGTCCGAAAAGGCACGCCGCGAATTAGGCTGGAAGCCAACGGTCGGCTACGACGAAGGTATCGCCCAGTCGGTGAAATGGTGCATGGACAACGTCATCGCAAAAGAATAACGCTGTAAAATGGCATGGAGAATCGCCTCTGTAAAATCCAGTGCAGCGAAGGATTTCTTGGGGAGTGGAATAAAACGGCAGGCGTGCGAACAGCCTCTTAATGAGGTCAAACTGCTACAAAGACTCCGGTCGGGACTTTTGGCGGTAGTTTGCGCGCCTGTCTTTTTTTTGCCTGCCCCGCCAGGATGCAAACGCATCTGGCGAGAACAACCCAATAACAAAACACCCGTGATACTTGCTTAGACTCAGAGAGAGGCTTCCACTTCCTGCAATAGCCGATCCATGTCCAGCGGTTTGTTCAGGCAGACCCTGGCGCCCATCTCGAGAACGCGCTCGACATTCTCTTCCGAAGGGTAAGCCGTCATGGCAAGAATTTCAGCGTTCTTCGTACCAGTTTGTGCTTTGATCAGCCGGCACACTTCGTAGCCGTCCATGCCAGGCATTCGCAGGTCAAGGATCACGACGTCAGGATGCATCGAAGCCAGGATCGTTCCCGCCTTAAAACCGTCATGCGCCTCGACGATCTCGTAATCATCGTGCTCCGTCTTCAGCGCCCGCGAGATCAGCCGGGTAATGGCCGGGTCGTCGTCCACAACCAGGACGCGAATCGGCGTGGACTCCAGTTCATCCGAAATCGGCATCTTGTGCTCGCGAAGAAAAATTACCAGGTCTTCCGTCGCAACCCGTCTGTGCCCGCCAGGGGTGCGATGCGCCTTGAGCAATCCCTGGTCAATCCAATTGGCCACCGAGCCCGGATCAACGTGCAGCATCTGGGCAATCGAAAACGTTGATAAATTTTTTGCCATGTTTAATGCCTCAATCGTTCCAAGAAGCGTAGCCAAACGCCCCACAACCACTATCACTGGTGTGATAGCTAGAATATGCTACTATCAATTATCGGCCTGTAAAACAAGAATATGAACGTTTTTTAAATAATTCCCGTTCTGCTTGTTCTTATATCTGCCTTATATAGCGTTTTTTATAATAACGCCATGGCCTTTTTCAAACTCCTTTTCTACCGTCTACAGAGAACCTGTTGATATGGATTCGGCAAGACTTGATAATCTGCCACGCAATCTTCTACTACGTGTTCAAGGAACAGACCATGAAAAATGCCAGCACCGCACTCGTCACAGGGGCCGCTCGCGGCATCGGCGCAGCCATCGCAATCGAATTGGCCAAGAACGGTTTGAACGTGGCCGTCTTCGACGTGGTGGACTCCTCGGAAACCATTTCGCAGATCGAGGCTGCCGGCCGCAAAGGTCTGTCGCTGACAGGCGACGTAACCAGCGACGCAGACAGACAGTCCGCTCTGGAGAAAATCGAGCAGGTCTTCGGCCGGCTGGACGTACTGGTCAATAACGCCGGAGTGGCGCCCAAAGTCCGCGCCAATGTTCTCGAAGCAACCGAGGAAAGCTACGACCGCGTGATGACCATCAATCTCAAGGGGCCGTATTTCCTCACACAAGCGGTCGCCAACTGGATGATCCGACAGAAAGCCGACCGCCCCGACGACTGGATGTGCATCGTGAACATCTCCTCTTGCAGCGCGTACACGGCCAGTCCGGCGCGAGGCGAATACTGCATCTCCAAAGCGGGCGTGTCGATGGCGACGAAGCTTTGGGCGGTCCAACTGGCAGAAAATGGAATCGGGGTATACGAAGTTCGACCCGGCATTATCCAGACGGACATGACCTCGGCCGTGAAGGACAAATACGACAAGCTTATCGGCGAGGGGCTCACTCCGATTCGCCGATGGGGCTTGCCCGATGACGTCGCCAAAGCGGTGGCCTCGTGCAGCCGGGGTGACCTGGCGTTCTCCACAGGTGAAGTCATTAACGTTGACGGTGGATTTCATCTAAAGACTCTTTAATCCACTGCGATCAACTAAGTCAGTAACGTTGACAGCGAATTTTATTTGAAAATGCCTTAATCAAAAACGGACGGAAGAATACCAATGCAAACACGAACGATCACACTCGATGGGATGGAAATCCCGGTTACCTGCGTCAATACCGTAATCGTCGGCGCTGGGGCGTCGGGCATGAACTGCGCGGACCAGATGGTGAAATTCTGGCGGACGATGGAAGTGGAAAACCCGCAGGAGAAAGTCGCCGTCGTCACGGGCGGCCTGCGCCTGGGCGCCAGCCGAATGAGCGGATCGGACAAGCAGACGTATTACAAAATGGGCACCAGCCCGCGCATCGCCGACACGGCCGATGAGTTCGCCAAATCCCTGACCGGCTTCGGGTGCTGCCACGGCGACAACGCCATGATCGAAGGCGTCTGCTCGCTGCGAGGCTTTTACAATCTCGTCGAAGCCGGCGTGCCCTTCCCTCACGATCCGTTCGGGTCGTTCATCGGCTACAAGACCGACCACGATCCGTACGAGCGGGCGACGTCGGCCGGGCCGAAAACGTCTCGCTTCATGAGCGAATGCCTGCAGAAGTCGGTCGACCGGGCCGGAGTGAAGATCTTCGACCAACACCCGGTCGTGGAGTTCATCACCGACGGCGAGGGCAAGGACAAACGCATCGTCGCCATGGTTTGCATCGACCGGGCAAGGGCGTCGAAAACTGACCCGGGCCTGAGCGTTTTCGTAGCCGCCAACTGGGTGCTCGCAGCCGGCGGGGCGGGCGAAGTCTACAAAACGAGCGTCTATCCGCTGGGGCAGATCGGCATCCACGGAGCGGCCTTCCTGGCCGGGATGGAAGCATGCAACCTAACCGAATCGCAGTACGGCCTGGCGAGCATCCAGTTCCGCTGGAACGTGTCCGGCACGTATATGCAGGTGATCCCCCGCATCTATTCCACCGACGCCGACGGCGGCGACGAAAAAGAATTCCTGACCGAATACTTCGACGACATGTCGTCCATGGCCACGAACGTCTTCCTGAAAGGCTACCAGTGGCCCTTCGACGCCCAGCGGATCACCGATCATCAGTCGTCACTGATCGACATGGCCGTCCACCAGGAAACGGTCGTGCGCGGCAGGCGCGTCTGGATGGATTTCCTCAAGAACCCGATCGGCGCCGACCGCTGGGGCGAATTCAGCCTGGACGACCTTGGCGCCGAGGCGGCCGAGTATCTCCACAAGACCGGCGCCGACCAGTCGCTGCCGATCGAACGCCTCAAGCACATGAACACGCCCGCCATCGAAATCTATGCGGAAAATGGCATCGACCTGACGAGCGAACCGCTGGAAATCGCCGTCTGTGCCCAGCACCACAATGGCGGCTTCGCCGTCGATAAATGGTGGCAGAGCAGCCTGCGTCACACGTTCGTAATCGGCGAGATGGCCGGCACGCATGGCGTGAAGCGGCCGGGCGGGTCGGCGCTCAACGCCGGACAGGTCGGCGGCACACGAGCGGCGGAATTTATCACACACGTCTACGGCTGCGACGAACCGCAGGCGGCCGAACTTTCTTCAGCTATTCAGGACGGATTGAGCGACGTAGCGGCCCGGCTGAAGCAACTTAGCATGCAGGCCGACAGCGCCGAAGCGACGGCCGAGGGCGCCCTCGAAGAGATTCGCCAGCGAATGACGCTGCACGGGGCTCATCTGCGAAGCCACAAAGGCGCGACCAAGGCAGCAGCCCAAGCCCTCGCACAGTATAAGGCGTTGTGCGAAAACGGCGTGAAGCTGGCCGACCCGAAGCGTCTCGATATCGCCGTCGCAATCCGCCAGCAGTGCCTCACGCAGGTGGCACTGCTCGAAGCCATCTGCGGGATGTTCGACCGCGGCGTCGGCTCGCGAGGCAGCCATTGCATCCTTGACGAAGCTGGCGTCGAAATGCACCCTGCCCTGGTCGATCCTGCAACCAACGCCCCCTATCGCTTCAAGCAAGAAAACGAGGAGTTGCGGAATTCGATCCTGTGCGCCCGCTACAATCCACAGGCCGAGCACCTGTTCGACCTGCGGGATATCGAACCTCGGCCGGTGCCCGACCGGCAGATCGCGTTCGAGCCCGCTTGGGCGGAATATCGAGAAGACCGGATCTTCGACGTGTAGAAGGATTCCGTTGATGGATGACGGGAAAAACCCGTGGCTGTCCCCGCTGCTGGTGCTGACCACAGCCGTGTGGGGCTGGACGTTCGTCGTGGTTCACGATGCGATCCAGGTTTACGGCGTGCTTGCGTTTTTAGCCCTGCGATTTATCATCGCCTCGGCGACGCTGGCGCCGCTGTCGATCCGAAAAGTCTCGAAGAAGACTTGGCGAGTCGGCATCGCAATCGGGGCGATCCTGGCCATCGGGTACCTGCTCCAGACTCTCGGACTTCGATACACGACGCCGACCAATTCCGGCTTCATAACGGGTATGTTCATCGTGATGGTCCCGCTGGTCGACCGGGTCATGTTTCGCATTCGTATTCCGCGGATTTTCTGGGCTGCGGTGGGCGTCAGCCTGATCGGCGTGCTTCTGCTGACCCAGGGCGCCGCCGAGCAATTGCGAATAGGCGACCTGATGACTCTGGGAGCCGCCTTGGCCTGGGCCTTTCAGATATCCCTCATCTCGCGACACGCAGCCGGACACGATCCGATGGCGCTGGCATGGGTGCAGGTGCTGACCACGGCCGCGATTTGTCTGGTTGCCTGGCCGTTCTTCGAGCCGATCACACTTCCGCCGAAGGAAATTTGGTGGGCGCTAGTGGTGTGCGGTGTGCTGGCCTCGGCGCTGGCGCTGTCGGTCCAGGCGCTTGCCCAGCGCCGTCTGCCGGCCGTGCGTGCGGCTATCATCTTCTCCACCGAACCGCTCTTCGCAGCCGGGTTCGGATACTGGCTGGCCGGCGACCGTCTGACCGGAATCCAGATCGTCGGCGCGGCGTTTCTTGTCGCTGCCGTAGCCATCGGGGAGATCATTCCCGCCTGGTTGAAAAATCGGCAAATGAAGCATTGAGCATTTCACGAATGAGACGCAGCATTTTCTGCGTTGGCGAGGCAAGGCTGGCAAGGAAGGAATACCAAGGCATATTGTTTGATATTCCGAAGGTTTTCTGATGCAGTCAGCCGTAGACGTAGCCAGCAGAAATGATGCAGGCTCAGAGTGAACTGCTCTTAGTGGTTTTCCAGGTCGCCGTGAGAGTATATTGAAGCCAACACAATGCCCACTACGCATGTAATCGCCATAGCCGTGGGGCTGGGGCTGGACGCGATGAGCGTCTGCATGGCCGTGGGTGTGCGCTGGCACGGGCCGAAGCAAAAATTCCGCCTGGCGTGGCACATGGGATTGTTTCAGTTCCTGATGCCACTGGTCGGCTGGGCGGTCGGCAAGCAACTGTCCGAACTACTGGCCAGCGCCGGAGCGTATGTGGCGGCCGTGCTTGTGTTCGGCATCGGGGGCAAGATGCTTTTCGAGGCCATCAAGGCCAAGCCTGGCGCCATCGAAGAGAAGGCCGAGGTGGCTTTCGAACACGCCGTCCACATTCATCCCAAGGATCCGACCCGGGGCTGGTCGCTGCTGTTCCTGTCGATCGCAACGAGCCTCGACGCGCTAGTGGTGGGCTTTTCGCTGGGGATTCGGTCTCAGGCGATCTGGCATACGAGTCTGCTTATCGGCCTGACCGCTGCACTGATGGCGCTGGTGGGGGTGATCATCGGCCAGAAGGCGGGCAAGGCGTTCGGCAGGCCCGCAGAAATTGTTGGGGCGCTGGTGCTGATGGCACTCGGCGTGAGCTTCCTCTGGCTGTAATGCGCCGTGAAATCTACAGGCGATCCCACTGCTTGGCCGCTTCGTTCTGGATATCCTCAGCCAGCTTGAGCTCGAGCTTTTCGTCACGGCCCAGAGGTGTTACTGCGTCGACCGGCCAGTCTCGCCCGCGGTCGAGCATCATTTTGCGACGGTCGCTCACCCGCTCGGCCTGGAACAGTCTGATCGCCCCGGTCGTGCTGCTGATCTGGGAAGCCTGTTCGTTGGATCGATAGGTCTGGACCTCGACCTCGGCCATGAAACGATCTGGCGTATCGGCAACCGGGCGAATCGTAACAATTGCACGCCGGTAGATCGTCTGGACCGTGCTTTCGGCGAGGTTGTCGATTCCGGCTGCATCCTTTCGCCACGGCTCGGTGAAGTACTGTCCCGTAACCGGAAGAGTTTCGATCCGCCCCTCTCGGCGATCCTCGCGGTCGATCTCGAAGTGATACTCTCGCAGCACCGCTCGGCTGGCCTGCCAGATGGCCTCGAAGTTTCGCTCGCCCGGCGACAGTTGCGGCCGCGGCGCCACCGGGGTCGTGTAGTTCACGCACCCGCAAAACAGAAACGCCAGGCTGATCGATAAGAGAGTTTTAAAATGAATTGTGTTTAGCGATTTCATCGGTGGCCTCAGATTGTAGTTCGTTCGTTCTTGAAAAATTCCAGCTAGTTGGCACGACCCGACATTGTATCGTATTGTCCTGTTAGCACAACGGTTTCAACTACGGCAACCGCAAGCTGGTCTGCACTACAGTCCAGCACCAATGCCCCCAGCCCCGGTTCACCCGCCAGCGAACCGGGGCGCTTTTTTGCGCCGAGAGGCCTTTCTTTCTCTCATCAACGCGCCGAACCATGCGGAATGTCCATGCTCGCCGTTGCTCCAACCCCTATAATCCTTGCGGTTTGACTTCGATATTGCGATTGAGACTGGCTTTCCATGCGAATACTGGCTGGACAATTCAAAGGCAGAAAATTGCTATCTCCGCCCGGCGGAGCAGTCACGCGTCCCATCACAGGCATCGCGAAAAAATCTCTGTTCGACATGCTGGGCGGGCTGCTGACGGATGCCAACGTGCTGGATCTTTATTGCGGCACGGGGACGCTGGGGCTCGAGGCCTTGTCGCGAGGCGCCGACCGCTGCGCCTTTGTCGAGCGAGACCGCGCCGTTGTAGATCGGCTCAAGAGAAACATCGAAACCATCGAAGTCCAGGACCAATGCGAAATCCTGCGCGGCGACGCCACGCGCCGGCTGAAAAGCTGGCTTGCGAGTCGGCCGAAGCCGCTCGACATCGTATTCGTCGACCCGCCCTATGCCGACTCCAGGCAATGGAACTGGCGACAGATCGCATCGCAGCTGTTCGAGCCTCTCTGCGAGCGTCTCGACGAGGATGGAGTGGTCGTGCTTCGAACGTCGACCGCGGCCGACCCGCCCGAAACGCTGGGGCCCTTACAGACCTTCCGGACCAAGCGATACGGAGACATGCTCATCGTTCTGTATCGTCGCGGCGAAGGGCCTTGCGAGTCGCAATGAGCCCGGGCGGTTTTCTTCGCTCGCGCAAGAAGGTATAACGTTTTCAATGGCCAGACCAGCGAACAAATCGACGGCGCTGCGAGTGGTGAAGCGGCTGCGCGCGGCAGGGTTCCAGGCCTTGTTCGCCGGAGGCTGCGTGCGCGACATGCTGCTGGGCGTTCGGTCGACGGATTACGACCTGGCCACCAACGCCACCCCCAAGCAAGTTCGCAAGCTCTTCCAGCATGTGCTGCTGATCGGCGCCAAGTTCGGCGTGGCGATGGTAATCGACAATGGGCGAAAAGTTGAGGTTACCACGTTCCGCAGCGACCTGTCGTACAGCGACGGCCGCCGGCCTGACGGCGTGCGATTCACGACGCCCGAAGAAGACGCCCGCAGACGCGACTTCACCATCAACGGCATGTTCTACGACCCGATCGCCAAGAAAATTTTCGACACGGTCGGTGGGCGGAAAGATCTCGCGCGCGGCGTGATCCGTACAATCGGCAAGGCGGACCGTCGGTTTGAAGAAGACTATCTTCGCATGATCCGTGCGGTTCGCTTCGCGGTTCGCCTGGGCTTTGAAATCAACCCGACGACCCGGGCCGCCATACGCAGGCACGCACACCGGATCGTTTCGATAAGCGGCGAGCGTATCTTCGACGAATTGTCCAAGATGCTTTCTCTCGCCTCAGCGCCGCAAGCCCTGGACCTGCTGGAAAAGTTGCATTTGGCGGCGGAGATTCTGCCGGAATTGACCGCTGGTGGAGGCCTCTGGCAAATCGCCGTGTCGCGAGCCGCTGCTCTCGCCAAACACAAAAGTTTCCCGCTGACGCTGGGCGGACTTCTTGCGGATTTGCCGAGCGAGACAATACAGAAAATCACTCGTCGGTGGGGCGTCTCGAACGAGCTGCGAGACCAGTTCTGTTTCTACAGCGATCATCTCGACGAGTGGCCTGCGGCTGGGGATCTGCCGCTGTGTGACTTCAAGCGATTACTGGCGAGTGAGTTTTTCCCGTCCCTGCGCATTGTCTGGCGGTTTGAGGAACGTCGCCATACCGGCCGGGCCGTTCATGCTCGCCGCCTGGCCAGGCGAATTGCCGAAATTCAGCCCGACCGAATTGCACCCAAGCCGCTTCTGACGGGCGACGACCTGATCGGCATGGGTATTTCGCAAGGCAAGAAACTCGGCAGAGTACTACGGGCCGTCTACGACGCTCAATTGAACGAAGAAATCGCGACTCGGCGGCAGGCGATAGCCCTGGCCGAGAAATTGTCTGAAAAAAAGTAACCCCAGCTCATCTACGCCTCGACGAGCGGTTTTTCTAATGAGTGTCAAATCGTTCGATTTTTGTATGAGAGCCCCAAAGGGGCTAAGCCCCCGGTAAGAATGCCACTAATCGAAAGCCCTGAAAGGGCGACAGAAGGTTTTTCAAAATGCACGCCCTACGCGCGGGGTTCGTTGTTGAAGTTTAGCGGCAAAAGTAGGCCCGCTTGTCTATTTCACATTTCTGCCGCCCCGTTGGGGCTCTTGAAATTGGATGCCGAATGGTTCCGGGGGCTTACGCCCCCGGCTAAATTCTCACCGGCCCTTCGGGCCTGTTTCTTTGTCATGCCGTTTCTGCTGTTAACTCCAAATTCCCAATTCCGAATTCCCAAATCGCTGCTTCAAAACATTCCGCGTGCAACGAGTTGCACGCCCTACGCGATGATCTTTCTTTAATTCGTTTAATTCGTGACATTCGTGGACAATAAGCCGGTTGATGAGTCACGGTTTTTTTTAAACAATTTTACGATAGGCATTCATATAAAAACGTTCCGCCCCCTGGGGAGCGGAACGATGAGGTTTTTTCGAATTGTCGCCGATTTGCTATTCGAAGCGTTTGATCAGCAGGCAGGCGTTGTGTCCGCCGAAGCCGAAGCTGTTCGACAGCACGATATCGACTTTCTTCTCTCGCGGAGTTTGCGGGATGTAGTCGAGATCGCATTCGTCGTCGGGCTCTTCGAGATTAATCGTAGCCGGCAGCACGCCTTGGGTGATCGCCAACGCACAGACGATCGCCTCCACGCCGCCCGAAGCTCCCAACAGGTGCCCGGTCGAACTCTTGGTGGAGGAAACCATCAGCCCGTTTTTGGCGTAATCGCCGAAGACTAGTTTGATCGCTCGCGTTTCGGCGATGTCTCCCAGTTGCGTGCTCGTGCCGTGCGCGTTGACGTAGCCGACCTGGTCCGGCGCGATTCCGCCGTCTTCCAGTGCATGCTGCATAGCCAGCACGGCCCCTTTGCCTTCGGGGTCCGGCGCGGTGATGTGGTACCCATCGCTGCTGGCGCCGTAGCCGATCAACTCGGCGTATATTTTCGCGCCGCGGGCCTTCGCGCGGGAAAGCTCTTCGAGGATGAGGCACCCTGCCCCCTCGGACAGGAGGAACCCGTCACGGTCTTTATCCCAAGGCCGCGATGCATGGGTCGGGTCGTCGTTCCGCTTGGACAGGCCCTTGAGCGCACAGAAGCTCGCCAGGCCGATCCGTGTCACCGCCGCTTCGCTTCCGCCGGTAATGGCGACGTCGGCTTCGTTGCGTTGGATGATCCGCATGGTTTCGCCGATCGCATTTGCCGCCGAAGCGCAGGCCGTCACCACCGCTATATTGGGGCCGCGAAGACCCCATAGGATGGAGATGTTCCCGCAGGCGGCGTTGGCCATCAGCTTGGGAACGGTGAAGGGGCTGACGCGCTTGGGGCCTTTTTCGAGCAGCCGCTTGTGCTGGTCTTCCAGTTCCTGGAGCCCGCCGATGCCGCTGCCGACAATGACCGCGCACTTGTCCGGGTTTTCCTGGTCGAAGTCCAGCCCACTGTCAGCGACCGCCTCGATGGCGGCTGCGACCGCAAGCTTGGCGAACCGATCCATCCGCCTGCCTTCGCGCGGGTCGACCAGATCGGACGGGATCGTTTCCCAGTCCTGCACCTCTCCGCCAATCTGCGAAGTGAACAAGGTCGGATCAAACCGCGCGATCCTGCGGATTCCGCTTTCGCCAGCCAGGAGCGCAGACCAAAACTCGTCCACGTTATGGGCGAGCGGATTGACCGTGCCCAGGCCAGTTATCACTACACGGCGCTGTGACATCAAAACCGTCCTTCGTTGCCGCCAGGCCTAGCTGGAGTGACCTTTGATAAAGTCAATGGCCTGTCCGATGGTCTGGATTTTCTCAGCTTCTTCGTCGGGGATGCTCAGCTCGAACTCATCCTCGAATTCCATGACCAGCTCGACGGTGTCGAGACTGTCGGCGTTGAGGTCATTGACGAACGAGGTTTCGCGAGTAAGTTCGCTCTTGTCCACGCCCATCTGTTCCGCAACGATGTCGATTACTTTCTCTTCAATCTGCTCGGGCACTTTCGTACCTCCCTGATATCTCTCGATTACCTAAAAAACAGTCCTGCCGCAAAAGTTCGCGGTACTATATCGTGGCTGCAGGGACCATGCAATAGCAACCTGCAGACCGAAAATCAACTATGTATGCATTCCACCGTCAACACTCAGCACCTGACCGGTGATATAACCGGCCGCATCGGAGGCCAAAAAGCCCACGGCCTGTGCGATGTCGCTGGGCTGTCCGAAGCATTTCAGCGGGATCTGCGCCAAGGCCATGTCTTTCGCCTGCTGCGGCAACACGTCGGTCATCTCGGTCTGGATGAATCCCGGCGCGACTGCATTGCAGCGAACCTTCTTGGTGGCCAGTTCCTTGGCGGTAGTCTTGGTCAGCCCGATCATTCCGGCCTTGGAGGCAGAGTAGTTCGCCTGCCCGCGATTGCCTTCGATGCCGCTGTAGCTGGCCATGTTGACGATCGAGCCAGATTTCTGGCGGATCATGTACTTGCCGACCGCTCGGATTCCGATAAACGCGCTTTTGAGATTCACGGTCATCACCAGATCCCAGTCGGCGTCTGACATGCGAATCAGCAATCCGTCGCGGGTGATGCCCGCGTTGTTGACCAGCACGTCGATCCGGTCGTATTTTTCGACCAGGTCTGCGACCATCTGCGTAAATCCGTCGCTGTCGGTCACGTCGAGCACGCGGGTTTGAAGCTTCTCGCCCGGATTGCCCAGCTTTTCACCCAGCGAGGCCAGCAGGTCTTCCTTCAGGTCGACCGCCATGACCGTCATGCCCATCGACAGCAACTGTCGGGTGACTTCCAGGCCAATGCCTCTCGCCGCCCCGGTCACGATTGCGACTTTTTCGCTCTCAGCCATTTCGTTCCTTTGCGTCCTTATTTCGTGTCGTTTGGTCAGATGAATCGCATGCAGCCTATGCGCCGGCGGCTAGCTTTTCCAGCGCCGCTTGCGAATTGATATTCGTCGCTCGCATTTTTCGATCCAGCCGGCGCAGCAGACCCGCAAGCACTCGTCCCGGGCCAATTTCGTAAAAGTTTGTCACTTCAGACGTTAACAAGTACTCCATGCAGTGCTGCCAGCGAACCGAGCTTACCAGTTGCGCGATTAGCTTGTCGGCAATTTCGCCGGGGCCGCCGTAAGGCTGCCCGTCCACGTTCGCCAATACGGGCATGCGGAGTTCGGCGAACTTGACCTGCCGAACTACGTCGGCAAACTGCTCGGCCGCCGGAGCCATGATCTCACTGTGGAACGCGCCGGCCACCTTCAGTGCAACCGCGCCCGAAGCGCCAAACTGCTCGGCCAACTCCGCGGCACGCTGGCAAGCCTCGTTCTCGCCGGACAGCACGATCTGTCCCGGGCAATTGAAATTCGCACAGGAAAGAATTTGTCCGTCTCGGGCAGCCTCGGCAAGCTGCTGCGCCTTTGCCTCGTCCAGGCCCATCACGCAAACCATGCTCGACGGACGATCCGTAGCTGCCTGCTGCATCAACTCTCCGCGTCGCGCTACTAGCCGAACGCCGGTCTCGAAATCCATCGCACCGGCCGCATAGATGGCGGTGTACTCACCGAGGCTCAGCCCGGCCGCGAAATCCGCACTCAGCGAATCGCCTAGCGTCTCCTGCATGCACAGCATCATGGCGGCCGAGACCGTGAAAATGGCCGGCTGGGCGACGTCGGTCTTCGCCAGCGCCTCTTCGGGGCCTTCGAAGCACAACGTTTTCAGCGGCAGTCCGGTGATCTGCTCGGCCTGATCGAATAGATCAGCAGCGGCCGAGGACGCCTCGTAAACATCCTTGCCCATCCCAACGTGTTGGGCGCCTTGTCCTGGAAAAAGGAATGCCGTTTTCATAAGTAGCGAAGTTCCTTCTTGTACCTCAAAGTCGCACGACCGCACCAGCCCACGTCAGCCCGGCCCCGAAGGCCACCATCAGCAACGTGGAGCCTTCAGACACCTTGCCGGTTTCGCGGGCCTCCAGCAGCGCCAGCGGAATCGATGCAGCCGACGTATTGCCGTACCGATCGATGTTGACGAAGACCTTCTCCATCGGGAAATGGAATTTCCCGGCGGCCGATTCAATGATACGAATATTGACCTGGTGCGGAATAACCATGTCCACGTCATCTGTAGTCAGCCCACACTCGTCCATGCAGTTTCCGAGCAGCCATTGCATTTTCTCGACGGCGAATTTGTATACTTCGCGCCCGCGCATTTTGACGTAATGGAGCTTGTCGTCCACCGTCTCGTGCGTTGCGGGGTGCCTGTTGGCTCCGCCCGGCAGGTAAAGAAAATCCCACCCGCTCCCGTCGGTATGCAACGTCGTGTACTGCACGCCGCGATCTGGATCCTCGGTGGGTTCCAGAATGACCGCGCCGGCTGCGTCGCCGAACAGGATGCAACTGCTGCGGTCGGTGAAGTCGGCAAATCGGCTGAGCGCGTCGGCCCCGATGACCATCACGCGTTTATATTTTCCGGTCTCGACAAACTGGCTGCCGACCGTCAGTGCGTAAATAAAGCCGCTGCAGGCGGCCGAGATATCGAACGCGGGGATATTGCCGGCGCCTATGGCGTCCTGAACGAAACAGGCCGTCGAGGGGAAAATCATTTCTGGGCTCACCGTCGCACAGACGATCAGATCCAGATCGTCGGCGGTCAGCCCCGCGTCGTCCAGCGCGTTGCGAGCGGCCTGAACGGCAAGCGTGGCGGTGCTTTCGCCGTCGCCTACCAGATGGCGCTGCTTGATGCCGGTCCGCTTGGTGATCCACTCGTCGGAGGTATCGAGAAACTCAGCGAAATCTAAATTAGTCATCACCTTGGCGGGTACCGTCGCCCCGATTCCGGTGATTGCCGCCCGCAAACGATCAGCCATTGACCGCCCCTTGGCTCGCCGAGAGAAGCTGAACGATCGTTTCGTTGACTTGACGTTTGTTCAGATCGAGGGCTGCTCTGATGGCGTTCTTGATTCCACGGTGGTCGCTGGCCCCATGACAGATCAGGCAGATTCCGTTGACGCCCAGCAGCGGCGCCCCGCCATACTCGTTGAAGTCGTACTTGTCCAAAATGCTGGCGGCTGCAAGCTTGACCCGCTTGGCTTGTTCGGGCATGGCCTGTATCAGCTCTTTCACCACACCGCGCAGTACGCCCGTGGCCATCCCTTCCATCAGCTTCAGGACCACATTGCCCACAAAACCGTCGCAGACTACCACGTCGCAGACTCCGCTGAACAGGTCGCGCCCTTCCACGTTGCCAATGCAGTTGACGTTGGGGTCGGCTTTTAGCAGATCCCCCGACTGCTTGACCAGTTCATTGCCCTTGCTCTCTTCTTCGCCGACGGACATCAGGCCCACGCGCGGGTTTTTCACATCATATATCGCGCCGATGTAGACCGAGGCCATGATTCCATACTGGTGTAGGTGCTGGGGTCGGCAGTTGACGTTGGCGCCAACGTCGCAGATGGCGACTACGCCCTGGAATGTTGGGGTAAGAATCGCAATACCGGGGCGATGAACGCCCCGAAGGCGTCGCAATTGCATCTGGGCCGACGCCACACAGGCGCCTGTGTTTCCGGCCGAGATACAGGCGTCCACTTCGCCGACCTTGTGCATCTTGAAAAGCACGGCGATGGAGCTGTCCGGCTTGGTCCGAAGGGCCTCGACGGGCGATTCGTCCATGGCGATGATTTCGGTGGCATGGCGAACCTCGATCGTTTCCTGCCAGCCCTCTTCGCGCTGCAGAAGGTCTCGCAAGGTGGGCTCGTCGCCAACCAGAACGATCTTATCGCCGTCATCCAAATATTTACGGGCAGCCAGGGCGCCTTGAATCTCAACTGCCGGCGCCTGATCGCCACCCATTGCATCGATGCCAATTCGCATCAACTAGCCTTCCTTTTTAACCTCAATGGCCAAACCCGGACGCACATAGCCGCAATTGCTGCAGGCCGCGTGGGGCAACTTGGGGGAATTGCACTTGGGGCAATCGGAATAATTCGTGCCCAGTCTGGCATGATGGCTTCGCCGTTTTCGGGTTCGAGCCCGACTCAATTTTTGCTTCGGTAACATCGTCTTCACTCTCCGCGATCCAAGATCGCTTCGGTCGCCAGACTACCAAATAGCCTTGGCGATGCACACATCATCCTCCCGGATTCACGCCGGAAGCTAGATTTCCGGGCCGCTTTTGTCAAGAAAAAACGACCACTCACGTCTGCGGTGCAACTTCTCCGCCCCACGGCGACCGGCCATGAGGCGTGTTTTCAGTCATTATTCAGGCTGTTTGCTGACGAGCATAATCTGCTGCGGCTGACAATGCTTCGTCCAGTTTGGCGGGGTTTTTTCCGCCCGCCTGGGCCAGCGTAGGCTTGCCGCCGCCACCGCCGCCTACGATCGGAGCAATCGCTTTTATCCAGTCGCCTGCCTTCAGCAGGCCGGCCTTGACGGCCTCGTCGCTCGCCATGGCGGTCAGCAGAACTTTGCCGTCGCCAACTGCGCCGATAAACGCAGCGGCAGCGCCTTTCTGGCGAAGTTGATCGCACAGGTTCCGCATTGCCTCGGCGTCGGGTGCGGCGCATTTGCCGATTTCCACTCGCCCGTGGGGAGTCTCGATGGCCTCGATAAGTTCAAATGCGGCCGCTCCGCCACCGGCAGGCTTGCGACGCAATTCCTTGATCTCTTTCTGCATCGCGGCGATTCGAGTTTCGCACTCGCTAAACGGTACTCGCAGGGCCTGGCTGGCGGCGCGAATTATTTTGTCGATCTGCTGGACATATTCGAACGCGCCTCGCCCGGTCAGGGCGGTGATTCGGCGGACGCCCTTGGCGACGGACTCTTCGGAGATAATCTTGAACAGCCCGATCTGCCCGGTGCGATCCAGATGCGTCCCGCCGCAGAATTCCACCGACGTCGCTCCGCTCGGGTCGACGAGAGGGTTCTCGCACCCGATCGACAAGACGCGGACCGGGTCGGGATATTTTTCGCCGAAGACGGCTCGCACGCCATCGATTTTTTGCGCTTCGCCCAGCGGCGCGATCGTAGCCCCGACCGGCTGGTCGGCCAGCACTCGCCCGTTGACCAGTCGCTCGACTTCGGCGAGTTGCTCGGAGTTGACGGCCTGGTTATGCGTAAAGTCGAACCGAAGGCGATCCGGCGCCACCACGCTGCCGGCCTGGTTGATGTGATCGCCCAGCACCTCCCGCAGCGCCCAGTTCATCAGGTGAGTGGCGGTGTGGTTTCGCTGCGTGTCCATCCGAGAGCGGTCCACTTCGGCCCGCACGGCCGATCCGGCCGTCAGCGTTCCGCTTTCCAGCACGCCGGCGTGCAGTACGCTCTGGCCGGCCGCCAGCGTGTCGCGAACGGCAAAGCGAACGCCGTCTGCCAGCAGCAAGCCTGCGTCTCCGACCTGCCCGCCCTGCTCGCCGTAGAAGTTGGTTCGGTCCAGAACGATGGCCGCCTCGTCGTCCGCGTTCAGCGTGCCAGACGAGACAAATTCATTTTCGACCACCCAGCCGAGAATGTTCGCCTCGATCGGCTCGGGAGAATACTTGGCCGAGTCGTCGGTCGCGGGAAGATTAACGATCGCGGCAGCCTTGAATGCCTCGCCGGCGCCGCTGATCTCGCGGTGCTGGGCCATGGCTGCGTCGTAGCCTTCGATGTCCACGGAGAGGCCCATCTCGCCGGCCATCACTTCGGTTAGATCGACCGGGAAGCCGTACGTGGTGTACAGGTCGAAGGCGACCTCGCCGGGTAATTCAGTCTTGCCGGCCTTGGTAAGCGATTCGGCCTGTCGGGCGAACAACTCGATGCCGCGATCCAACGTCCGCCCGAACGATTCTTCCTCGCTGGCGATGGTTTCGATGACGTACTGCTGGCGGTCTTTGAGTTCGGTGAAGAAATCGCCCATCTGCTCGACGATGGTGGGCACGAGCTTGACCAGGAACGATCCTTCGATGCCGAGATACTGTCGGCCGTAGCGGGCCGCCCTGCGAAGAATCCGCCGGATCACGTAGCCGCGACCCTCGTTGGATGGTATCACGCCGTCGGCGATGGCGAACGTCAGCGAGCGTACATGGTCGGCCACGACCCTGCAGGCCACGTCGGCGATATCGTCCTCGCCCATCACGTCGAAACGATCTTCCAGCCCAGCCGAAGCGCCGTAGCGATGCTTGGTAAGCGTCTCGATCTGCTCGATGATCGTCACGAACAGGTCGGTCGCATAGTTGGACCGCTTGCCCTGCAAAATCATGCCGATTCGCTCGAGACCCATGCCCGTATCGACGTGCTTGGCCGGCAGCGGAGAAAGCTTGCCGTCCTCGGCCCGGTTGTACTGCATGAACACCAGGTTCCACACTTCGATCACGCGGGGGTCGTCGGCGTTGACCAGCTTGGCGCCCGACTTGTCTTCGGTCAGATCGTAATGGATTTCGCTGCACGGGCCGCACGGGCCTGTCGCGCCCATCTCCCAGAAATTATCTTTTTTGTTGCCGTGGATAATGTGGCCCGGATCGACGCCGGCCACTTCTTGCCAGAGCTGCTCGGCCTCGCTGTCAGGCTCCAGACCGTCTGCCTTGTCGCCGCCGAAAACCGTCACGTAGAGGCGATCTTTCGGCATGGCCCACACATCCGTCAAAAGCTCCCACGCCCAGCCGATCGCCTCAGCCTTGAAGTAGTCGCCGAAGCTCCAGTTGCCCGGCATCTCAAAGACCGTGTGGTGATAGGTATCGTGCCCGACGTCTTCGAGATCGTTGTGCTTGCCGCCCGCACGGATGCATTTTTGCGTGTTGGCAGCGCGATTGTAGTCCCGCGTCTCGCGCCCGAGGAAGATGTCCTTGTACTGGTTCATCCCAGCATTGGCGAACAGCAGCGTGGGGTCGTCAGCCGGCAAGAGCGAACTCGACGGGACGAACGTATGTCCCTGCTTTTCGAAGAACTCTATGAACTCGCGTCTAATGTCGTTGCAACTGTTCATGTGCAGTTTCCAATTTTCGGCAAATTCGGCCAATCTGGCTGGCGAGCGCAGTCCGGCTGCTTTTTGAAAGACCGATGATTGTAGCCACTTACGCCCTGTATGCCAAGGCCAGATTGCCCCGAAGATCGGCTTTATGGTGGGGAGATGTCATCATTTTCCCGGCCGATTCCCATCTCCGGGGCGACGTAGCGGGTTATGAACGCCGGCGGGGTCGCCGAAGCGTGCCCGCCCAGCCGTCCACTGAGGAACATTTCCGCCCGCCATCGCATCGCCAACACCCGGCCAGCGTGCGTATCGGACGGGCCGACCATCCCCACCGCACAGCAGCGTTTGCCGTCGGCCGCACCGAACGCTAACGTCCCTAGTCCCAAGATGATCCAATCCAGACGGCTGCTGGAAATAATCAGCTTGCCATCCATGTGCGACAGGGCTGGGGCCAGGTCGCGGCCAGGGTCGAAGGCCGGAGAAAGCAGCGCCGCCGATTGCACCTTCACGTCGCCGGCTAGCAATTCCAGGCAGCGAAGGGCCACAAACCCGCCCGCCGAGCAGCCGAGAACGTAGACAGGCGCCTCGGGATGGCGTCGGCGATAAGCTTCAATAAATTCAGCAGCCTTCTTTGCTTCCCGCTCGATTAACGGGCGATTCGCCAGTGCAGGCAGCACCAGCCAGCCCCGCCACGCCTCGTGCCACTGCCAATATTCGACCCGCCCGCGGAAACCTGCGTTGCTCAGGCCGGCCGGTACGGACCGCAAGCCCCATCGCCCGCCGAACCAGCGGAGCCCGCCGCAGAAGACGGCCAGCCCTTCGGCCTCGTCGCCCGGGGGGATAGCGCGAACCGCGCCCAGCCGGGCCACTACCGAAGCGGCCGCGATCAGGCCAACCAAGCCAACGAGCACCAGAATTGTGATTTGCCACCAAAGCATGGAAGGAACTTTAGAGTGAATCGCCGCCTATGCCAAGCGCCGGCGCCACCCGGCGGGCGACGAATGTTTCGCTTGCTGCGGAAAAATGCCCACCCCAATGTCGCCACAACAGCATCTTCGGGGCCCATTTGATCTGGGCGAGATTCGCCGGCGGCGTCCGCGAGCAAGACAAAGGCCCTTGTCTGAAAGATCTGGAGGAACTTTTCTCGTCGTTGGAAATCGACGGCAAAAAAGTCATAAAACACATCTATAGAAAACAGGACATTTACGCTGGCCCATATCTTGACCAGGCCCCCGACATGATTCTCCTGGCCGATAAGGGCTTTAATCTCAAAGGTTCGATGGCTTCTGAACAGCTCGCCGGTAAGGGCCCGTTCACGGGCAAGCACACCTACCCGGATGCCTTCCTGTTGGTTAGTAACAAAGACCATCTGGGGGACTTCACAGATCAGCCATCTGTAATTGATGCTGGTAAGTTTATTAAATCACGCGTAAGCAGAAGCTAGGCCGGCAGAGAAGTTCCCCGCAGCCAGGCCCAGAAATGATCTGATATGTCTATATCTTGACTTTCAGGAAAGGCTTGGCGATCAGGGCAAAAACCATCGAGGCGATGAAGAAATAGGCTATCCACCAATCGGTTCCGCTGGTCCAAGTGGGGCGGTCCGGATAGGTGATACTGATAGACTCGACAACTGACTTGGGGGCAACAGGCTTTTCCCGGGGATTGTTGAATATCGATGTCCAGTGCCAACTTGGCCGTTCGAGACTTACAGGCATAAACCCCTTCCCGATGGCCAGTTCCTTTTCGACCTTGTCTTGATCCACCCGAAAGACCAGAGAGTGGTTTCCGTTTTGACGGGCCTTGATTTCCCAGCATATTTCCCGCTTGCTCTTGACCCGGAAAGGACCTACGTTGACCTCGACGGCAGAGGTTGTTTCCAAGCTGACCTTTGGCCAGGGAGCATCAATCTGACCGTTGAGCTTCATTACAACCACAGCCGGTTCCCCGACCTGCAATGGCCTCGCCTGGTACCATAACGCCAGTTGGGCGAGGATCAAAGATATCGGCACAATCATCACCAGCAGAGGACGGATCGCGTGAACAAGCAGCATCAACGCTCCTCGAAGAAGCCGTCCCTGCGACTGCAATGTCACCGCCATGCTGTCTTTGAACAGCTTCAAGGCCAGCATATTGGCCTTGATATTATCCCTGACCCGACTGATGGCCCGCTGATTCGAAGTATATTTGAAAATAATCAGCATGATCACGCCCGTTACTGCCCCAACAATTGTGTTCGACAGCCAGCCCGGCAGCGTCCCAATCAAAGGAGCCAACAGGAACCTGCCCAAGGCGTTCATCGTAACGTTTAGCCAGATTATGATTTGAGTCAAAATCATCA
>SDBV01003052.1_pt1 | contig 24938 bp, 40 predicted proteins | sample 2277081 | NCBI WGS metagenome assembly SDBV01 (sample SAMN10402039, study PRJNA504765) | marine sediment metagenome | isolation source: marine sediment core GS10_PC15, 223 cmbsf | place: Arctic Ocean: Southern Knipovich Ridge | collected 2010 | reverse complement strand
GACGCTAAAAAATACTTACCGACCCTTGCAGACAATTTTGCGGACTTGATTTTGACAGATCCACCATATGATTTCGATGCGAACACGATCCAGTTTTATCACCAACAGTTTACAAGAATCTCAAGGGGTGGTATAATTGTATTTGCTCCTCCTGAGAATCAGTGGGTACAACCAGCGGACCAGATATTATTCTGGGTAAAACCTACGTCGACAAAAAACACGTCCAAGCGCTACAGTCGCTTTGTGGAAATGATCTTCGTCTACGGCAGTCCCCGCTGGATCACGGGACGACATTGGAGCCAGTACACTAACATTTTTACGGACTTAGTTGACTCTACCGCCAAGCACAACTATCGAAAACCGCCGAGTATGATCGAAAGGTTGATACTCAATCACACTCAAGTTGGTGATGTGATCCTTGATCCATTTGCAGGTAGCGGTGTGGTAGAAGAAGTAGGAACCCGTTTGGGGAGATACGTTTTTGGGAGCGATATAAATGCCACCTAAAGCCTTTATGAAGTCAAAACCGTACGACGAGTTATGGACACCGAAGGAAGCTCTCACACCCTTGCTTCCTCACATAATGCATATGCAATCAAAGTATGCGTGGGAGTGCGCTGTCGGGTCGGGGCAATTGGAAGCGCTATTAGCCAACGAGAATTTTAGGGTTTTTTCCCGACACATAGATTTTCTAAAAGATGAGCCTTCCGCATCTTATGATTGGATCATAACAAATCCTCCCTACAGCCAAAAGGCCCAGTTTCTAAAGCGTGCCAATGAATTAGGGAAACCTTGGGCTATGTTACTACCTGTCACAACGCTGGGAGCGCGGATATGTCAGAAGGAACTTGAGAACGTTCAGGTTGTGATAATGCCTAAACGTATCGACTTCACAGGTAAGAAAGCTCCGTGGTTTGCTGTAGCATGGTTCTGTATGGGGTTGAACATAACCGGGGGGAACTTGATTTTCCCGTGAAAAAGCATCTCCGAGTTGTATACGAAGATCAATATGTTAGCCTCCGGTATACATTTCTGTGTTATAATAACTACAAGCTTTTTGATGTGGACAATTTTGAGTATTGGGGTGCGTCAACGGATAATGAATTAGCTGTCACTTGTAAGACGTGCGAACAGATGTTGAACGCTAGGGTTTTGGAAGTGCTGGTTAAGATATGAAAATGCATCTTAGAGTTATATTCCCCTCATTTAGACTCCGGTACACATTTTTGTGTCAGACTAATGGGTGGCTTTTTGATGTAGACAGCCCTAGATACTGGGCCGCAACAACTGATAAGGGATCAGAACTCACCTGTAAGACATGCGAACGGTTACTGAACTCTAAAATTATGGAAGTGCTGGTTAAGATATGAAAATGCATTTTGGGGAATCGTGGCCGCCTAAGACATCATACGACAATATAAAGAACTATCTAAAGTATCGCTTTCTGTGCGGTAATAATTGGTATCCTTTTTCGGAAACATCCTACGAGTATAATTATTTAACCGACGACCCGGACAAAATAACCTGTAAAACGTGCGCGAAGTTACTTCCTAATTATCTCATGAACGTTCTGAGTAGCATATGAAAATGCATTACGGAGTAGACATATCTATAGGATTGTTTTCGTGGCGAGGAATACTGGATCACCCTGCAAGGTATAATTTTCTGTGTGGTAATAACGGGTATTATTTTTCTGTCACAGACGAAGAAAACGAGCATACAACTGACGACCCAGATAAACTTACTTGCAAATCGTGTATAAAACAACTCCCCAGCTTTATTGTGAAAGCTCTGAACAAGATATGAGTGACTATGTTGTAACCGCCAAGGTCGGGAATAACGACGATGTGTTTCCCGGCATCCTAAAGCTCTACGTGCCTAAAGGCTCTATCATAGCAGACGTTACATATGGCCGGGGCATATTCTGGAAACAAATAAACGACTACGATTACACAATTCTAAGGAGTGATTTAAATGCCGATAATGTCGATCATAACGCTGATTTTTGCGCTCTTCCTTATTCTTCCAATTCTCTCGATTCTCTGGTATTGGACCCACCATACCTATACACAGGAGGATGGAAGACGCTACGAGGATATTTTCATGAAACTAAAGAAGGTTGGGCGGGATCGTCTTACGGCAATGTTGAGCGATCAGCCAAAGGAATAAGCGGAGTACAGGCCGTAGACCAGTTGTACTTTAGGGGGATCAAAGAAGCATACAGGGTGCTACGCCACAAGGGGATTCTAATTATAAAGTCGATGGATCAGGTGATGAGCGGTAAACAGGTGTGGGCGCATATGACCTACCACAACTTCGCTGAGGCTAACGGGTTCCGCTCCGAGGATTTATTTGTAATGGTAAGGAAAAGTCCCCCGCTCATGAGACACAAGCCGGAGAATCAAAAACACGCCCGAAGGAATCATTCTTACTTCCAAATATTCAAAGCGTGGAAACCTAAAGTATCTTCAAGAGCACGGACAGCACAATAGTACCTAGCGTAGTCATAAGACCAGCTACGGCTCCCCACATACTTGATTTAACTTTAAGAGAAGCTAATTCGTCTGTATTCCTTGCTACTATATAATACGTTTCACGCAAAGCCGCCATGATAAGGCGGTTCGTTGTTTCCTGCGGGATAGCTCCGTTTTCACTTAATACTGCTTGTAATTCTTCTAGTAATTGATCGTCTATTCGCATAATTTATCCTATTGTATGATTACTACCGTTCTATGAATGAATGAAACGGCTCCGGGCGAAAAACTGTACACAATTTCGGCATAGGCCGCTGTAACACCAAGCCCAAATGTGCCCGTTGTTTTGCCGAAACCTAACTGAATGTCGTTTACCTCAGCCGTTGTCCAAGCCGCCGATGTGTCAGGATTTGTCTGATAAACCTTACAGTTAGGTTCTCCCGATAAACCATTGAAATTCCGGCCAGTCGTTACGTCTGTGGTCGCTCCAACTTTCATCCGCGTATGCCCAGTAACAGAACCACTGAAACCTCTGACAAAACAAATGGACTGAACACCTATGACCGCAACAATAATTTCGGCAAATCCAGACACATCACTCATTGTCTTTAAAAAATTACCGGCTGATGTTGTGTTCAATTCCTCTGTGGTTGAGCCATCGTGAGGAATTTCATCTATGTCTGTGTGACTGCCGCCCCATGCCGCGGCATCTTCGTCACCTGTTGCGTCGGGGGTTAACAGACGCATAGTATAACTAGAGCCTGTTGCATTGTATGGATCATCAATGTTAGCGTCAGCCGAACTGCCTTCTATGATTAGATTATCAATGTACATAGTCCCATAGCTATTAGCCCATGCCCCAATATGGTAGCGAAATATGTTTGTGTGGTTGGGTGTGTTCTGCACATCGTTAATTAATTCGGTGTCGTCGTCTGCGACTCTAACAACCTGACTCGTTCCACCCGTTATATTTGCGCGAGCCGACAACGAAACTTGATACCAAACGCCTGTACTAATCGTTTCAGCACTAGCTGTATATGCCCCGCCATGTATCTTCTGTTCAAAGTTTCCGTTTTCGGTGATGCGCCAAGACGACGTTTCATTACCGCCCTGACGTTGAATTAGACCTAAGTATAAGTATTGACCTGCTCCGGGTAAAGCGGTGACGTTAAGGTGAAAAGAAAACCATACAAAGCCAACATCGGTCGCATCCCAGTCGCCGTTTGCGCCGAATCCGCTCGTTTCATAAGACATATATTTTTTGGAGTTAGAAACATTCATTTTATATGAGTAAGCACTATTGTATACTTCTGTCGTTTCTAGTTCGGGCGTACCCGTTGTAGATATAGGAATAGACAAGTTGCCTGTTTCGGCTCCGTCAAATACTTCATATGTGTGTGTCATTTTAGTTGAACCCTAGAGTTACGATTAGGCCCTTGGCCGGCGTTGTCTGAATTGTATCCACGTCAATGCGCAGAAGATCATTTAATGTAAGATCATCTTCGGTTGCGTCGATAACCGCTGGCGCGGCCGCCGTGTCTGATCCAGTCTCACCGCTGTCGATTGTAATTAGGGTGCTTAGCATATCTGCTGGCGTTGTAAGATTATGAATTTGTACGCTCATCGTTCCTGTTACGCCTGCTGTGATGTTTTCAGCGTGTACTTCTTTAAGGTCCAGACCAGCTAAGTCTGCTGGGACATGGAAATAAAACTGGCCGTCACCAGTCGCAACATCAGCCGTAAAGTCAGCTACGATCAGTTGAACATACCTTGTGCGGCTAGTCCACGCGGGGGCCGATGCTCCCGCCTCTAGGACAAAATTAGCTGTACCGAGTCCGAGCCTTGCCAAAGTATCTGCCGCAGTACCATACAGTATATCTCCGGCAGTAGTAATTAAGTCTAGCGCTTTACTGATCTGCCAAGACACTCCGGGGGTCGCTCCTGAGTCAGCCGTGAGAACACGATCATTAGGACCAATAGGCACTCTAGCCGCTACGTTTGCGGCACTTGCCGCCGTCATGTCTCCTTTTGTAGGAAACAAAGTCTGTAAGATAGCGTCCTCAAGGGTCTTTAGGGTGACGGTGTTATCATCATACCAGTTCGTCTCACCAGACATAGTTTTGATGATGTTGACAATATGATCCAAACGAACAGCTAAATCTGCCGCCGCTGACACAGCGTTTACAGTATCATCAACGTCTGGGGGATTAATCCCTAGCTCTGTTTCGAGAGCCGCTACTTCTAGCTGTAGATCGTTTATGTGACTTGCGTCAACTGTATCGACAAGGTTGACCTTCGTGGTGAATGATTTTATAGAACCGGGGTATGACGCCGCCATTATATCTCCTCAATTATTACGTTTGTGCCTGTTGGCACTTCTAGGGTTATGGTTATTGGTGACGGTGCTGGGGGAGGAGGCGGGGCCTGCTCACCGAAACACTCATCGAAAAACTTCTTCTTCATCCAGTCAATGTCCACATGATGAGGCGTTCCTTCTAACGTGCCTTTGTCTGTCCATTGCCAGATTTCCCACTCTTTACCTGCATTCTGGTAGCTCGTACAAAGCCAAGGTTCCGTAACCCACGGCCAGTAGTAATGAGCCATCCATGCTCTCAGTAAACGTGGCGACCATGATTCTATTCCTACGAACTGATCCCACCACGACTTACGTGTATAAAGGAAGGCATTCTCGTGCATCTCACTAATTGCTACAGCGTGTTCATAGCAGTCCTGAGCGATAATACTCCGTGGTTGCAGTACTCCTCTAGAATCTTTTGATAGTTCGCTGTCGAGTACAACGCCGTCTAGCTCCACCCCGCCGATAGCGTCCTCAAAGTTACGCAGGGAAGCGTCGATATTCTGCTTCGGCCTGTTAACATGATAACCAATAACGGGTACACCTTGATCTTTAAACCCCTGATAATGGTTGAAACGTTCGGCGTCTTGATAGTAGTCTGATACAGAGAACCGCACAGCTACCGCTTTTATATCATCGACCTCTACAAACTTAGCATAGTCTAGGTCCTCTGATGGTTGCCACCTACTTATGTCAATTACTTTCAAATATTCCATAATTTATCCTATGAGTATTGCTTGATTTTTTGCTGTGGGATAGTCTTGGTTGAGTCTCCAACCGCGTGCTATAGCGTCAGGTCCACCAGTAGGAATAGTAAACCCTAGAGTGACGCTTCCTGTTCCTGCTTCATCCCCGCCAGTTGACCACCTACGAGTGCCAGTTCCACCGCCCGTATTCCAATCATTCCATCGTTCGTTCGTACTTGCCCCAACACTCTCTTGGGACGTTCCCTCTTGACAACCGAAAACTATAGCGAGATCGGCAGATGTCATGTTACTTACAACTAGTTGGTGGTTAGCGCCTACACCATCAAATGTTGCCGCATCTGAAAATGCTGACGCACTTTGGATAACGTGTTTATAAGAAGCGGCTCCGGCCACGTGAGGTGCCGCCCCATCCATCGTTACTTTGATGCTTTTCGATCCCGGCGCTGGGTCTATGAGATACCACACAAAAACCCTAGCCACACTGAAAGTATCATCAATTAACTCAGTGAGTGCTGTATCAGCGCCTCCCGAATCCCACACAACAGTCGTTACGTCTCTACCGGACTGAGCCGCTATGCCCACAATAAGTATGTTGAATGGACCCCCACCAACCACATGAGTCCACGTCATAGTTGATATGGTATCATCAGCAGGATCAGGGAAAACGCTTGCGGCGTCAAAGGTTACGTCAGTAAGGGCCATATTAGCTCCTTGAGACTTTCAAGGCTATGAGGCAACGGGTTATGGTTGTAGCGCTATCGACATTGAAACGGAGAATAGAGCCAGCCGCAATAGCCGTAGTCCAACCAGTCAGAGTTGCGTCTTGTGATTTCAGAGCGGCAGTAATCGTTGGTACAGCCGACGCTGTGATACTGTCGCCGTCTACGGGGGGATAATTTCCATATATGTCCTTCCATACATCTACAACTATATCACCACTTTGGTCTGCTAATAGTGTTACCCGGTCTATGTCGCATTTGAAAGGAACTTCAATATCGCCTTTAATGCCCGTACCAATAGTTGAGCCGCTACCGTCAATGACAAATGATAAGGATGATGGCAAGAGTGCTATAGGGTTATTTACGACATCTTGATTCCAGATAGCCGCCGTTATTAGATCGCTGGTTGCGCGTGTAGTTGGTGAACTCCAAGCCATTTACTTTTTTCTCCGGTTAATTTGTTTAGGTAGGTTATGTGCCACATTTTCTCGTTCAAGGTCCTCTAAAGTCTCGCCAATGTGAAAGTTCCGGTTAGTAGGTACGGGACGAGCTAAAAGGGTTTCTTCAATCTGCTTACTATTCTTCGGAAAGCGCACGGGTCGGGACCTACCCCTTGAAAGTATGTTGAAGCAAGAAAAACAATAGAAGGGCATACCCACAGCTACAACCTCAGCGCCGCCACATTCACATATACCGATCCAACGACTGTGATTAATCTCTGCGTAGATTAAGTTTCCCTTGGGGATCTTAAGCGCTTTGTCTAACTTATCGTCGCTATACTGGTGACTTGCGAAAGGATTGAGCTTACCAGCCCTGAATATCTTGACTATAAAATCTGCCCACGTAGCCCCTTGGATCGCTGTGGCCATAGTCCAATGATCGTGTCCAGTACCCAGCGTATTAGCGTGACGCTGGTAGGGATTTAATCTCATCAACTTAGCTTTTTCTGCCTTATTCATTTAAACTCCTAAGATCGTGGTGTCATTTAGTTCAGAGAAACCAACCTGTCCCAGTAACCAAGATTGCTCAGCACTTGCTATGCTTACGCTCCAAGTCACCCGGAATATGTTACCCGGCATTATTTCAAAGTTTACGCTGTTAATAAAATAATCTACTGCGGTGATGCCTAACACAGACTCCGTTAGTGTTATGCGGTCCCCTGGCTCAGCCCCTAATGCCGCTCCCAGTCGATTAGAGAGGGATAGGCTATCATCTGTTATAACAGTTACAGACGAGATATAGAAAGCGGGGTTCTTGTAACGAGACAGGGTAATATCCCCGAAATCTTTGGACACCAGAGGATCGTCCTGATAGGGTAGGTTTAGCGTAAATTCTCTCTTACCATAAGACGTTTGACTGGCTGTATCCTCAGACAAAATCTCCACTGGCTCGAAGATACGAAGCGCTGTTCCTCTAGTCCTAAGCAAGTTTATGAAACCAGTGGACCCAGCGTTGTTTATTAGCGTTAGTTCCACCGAGTTAGCACCAAATGTCTCAGTGACTCCCAAGTCAGCGTTCATATCTTCGGATGAACCATCGCCAGCGGAGCCGAACTTGTAGTCCGTGCTAATAGCGGGACTTATCATATCCTTACCGCTAATACGTGTTGATTGCTGGTCGGGATCGGTAAAGCGGCCCGTGATTACTTTAGTCTCGCCCGCTCCAATCTCCATAATATCTTGAAGCGTCCAGAGAACCTCTGGGCTTGAGCCTATTGCTCTAGGGTTAGAGATCGTCTTAATTTGATTATAAACTAGCTCGAAACTCCGGTCTGTCATACCAAGGATTACTTCGCTTTCGCCTAACGTCCATTTAGGCGATGTACTGATTCGATGATGTCTGTCTTCAAACACAAGCACACCACCAGTTAGTTCATCTCCCTTAATATAACCATAACCGAACTCAGACATTACCGTTTTTTGAGCCGCGGCTAACGCAGTAGTCTTTTCGTCTTTAAGGTCGTCCAGTCCGAAAGCGAACGTTTGTTGTCCAACACTGTAACTTGTAGCTTCGGGGCTTTCTGTCATGTTGCCGACAATATCACCGAACAATAAGTCCGATCTGCGGGACTCTTTTACACCCAAGAGATTTAGTTTATGCTTGCCCATTTCCCAGATAAAGTCCATACCGGAACACGTAACCTCCTGCGTTCCTGTGGCTCCCGGCATAACTGAAATCTTGATTATCTTTCCGGTGAACTTGTAGATAGAGCCTCCATACAGAGTTCCGTCTCCGTAGGGAAAACTGCCATATAGACTACCGCTTGCTATGCTAAGACGCACGGGGAGGTTTAGCTCAAAGCCTGTTCGCACGTTGGTATGGCCGGGAGTGTAATAACTCTGTAGCCCGCCACTGTTTTCTATACTATTGTCTAGTGTGAACGCAATGTTGCCACTTCTAGCCATGCGATCGGTAGGACGATGCCCTGTGATGCCATAGGAGAACCGTATGCCGTTTTGTATACGCACATCGGCAGATACGTCCGTCCAAGTTGAGCCATCTAGTTTTAGCTCAACCGTTATGTTTTTCATTATAAGTCTGCCGTCTGCAAACCTTCGATGAATGCATTCGCCCGTTGGTCAGCGTCACCCATTGAGCGTATAGCGAAGATTAGCTCATCGAATTTGGTAATAAGGGCCGCTCTTGTTAGCTGTTCCTCTGATACCTGCCTAGATACGCCGTTGTCCTGTGACTGGGCCAAAACAGTACCGGACTGTGCGCCTGCACCTGATATGGCACCTATGACGCCCTTGGCAGTCTGGGACATAGCCATGACAGCTTCGCCCGCCCCGGAAGTTATACCCTTGGCGAACCCTTTAGTCGTTTGTTGTCCTATGTCGAACATAACCTTTGAAGGGGACTCAATTCCTAATTCGAGCTTAGCCGCCGCCGCGGCCTCTGCGGCCACACGACGGATTTCTGCGATAACAGGGTCGCGACCATCTCTAACACCAGATACCCAGCCATCCATAAACTCACCCATGATTTCGTGGCCACTGTCGTGTGATACTGGCGCTAGTGCTTCTACGGTTTCTTGCATACCCGTGGAAAGAAGTTCTTCAACCAGCTCAAAATCCATAACATCAATAGATTCGGATATGTCGATCAATGGTGCTTCTGGGACTATTTGTTTATCCATGAAATTAAGTATGGGGTTATTATCGGGGTCAAAATCAAGGAGATTTTTATTCATATCCCCGACTAGATTTCCGATCTCCCTAAAGCCCTCGACCACACCAGATACGGGCTGAGTGAAGAATTGGCCTACTCCCTCCATAGCTTGTCCCAGACCACCTACGGAATCACCTGCGGCATCAAGAGCGCCCTTAAAATCTCCCTGTGTAAGCAAGAAAGCCGCTTCTGCCGCAGATTTTACGAAGGTCATTACACCTGTTGCCATATTGTTGAGTGACGTAAGGAATCTCTCTATCATCCCTAACATTACTGTGATTGTTGCTGTAGCCATCATAATCGCCGGAACAAACATAAGGGACATAACAATTGCTATAAACCCTAACACCTGCCGCAATCCCTCAAAGTCATCGTCAGTCATTACTTTTTTGATGAAATCCCCGAACTCCTCGAACGCAGGACCTAATGAATCTTTTACTGTTGTAGCTAAAGAGTCCGCGATTTCCCACAAGGTAGCGAGTCCAGCGAGAAGCTCTGCTCCGTGGTCTTGCCAGAACACAGTGATTTGTTTTATCGCTAGGTCTAAGTCGCTGAGATCCGTCGCATTGTTCTCAAACACCCACAGCTCATTACGATCACGACTTTTATCTTCATCATCTTTAAATATACTTGTTACTGGATTGCGTACTTGATCGAGGAAAGAGACTATTTTATCCGCGTTGATCTTTGCTTCCTCTAGCCAGTCCCGGACTTCCAATACCTTGAAGCTGAAATCTTCGGGAAGCACACCACTTAGAGCCAGACTGGTCAGCGCTCCAAAGATGTCGTTATTATCTAGGTAATTTTTGACAACACTGAATGCGAACCGAAGGTCCTCTATTTTAGTGATCCAGCCCTGAACTTTGGTTCTGAGGTTCTGACCCATTTCTTCTAGATCACCACTCTCAACAATGGAGACAAGACTGTTAATAGCATCCAGCGCAAATTCACCAAACAGCTCGGCTGTCGGTCCCAGAATTTCAGGGATCGTTACGAGGAAAACATCCTCAAACGTAGACTTGATACCGCCAATGGTGACGGCCATGCGCTTAGCGGACTCACCAAATTCTCGCTCTGACATATCCGCAAAGGAGGTAACGAATTCTTCCCACGAGAACTGCCCGGCCTTGAGAGCCGCATTGAAGTCTGTATTCGTTTTAATATTCGTTCCCAGTTGACGATTCATTTCTTCAAACATATCCGTCATTTGGAAACCAGTTAGGGACATTTCCCGAATATCACGCTGAGTTAGTTTACCCTGTGATCTGATCTGGGCAAAGTTCAACACTAAGCGCTGAGACTGCTCATCTGTTAGACCAAGGCCAGCCGCTAAGTCAAGCATACCCTTAGTTATTTTTAGGCCCTGCTTGGAGGTAAACCCAAGGGCTGTCGATAAACGGAACATAGTATTGGTTGTGGCGATAGTGAACGGGGAGATAATACCAATCTTCTTTAGTTCGTTTATGAGTCCTCGGGCCTTCGGACCCGCCGCGTCGAATACGTCACTTGTAGCAAGCCATTTGTTCTTTAGGTCGGTTGCGACAGTAATGTGTTTCTTACTGGTTGTTAGGACTTCTATGAGTTCGGGGTTGAGAGCTACGATTTCTTCGGTTAGATCGCCAAAGGACTCTTTGAGTTTTGCTACGTTGAGTACTAGAGTCTCACCAGACGCAGTGACTTTTCGCCACGTAATTGCTTGGTCAATGGATGCATTAATATTTCTTTGCATCTCACGCGCGGCAAGAGTCTGAATCTGTAGACCCAATCGTTGCATGACTTCGGTTACAGCTAATGCTTTCTTAACAAAGCTAACCGCCGCCTGTACACCAAGTTCAAATACACGCGCAAGTATGATGCCTGCCGCTATCTGACCGATCTTTATTAAGCCGCCCCCTAGACCCTTGAGTAGCCCCCCAAGTAATTTAAGAGGAGCTAGAGCAACTTTGAACAGGCCCCCAAAACCACCAGCGACGCCCTTTAATGCGCCACTAGCTGTCTTGAGTGCCCTTACAAATTGTGAAGTATCCGCTACGAGTCTCGCGCGGAGTTCTGCTACGTTAGATGATCCCAATTATCTTTCCGATGAGCCGCCCGCTTTACCGTATCCGTCTAGGACGGCGAGGATATTGGACAGTTCAGGAAACGATATATTGTCGAATTCAGATGGTATGACTCCGAAACGTAGTGCTAAGATTACTCTCAGACCGTCCCAGGTCAAACCGCCTGCATTAAATTTCATGCCCGTATAAACGGACTTAGACATCTCCTCGGCTTTAGCGAAATATGCCCTTCATTGCGGCAGAGAAACTCTTTTGCAATGAAGCGAAATCCGTAAGTCCAAGGTCTTTAATGCTATCTACAGTAGGTTCTGCGTCGTGAGGCCATTTGACTAGCACTCTCACGATTAGTCCCAATGTTTCGTCCGACGCTTCCCGATTCTTCTGCTCGTTCTTTTCTTCGTCCTCTTCTTCGTCGTCTCCACCAGTCAGGTCTAATTCAAGAATTTCTCTGTAGGTGACTCTGTTGAAATCAAAAACAAAATCCGGTTCTTCTTTCGACATATCGTTTCCCTCCGTGTCCTTTTATGATTATGCGTAAACTGCTGTACCACTGAATAATACTGATCCAGTTTTTTGGAACGAAATACGGTAAACCACTACGTCTGCGTATGGGTATTCAACGCCAACCGATGTTATGATTGCCGCGAAACCACGCTTCGGTTTAGTGGATGCCGTACCTAGAGGCGCATATATTAGCGTCCCGCTAGTGCCTTCGGGTAGAAGGACTTCAAAGCTGGCCGCGCCCGATGAACCTTGGTCTAAGACCTCGATTTCAGCCGAACCGTCTTTGAGGGTTGCTAAATAACTTTTGTCCCCTTCGTTGGCCGCAGAAATATCCACTGTGTCTACTTCGCGGTCTACTGTCAGGGAGCGTTGGTCGCCAGTTAGGGTAACAGTTCCAGCCGAATGAATAAACTCAGCGAACAGGGCGGACCCTGTATATCTGTTAGCTAAAGCCATGATTAAAAACTCCTTAAGATTGCGTTGCGGCGACTCTTACATCATAAAGAGCGCCGATGTGAAAGGCTACTTTCCCTCCACCTAAATCCTCCAAAAAGTGCAAGTTCATTCCTCTGAACAAGGCCCAATCGGCCATGCCATCTGTGTTTACTGTAATGCTTTGTCTATCGAGAGCTTCCTTGATTTGGAAGTCTACATCTTCGGCTCCGTCGAGATCGTCAGACACAGCCTTTATAGCATAAATTACTTCTAGGTTCTCTTTCGGATTATCGGCTACATGTGAGCCGCCCATTTTCTGAAAGAGTACCGCTGGAAACACTACTCCTTGAGGAGCTACAGTATTATAAATCCTCGGTGTACTACTACCACCAATTAAATCTGTGAGGTTACTATAGTTCTTGAGAGTCGTGTAAAGTGCTTTTTCAATAAATCTCATTTAAAGCGACCACCGCATTATGATAGGTGGTTTCCTCTTATATTTTCCAAATATCTCCGCTCCAAAGCCTTCGGGGAGAACTTTCTGCGCTATTAGATTAACTGTTGGGAATAAGAAGGCTTGCGCTCCGTGATATATAGTCCCAAATTCTTGATGTCCGGCATAACCCACAACGGGTACTATCCAGACTTCGTTTTTCCTAGCAAGTGGCTTTCTTTGTATCGACACATCGGGTCTTAGTTTTCTAGCCAGAATAACGGCTCGATCCCAAGTGTCCTCTTTCTTTGATACAATGGCGATAGAGCGACTCAATGCTCCCGTTTCTACCGGGGCGATAGTTTCCGCTATGGCTACGATCTTTTTAGCCGCCATGATAAGAACGTCAATCGCATTTTCCTCGGTAGTTCTTTCGAGGGCCTTGAACCAATGTTTGAGAGCTACTTCTATTTTAACTGCTCCGGGCATCTAGTTCTCTATCGTGTTCAGCACACAACGAACGGAACTCTGCCACGATTTGTCGTCGTCGATATGCACAACTTCGTAGGTTATACTATTGTGAACGACCCGGTCAGTCTCCGCTATGGTCTGGTCATTCTTGAGAGTTAGGATAAACTGACCCTCTGTGATAAGGTAATTCTTGAAGCGGCTGACCTGCTCAGAACCCGTTAATGTAATACTGGGAACTGGGTCGATCCTGCACGCTACCAGCGTAGCTCTATCGGAATAAGAACGTGTTGCCGCTCCTATAGCGCTGGCTGTGTATGCAACCTTTTCAATAGTGCAAGTGTCCGGGAGAAGATCGTTAATAGACGTTCGTATATCAGCGAGTTCTCCTGCTGTGAGGCCGATGCCCATTATGGCGTCACTATCTGCGTGGACTTAGGCCCTACTTTTGGCCACTGGCTAGGAACTATATCGCTCCTGCTCATAGTGCTGACCGTTAGGTAAGGAGCCATGTTCGCTAACTCTTTGAGGTCCTCGATCTGCCGCCTTACAGCGTCAGCCCGGTTGGACCGCCACACCCTCATATTATCTGTCTGAAAATCTGGGAGTTTCACCAGTTCATTCAGCCACGATGTAAGAACATCAACGGACGCTTTATAGGGATTATGTACCCAGCCCGTGATAAAACGAGCGCTTCCTTGCTGGTCGCTCCCGAAAGAAAGAAATCCATCTTCCGCAGAAAACGTATAGTTCGCTGTGCCAGATATGATACTGCCTTGATTATCGCTAATCTTCATATCGTTGGTTGTACCGCCAGCACCGGCATCTTCGACCCAAGCAAAGCCTACTTTAGCATGTTGATAGACGGTTGTCCCGCCGCCCTCGGATAACTCTGGTTCGTACTCTACCTGATGGCGAGATAGACGCATTCGCCTAGAGTCTAGGATTTGCTCTATCTGCTCATCAGTGTAGTAGGTCACGGTTGATGCGTCTTGGATTATGACTGTGAACTCAGCCGTTCCAGCGCCCGTGATTCGTCTAACCTCGGCGATGAGATAATCTACCCCTGCGCGAGTTGCCATACTAAATTCCCGATTCTACTGTCGGAAAATAAGGGACATCCTCTACGACATCCATATCATTAATAGTTATAGGCTCTACTGCCTGTTCGGGTTTTCGGACCCTTTTGCTCCTACGCCTTTTAGGTTTTGGCGCGAGCGTACCACAACATTCTTTACATTTAGCCATTACACCACTCATATCGTGATCGTCTGCGTCATACTCACTATAATCTTTTTGTATGCCGCAAGCTGTACATGATTTATTTTTCATATTCTATCCTAGTCTTAATCCCTTCCAGTGTCGGCACCCAAAATTTATCGAACACGTGTTGGGGGCTGTAATTATCAGCTACCCATTTACGGGATTCTTCATCTCGTGGTCGTCCATAGGCCCATTCCATACCATCATAAATTTCGCCTACATCGGGCATCAATTGAAAGGAACTTTGAGCTGTATAATATTCTGTCCCGCCTACAATTACGCCATTTCTGCATAATTCAGGCATAGATGTCCAGTCTGAGACAATGACCGGAGTGCCTACTGCTTGTGCTTCTATTATCGGTACTCCAAACCCTTCCCCCATTGCCGGGTTCGCTAAGACATCTATTGCGGCGAAAGAATCTCTCATATAGTCTGAGCCGAGTCCTACCAGTTGTTTGTACGGGTCTACGAATAAAACCGCTTCATCTGGTATTCCAAATCTTTGCGTCATGTCTGGAAGATTCAAGCCGTAAGGTGGATCTTTTTCTGTATGAAGGTACAACAGGGCGTCTGGGTGTTTCTGATGAAACTGCTCAAACGCTTCGAGAACTTGTGCGAAGGACTTGCGGCTGGGCTGGTGTCCTTTGTTAGCGGCAACCATTCCTACCACAAACTTATCAGTCCATTTATATCTAGCTCTCACTTCGTCTCTGTCTACAGGCCCTAAGAAAATCTCTTCTATGGAATGAGGAACATAAAAGGGGTCAAGCCCTTGTTCCTGCAAAGCTCTTTCCCCGAACCTACTCATTGCTATTGGGATACCGTCTTTTTCTTTCAGCGACTTCCATACGTGGTCTGGACAAGGGTAGTGATCTACTGGTGTCCAAGATGCCCACGGGATGTCTTTCAATACTTCTGCTGTCATTACCCACGCATCTACGAGTGAAATTAGAAGGTCTGCATCACTAAATTCAAAATGCGCTCCAACAATGTCATTTCCGAATGCATCATGGTGTGAAGGTAAAACCAAGAAACCACCCGGCGCATTGATTGTAGCGCCATCTATACCATAGAATGCGGATATGACTACTTCGTATCCCGCTTCTTTGAGCTTCTCACATGCTATACTGGTCTGTACACCGTACCCAGTTTTCGTCCAAGGGGCATTCGAGTGCCAAAGAATTTTCATACCTACTCCTCATTTCGGTATAAGGCGGGGGGTTTTCAGGCCCCCCACCACTTATTAGTCCGTGTTTGTTCTGTCTAGCCTAGTTGCGGGCCACACCCAAACCATGCACGTATTCAATCGTCACCGAGAGTCCTGTCGGACCGATGGTTCCAGTCTCAGCCCAATCAAGGACTAAGTGCTGGCCTGCGGTCAAACGACCTGAGCCTGCGGCGATTGAGAACGACTTCGGGACATTATCTGTCCAGCCGACCGTCCCACCGGCAGTTCCACCAAGATCGGTTGTACCCGTTCCTGCGGTTCCACCATTTTCAAGGGAGACATCTAGGAAATTCGCCGTTGATGCGGCTAAGCCGCCGGGAATTATAAATGTCGCCTTTTCGATTGTAACACTATGATCTGAGGGAGCTACGAAAATAGGAAACTTTTCGTCTCCTCCACCATCAGGGAGGAATACGGTGACAGATTCACGTAAAAAGTTGAAATTCATTATTTATCTATCTCCTTATCCTATGATTAGTTTCGGGAAGCGCCCAAACCATGAACATATTCAATCGTCACTGACAATCCTGTAGGAGCGATTGTTCCTGTTTCTGCCCAGTCAAGCACAAGTACCTGACCTGCTGTTAGCCGGCCTGAGCCAGCGGCAGGTGAGAATGACTGAGGAACGTTATCGGTCCACCCAGTTGTCCCACCAGCAGTCCCACCAAGATCAGCCGTAGCTGTTCCGGCGGTTCCACCGTTTTCGAGGGAAACGTTGACGAAATGCAATACCGAAGCGGCTAAGCCACCGGGTATAACAAATGTCGCTTTTTCGATTGTTATGCTATGGTCTGACGGAGCGACAAAAATAGGGAACTTTTCGTCGCCTGCGCCGTCGGGAAGGAATACGGTGACAGATTCACGTTCGTTATTAAAAGCCATGTTCTATCTCCTGTTTATGCGGTTGGTGCTGTGGCATCATGCGTTAACTTACGACCAAAAGCCGTTCGTCTCACGCCGTCTGCATAGCCCGCACTCATATTAAGTTCCCATGCGCGTAACGAAGCATCTCGTTCCGGCTCCATTAGGGGGGCCTTACGACTATCAAAGGCTAACGCACCGGGGTTAAAAATTCCCCCAACTGCGTCGGGTGTTGCGTCAACTGCAATGTTCCCACTGATGAACCAGCGGACATTGAGCCAGTCGCCTACATAGAAATCACGTAGGGCTTGGTTGGCAACATCACCGAGAAGGGCGAGGTTGGAAGCGGGAGTACCCAGAAGGTCCCAAATGTCGTGCCAGCCGTAAGGATGGAGAACAACATAAATAGGATTGGGGGCATTCGCGTTTCTAAGCTGAGAAATTGCGGCCGCGACGATGTTAATCGTCAAAGCTGAACCAGAGGAACCGAGTCCCGTGGTGAAATTCGCAAATTCAGCAACGATGTCCTTGTCGATTTTTGTTCCAATTGCGTTTCCGAGTTCTGCTGATGCATCACGTCGGGCATCTTCGGGGTCTGTCTCTAAACGTCGGTCCGTCAACACAACTTGTGCCATAACCTCAGCGGGAGTAAGCGTTTTCAACACGGTCTTATCGAACGTGGTTGGATTCGAAAAATCTTCCGCTTCCGCAACTACTTCGGCAACGATTTCAGGATAAATGGAGATTTTACGATCCATCCAGCCACGAGCTGAGTAGTTGGTTACGAGATTTGTCATCAAATTTTGTTCACGAGCAACGAAAAGAGCATCCTCAAAAATGGTGTTGAATAAACTATTAAGATCGCTAACTTTTGAAATAGCCATCAGTTATAAAACTCCTTAAGATTATTGCTCTGTTACTTCTACGCGCCGTACTCCACGTCCTTCCCAGAAACCAGTCTGTCCCATACCGAAGAATTCTTGTCGGCGTGCGGCATCAGTTTTACCCGAAGTTTCCTTTAGGTTCTCTGGGTTTGTGGTAGATACGACAGAGGTTTTCCCTCTTCGTAAGAAGGGGTACTTTTCCTCTAGGGCATCGAGAGCTTCGTCGACACCCACAATGCTACCATCTTCTGCAAGTGAAATATCACCGAGAGATACTAGCTTGTAGACCACTTCTGCGTCTGCAAATCTACCTGCGGCTGAGCCGACAATAGCGGATTTGATTTGTGCAGTATCAGCGGCAAGCTGTGTCTCAGTTACGAGAGTGTTTGCTTGCTCGGTCTCTGACTGAGCTTCGCTAAGTTCGGTTTCAAGCCGTTCCTGCGTACTCATGGCTGATAACTTTAGTTCTTTGTGTTCATCAACGATTATAGCTAGTTCGTCAACATCCGTAACTCCGAGAGTTTCAACAATCTCTGCCAGAGCTTCTTTCGCTCCGGTACCTCGGCCTTTTTGTCGAACGTCGCCTAGCAATTTGTTGACTTCGTTTTGAGTAAACGTTGGGCTGTCGTCGCCTTTTTTACCTTCCGGCGGGGAAGTATCTTCGGTAACAGGTTCCTTCTCAATAGGGTCAGAGTTTTTACCGTCTTCTATGGACGTGTCCTCTATCGGGTCACTCATTATTTTATTTCTCCTCTTTTGATTTTACTTTTATAATACTAGCACATATGTTCTAGTTTGTCAAATTTAGGGGTGAACCTTACCTTGTAGCATGCCCTCAAAGTGAGATATAGTGGTAAGATCGTCTTGAACCGTCAATCTGAATATTTCTCCTCCATTCAGGACCATAGGCTCACCGCTACCTGTTTTAACGATAGTCCACCTTATAGGTAGTAAGTCGTCACCTGCGGCTACTATAGCTACAGTGTCCGTACCAGCAAGATGCGTCCATTGGGCGTTACTTTTAATGGGGTTTGAATCTGTAAAATCCAGTAGAACCGTGGCCCCATCAGGGTCTATAATTTCTAACTTAATGCCTTTGGATAGGTCTGACCCTAAACCAGCAAATTCACCATATCCAATACCGCCATCTACAATGTCAATGTTGATCCTGTTAAGCTCTACTGTACTGCCTAGAGGCACAGTGTACTCAAACATAACGGCTGTAACCGCTCCGTTCACAGTCATATCGGAAGAATCATCCAAGGGATTACGGAGCATTTTGAATAGAAATTCAGCGGGAGAGTCGCCTCCTTCATTTCGTCGAGGCATTTTATTGTCCTAGTTGGTATTGCAAGTCCGCTGTAGCCGTTTCTTCAATTACAGTGATAACAACGCCGTCCTCTAAAATAAGTATAATTGGAGGATCGCCGGCTTTTAACTGAAAACCTAGTGTGGCTGTGGGGGTTGTGCTGTCAAGTGTATAACGAACATTTTGCGATAGAGCCTGCATAAGAATTTTTGTGGCTCCGGTGGTTAAAGTTATGACTACAGCCGAAGTAATAACTAAGCCGTCATTATGCGCTCCGAGCGGATTAAATCCACTAACAGCGTCTTTCCAAGAAATTGTCATTTATGAGTCCTCATTAGGGATTTTACTTCTAATAATCTAGCACAAATGTTCTGGTTTGTCAAGCGAGGAGGTTTTCGATGGTTTTTGTTACGCGCCAGAGGAAGTATACAATAAAGATGGCGGTGCGCTGGCGTAATCCAATCCGTCGGGAGCCATTATGAAGTGATCCCCGTTGGAATGCTTCGCAGATATATCGAGCATCGTTACTGTCCAAACTAAACCACTCACCTTTAACATTTTTATGATTGAATTTCCTATGGAGTGTTCGCTCAAGTATCCGCGCTTCATTGCGTGGTAGACTGCGTGATGTCGCGATAATTCGGATGAAAGGGTTGGCTGTCTGCAAAGCGCGCACACGTCGATGTACATTTGTTGAGTATCCGATTTTATAGAGCCTCTCGTCGTATAGTAAGTAGACATATCCCCTAGCCGCCCTTTCCATGATAGAACTCCTGAGCGCCCGAACCCAGAATGTTCCTAAGAGATGACTCTTTCCGAATTGATCCATACACAGGGTGGAGATACTCGGTCGAGAAATCCTCTACATTGATCTCCCCTGCCTGCCAAGCTCGAAACTTAGCGCCGCCAAGTATCTGTAGCTGGTCGGCGTCAGAGCGGCCTTTGAACCACTCTTTGCCTGTGGGTATGTCTAACGATCCTTCGGGAGCCGGAAGTGGCTCACAGCGTCCTCTCGGATGGTCATTCAATGACTCCGATGCGGGATGCCATGTACCGTGTAAAGAGATACATGAAGGACAGGTTTTCATGTCTAGCCTTGCGATCCAATACCAACCCTCAATACCAGCGTTCTTCATATACGTGGTTATTCCCTCTCTGTAAACCGACCACATCGCCATAGTCGTCATGCCGATAGCCCAAATCATGCCTGCGCCTAGAGCGCGATCTATTTCCTTCCTAATGAGGTCCTCTGGGTTCTCTGTAAACGGTATCCCCGCCAACAGGTGCTTTTCTAGCGATGTCAGGATCGACAACCCCAAACTGTCGAATTTCGCTTGCAAAGAAGGGTTTAGGAAGATGTCCCGGTTGTCTGGGAGCGTAAATATGATCCCTCCGGGCAGTCCTTGTATATCAGACCATTCCTCGGCATCTTCAAAGCCTTCCATCATCAAGGCAAGTTGTTCTTCGCTTAATCTCAGTAGCAAGTGGTCAGTTACCGTTTTCATAGCAGACTGTACGGCGAAACCCAAGAACTCAAAGTTTACAAGGCGGCGTAGTCTCTCCCTACCCATCGGACCAGCTTCCTTTATAGCTAGTCCCAGCATTTCCCCTTGTTTATGGATGTTCTCTGCTCCCTGCATGAATATAGGAGCCAGCTCAGCCGCAATGAAGGCGTCAACCCGGTTCGTTTGTTCCATTTGCGATAATGCAACCGCATCTAATACTACTGTCATTGCCGAAGGCCAATTATCATACCTTATATTCCTTTCCTATGTCATATCTACTGTGATAAATCCCGAAGTGTCTATTTCATCGCCCAAATCACTCACTTCTTTATCACGGAATATCACACTTTCGAGCCTTTTGAGCATTTCATAGACCCGCTTTAACATTAGGCGATCACGAGAAGTGAAAGTCTCTGGTGCAGAAGAAGAACCAGCCGGTGTCCACGGTTGGGGCCAAGGACTGTTCCAATCGGCAAGATCAGCGCCCGTATTCTTGAGCATTCCAGGATCGCCTGATTGGACGACAGTGTCGCTAGATTGACCCATCAATCAATCCCCATTCCATTGCTTCGTCAAAGTTCATCCAGCAATCCCTTCGATCCATGAACTGTGCAATTTCGTCGTAACTTTGCCCGGTACGTTGGGACAAGATGTTGTAAACCGTTTTCGTCGCCATATCCAAACCTTCCTTCTTATCTACGAGGTCTGAGATGCGCTCGCTTTCCCAACCACTCATCTGCCGAACCTCATGAATAAGGAAGTCGGTATTTGGAGATGCTAGGCGATTATCCCCGGCCTGTAGGACAATCATGCTCCCCGCCGAGGCACAGAAACCGTATGCTTCTGTCTGAATATCAATATTGTGGGAAACCTTAAACTCCCGGAGCATATCGTAGATTGCGACGGCAGTTCCAACTCCACCGCCCGGTACGGAGTACAAACGCACCCGCAGTTTATCGAGGGTAATGTCCCCGTTGTCGATCAATTCTACCATCATGCCTAACTGGGTGTGTATCCACTGAGCATCTGCCTCTTCTAATTCATCCATAAGATTTATGAGGCCGTGGCGTAGTAAATACGCTTTCCTGTAATCTTCTGTACCTATCAATGGTAATTTCATCGTTACTCCTTTTCTCATCAAATTGGGTATTGACTTTTGATCTGTTTTGATGTATAATAAGGATACTAAACAAGTAAGGAATTGTCAAATAACCTCTAGTGTGAGCGACTAAATGAATAAGTGGGAGAAGCGCTACGTGGCGGCTTGGTTGTATTCTTATTTTCTGGACGCAAAACTGGGGAAACCCAATCGTCACTACATTCTAATTAGGGATATTATACCCTATGAATTGGATAAACTACCGGCCCGCTCATCACAAGAACTTAAGGAAATAGCCAGAAAATTGCACGAGAGACTATCTTGCTAAGAAAGATTACACGATGCGCTATATAAGTAGTGAGGTACCTTTAAATACTTGGGACAGGCGCTTGATCGCCGCATGGCTTTTTGTGTGGTGGGCCGCGGGAGAGGCAGTAGTTATGTCCACTGGTTATAGCATGAGTGAATTAGAGCGTGACAGAGCATCGGAAATGAGGGACTTCGCGGAACAGCTACAAAAAGCGCACTTTAGAGGATGGGTGGTGCCTTATCCCCCATAAAACGAAGTATCAGCCGCAGAATAAAAGAGAGCGCGCCTGGATCGCTTTACATATGATCTATTACGCCACGAACCGGGATTTACGGCATGAAGGTTTGATACCTCCTACGTTTCTTGGTTATCACAGAGGCATAGAATTAAACGCCTATATACGGAGTATCAATGAATTCTACCGGAGACATACTGGTGCATCCTAAATACGCTCCTAAAACCGCTACTGAGCGAAGTATCGTGAGGCATATTTTGAAATTCCTTCTAAGGAGCGACAATATTGGCCCTCTTTTTAATCCGCGGCTAATAGAGTTAGAGAAGTACGCAAAATATATTCACGAGAATTTGGTGGAAGATGAATCATAACAGCGCCCCTAAAACCAGCAATGAGCGCAAATTCGTAGCGTTCTTTCTGCGCCCTAAAATGTCAAAGACAATGAGTGAGAAATCATATGAGAAGACAACACACAATATGTTCGTAGAAGCGTACATAGCCGCATCTTTCAGTGTTACTGGAGGTCGGCGGGGCGAGTTAATGACTTACGTTAAGTATCTACAGACGGTGATGTATGGATCATAGCTATGCGCCTCGTAACCGCTGGGAGAAGCGTTTTGTGGCTTATTTCTTGGTTCCATATGAAATAGACAGCGAGGATCTTTTTGACCTCTATTTTTCAACTAGGGACAAAATCGACAACATAGGCCCGCGAAAAACCGAACTGGCTAAGTATATTTCGCACCTGCGGGGAGTAACCGATGAATGATGCCTATGCTCCCCGGACAATCCGAGAGCGCAGGTTTGTGGCGTACCACATGTACCCAGTCTATATGCGGCACAATCCGGTGTTTCAGCTAAACTTGTATGACGATTATCTATACGGCGTCACTTTTGGTAGACGCGATGAACTTCTTAGATACATTAGCTATCTTAAACAAAAGAGCGCCAGATACTTATGGAAATGACTAAGTACGAACGAGCGTTTCTGGCAAACTACATTTGTTCAATTTTGGGCCATTACGGTATATATATCCCTTTTGATCTGCACAAATTGACCGATATAGTAAAACTGCGTCGATATGGAGATTATTTACTGAGAGCACACGGACGAGAACAAAATTATTCTTATGAGTTAAGGCCGGGGGAGGATCTTGGGTAGACATGAAAAACCTAAACAGGGATGAGCGGGCGTACGTGGCGAATTATACGTTCTCTATACTGGGGTATACTCATGAGGGTACCCCTTATAGATTCTCTAATGTACGCCATGCTCGACAGTTGCGGTGGTGGGTACAGAAGCTACTTAACTTACACGGGGCCAGCATGACCGAAAAATACGCGAACATTAACGGTAACATAGTTCCCCGGTTTGCTTTTGATGAATAAAGACGAAAGAGCCTATATAGCGAATTATGTATATTCTGTCCTGAAGATTTATAATCAGTTTACCCTCGTGAATATATACAAACTAAGAGATCCAGGAAAGACGCGAGACTTCGCACATCGTTTATTAATAAGCTACGGAAAAAAGGACGAAGGGTACTATATTCACGCCCCCTTCCGCATTTTCGAGTGAATAAAAACGACCGGGCATTTATTGCAGACTATCTTTACCTCGTTTTGGGATACGATCTCAGATTCTCTCTTTACGACTACTCCCTATTAAGCAATCCTGGTGGATTACGAGACTTTGCACACGATCTACTCAGAAAACACGGAGCAAGGATCGTTAATAGTCCATTAAGTCCTCTTTTTACTTTCAAGGCGTTAGAATGAATAAAAACGAAAAGGCTTTTATAGCAAACTATGTCTATTGCGCTGTTGGGTACTTTTCTGTGTCTAGGGTTGATGTTGATTATCTTAAACTAGACAATATCCTTGAGTTGCGAAAATACGCGAGGTTTCTCATAAAAGCACTCGAAAAAGAGGGATTTATGTTCCCCCACCAGTTTAAAATATAATGAAACGTAGACAGATGAACAGGGACGAACGGGCATATGTAGCAAACTACATTTACGTTGTCACAGGCCATTCCCACAGATTTATCCCCTATGACTATTTCTACCTAACCGACCCTGCAAAGCTACGGGATTATGCATACCTACTACTCGAACAGCACGGCTGGGGTCAAGAGCATAAGTCGAAAATCAGTGGCCTCCGAGCTGTAGACTCTTTCTATCCCGGCGGCGGGCGTGAATAAAAGCGAACGAGCGTACGCGGCAAATTACATCTATCTTGTCTTGGGTTATGATGTTGAGAGTATCCCCTACGAACGAGAGGAACTTGACTCGGTACGCAGTCTAATTATCAACGCACGCTGGTTATTGTGGAAGCACGGGGTAAAGGTCCACATAGACCCTATTGCGGATGAACAGAGGATATGGGACGATGGGCGCAGGGGTCTTTTCGGTGAATAAAGACGAAAGAGCATATGCGGCAAACTATATTTACGCTGTTTTAGGTATAGAGATGAACAACATTCCTTACGATCTCAGCGAAATACGTAATCCCTTGAAGATACGAAAGGACTCTCTCAGTCTGCTACAACATTATGGCATAAATACCACCAATGTAGCCCTGTATCCTTTGCGGCGGTCTGTTCATCCCCTAACAGCACTATACACACGAATATTTGCCTAAAAAATACCCCCGTAATTTCTAGGAATCCATTTCTAATCGAAAGAGTATGAGAGTTTACCACCCCCTCACCCTACACGCTGTCGCCACAGGGCCGATGGGGTGGCTATGCGCATTAACAATGGTAGAGAGGGGGGGTCAGTGTAAGGTGTGTGAAAGGAGAAGAGGCCGCTCGAGGATGCGTGCGAGGATGATTCGAGGTGTGATAAATGCATGTGTGTGAGGTAGAGGGCGCGTGTGTGTAGAATAATGCGGTACTGGTATGCATAGGGTATGT
>SDBV01003051.1_pt1 | contig 24950 bp, 17 predicted proteins | sample 2277081 | NCBI WGS metagenome assembly SDBV01 (sample SAMN10402039, study PRJNA504765) | marine sediment metagenome | isolation source: marine sediment core GS10_PC15, 223 cmbsf | place: Arctic Ocean: Southern Knipovich Ridge | collected 2010 | reverse complement strand
TCACTTGTTGGTCAGTAATCATCTAACCTCCCTTCTCATAGAAGGTTAGATAGTCCAACATTCAGCGTGAAAAACGGTACTTTTAATTGTCGCTGGCAGGGATTTCTAATTGTCGCTGGTCAAACAGTATAAGCACGGATTGGGGTGCGTATCGTGGGATCTTCCGGCTGGGTATATGGATGAGGGCGAGGACGCGCTTGATGGAGCAATGCGCGAGTTAGAGGAAGAAACCGGATTCGTAAGCGCAAGCTGGGAATCACTGGGCTCGGCAAACCTTGCGCCTAGCCGTAACCAGTCCAAAGCATACTACTTTCTTGCCCGGTCAGCAAAGCCTGAGGGGGAGCGCCATCTGGACGATAGCGAGGATATAAGGGTTCATACGGTGCCGCTTGGTGAAATGTTTTCGCCGATTGCCGACGGACGAATCACAAACGCGCATTCAATCTTGGGAATTCATTTGGCTTCCCGGAGACTTGGCCTTTGATATTCCCTTAACAGGGCTGGTTTTGATCAGCTTGGAGTCCGGGTTTCCGGTTATAACCGTTCAAGTATTTCCTCTGCCTCTGCCCGGCGGTCAAAGTCTATCCCTAACATGTCGGCGTATTTCAGGGCGATTTGGATGAGGTTTTTACCTTCACCCTTCAATTTCAGTTCAATCAGCAGTTGTCCGTAGTCGAGCATTAGGGTCGGGTCAACTGGGCGCAGGGAAAGGGCCATGCCAAGATTCTTCCTGCTTTCCTCTAATTGCCCTGCCTTCAATTGGACTAGTCCCAGAGTGTGAAGAATGCTTGGGTTTGCGGGTCTCTTTTCGTTTGCTTTGAGCGCTCTCTGTAGTGCTTCTTCGAGATCTCCGTCGTTCAATAGAAGGCAATATGCTAGATTGTTGTTTCCAATCGGTTCGTCTGGACGCAATTTGAGGTACTGTCGATAGCAGGCGATGGCATTCTTGTAGTCCTTTTGGTGCTCGAAGAAGATGGCGTTCTTAGACCATGCGTCGGGATCCTTGGGATTTACTTCGATAGCTTTGTCGAGGGCGGCGTCCTGGCCTTCAACATCATCGAGGGAGGCCAGTACGGTTGCCAGGCCTAGCCATGCTGAGGAGTTGGACGCGTTTTCTTGTGCCAGCTTCCGGGCTGCTTCGGAAAGTTCCTGGCCGGCTTTTGCGCGCCGGAGTACGGCAAATATTTGTTTCATCAAGCTTGTGTTCTGTTCAGTTGCCGAATCCACTTTTATGAGAGCGGTCAAGGCCGGGTCGAACAACTGTGCCATTTTGCATGCGACCGCAAATGCGTAGTCGCCTAATAGCGCTTGGTCTTGCCCCAGGGTCTGTGCGAGCGCTTTGCTTTGGGGGTCTAATTGTGACGAGGTGTAATTTCCGAGGGCTTGCATCACAATCTGTTGGTGTATGCTTTTGTACGGTTGTTTATCGTCGAGACGCTTTGCTGTCTGTGCGGCGTCTCGTAGTTGATTGGTTTTGAGATATGCGCAAATCAAAAGCATGGCGTGTTGTGGCGCGTTCATTGATGTTGTCTTGGGTACATCTGAGGTGAGCAACTCGACGGCATTTTGCCAGTTGCCTTTCAGGGCTTCTCCGTAGGCCATTAGTAATTTCTCTTGTTGGACCAAGGAGGGTGGTGCGTCAATGGACTTGATGACTGTTGATGCTTGCTCGATATCTCCAGCTTGAAGCAGGACACTGCCAAGGGAGAGTTGCAGACTTGCGTCATCAGGATTGTTTTTTATGCCTCGTTCAAGCACATCTTTGGCTAATCCCAGTTTTCTGCTGTCGACGTAGGCTTGTGCTAGATTCGCGATGGCCTCTTGTGAATTTGGGAACAGAATGTAAGTCGTCTGTGCTGTTTGCAGTGCTTTTTGAATCGAGCCGCCTTCTCGCAGGATTATGTACAAGAGTGTGCGTGCGTCAATGTTTTCAGGATACTGTTTCAGAAGCTTTTGAAGTACGTTTGCGGCATAATCGGACATACCAATGCGTCGGAACATTTGCGCGGTGTTGAAAATGGCAACCGCATTGTCGGGCCATTTCTCCATGCATACCGAGTATTTCTGCAATGCTTCTGAACGTGCGCCGAGGTTTGCCATAGCGAAGCCGTATGCGTTTTCGCGAAGCAGTTTCCGGTCTTCATCCTCTTCCTTCCACGTCCCGTTTTTCTCATTGAAAAGGTCATTGAGCGGTTGGAGTTCGTTTTTCTTGAGTGCTTGCATATAAGCGTGCAGAGGGGATTCGGAAGGCAAGAGAGCCTCCAGTTCTTCTGCTACAATGAGATTGTTGGAGAAAAGCGCAGCCAGCAGGAGAGTTTCGGTGATATTTTCTCCTTCTTCCTGCAGGAAGTGTTGCCTGCCTTGGACCAGGCGCGCTAGCGCGGCCTGCTTCCACAGTGTTTGCCAGTTTTGATCTTCAGTTGGCCCGACTGCGGATGTGGTTGGGAAGAACTCGGGCGCTTCCGGCTTTAGGGATCGTCCTCGCGCGCGCGCCAGAGCGAGCTTTTGTGACACGACTACCTGATTTGGTAATGCTTCCAGTGAGCTCTTGAGGTGCGTAACCGCTTCGCTGTATTGTCCTTTTTCAAGAAGACATGCACCCAGAACGTAGTTCACCCAGCCTGAATTGGCATCGCTTCGAAATAGATCACGGGCAGTTTTTTGGGCTTCATCAATCTGCCCGATGTGCATTTGACTCATTGCGAGGTTGAGTTTAAGTCCTGAGTCGTCAGGATTATCTTTAAGTAATTCTTCAATTTCCTTGATTATCTCGCGGGTCTTTCCCTGCTTTTTGTATAAATCTATAAGAAGCATGCGCACGGCGACTGAGCGGGGTTCAAGTTTGTCGAGGACGGTGCGCAGTTCTTTTTCGGCCTCATCTTGTCTGTTGACTGCCATGAATGCAGCGGCGAGGTTGGTGTGCACGTCGACGGAATTGGGAAAGGCGGTGCGAAGGCCTTCCAAGAGGGTGATTGCCTCATCAGGGGAACCCGCACTTAGTTTTACGAAAGCGTTTAGTATGCCCCCAAGTTCTTCATCGACGGCTAAATACTTTTGGGCAATTGCGGCTGCCTCCTCAATCTTTTTCTCACTGAGTAGCAGGTATACCGATTCGACGTATGCCTGGCCGATTGTGGGATCAAGGGCGATCGCTTTTTGAAATTGTTCCAGCGCTTCTTCGACTTGCTTCTGTGTTGCGAAGCATCTGGCAAGGCCGACTTTAGCCATTGCGTTTTTTGGATTGATTTCTTCGGCTTTTCTGTATGCCTGGATGGCTTCCTCGTGTTTACCCAGGCGTAGGTATGTGTCTCCTTCGATGCGCCGTTGTTCACTTCTGCGATTGCTGCAACCGGTTGTGAGCAGTGCTAAGCTGCAGATGGCAACGGCAAAGAACCTGAAAAATACTCTTGTTGTTCCCGTCATGATACCTCCATATTCAGTCTGTGAATTTGGCAAATAGGGGAGCGAATTGTAGCGCGAAATCCTCGAGCGCTTGAAAGCCCCCTTCGTAATCGCCTTGTCTAACTGGTGTACTTAGTCTTATCATTGTGCTTGATGGCGTGCGGAACATTATCTGTTCCCTCGCCCAGTGCCATGAATTCAGGAAAAAGTTTCCCGTAAGCTCGTCGCCGGTCTTGAACCAGTACAGGATGGCTTCATTTTTGGGGCCCTTGGTGAGAACCAATCGTTTCGCTGTGAATGAGAAACCCACGGGTGCCATGTACTGTTGCTGCAGTTCCCAGCCGTTGCCAACAAGACACACTTCGGGGAAATGCAGGCTTCCGCGTGTGGCAGAGGCGTGGACCACGGTTAGTTGTATCAGGCGTCCATTGTAGGCCCTGTAATCGCGAGTAAGGATGCTGCTGGTTTGCAGTGCTTTTTTGACATTTTCGCTAATTGGGATGTCTGCGCCGAGTTGGGAGAATCGGCCGAAGTTTCTGGGTAGATCTAGTCCGAATTTTTCGGGGCCTTGTTGTGCATTGGCTTTCTGTGCAGTAATAAGCGTGAGATGGCAGGCGGCGGTGGCGAGCAATATGAGCACAGTTGCGATGTAATGTTTCACGACCGCTCCTCCTGTCTCGGGGATTGCGGAGCAAATTTTCGCAAGTAACTTTCCAGGGTAAACATCAGCGCGAAAGCTACTGCGAAAATGAGTATTCCTGAGACGTCGTGTACGCGTCCAACGGCCATTTCGCTTCCCCAGAAGTATGCGACAACGCACAGGAAAAAGATTCTCATGATGTTCGAGACTACTGCTACGGGCCCGGAAATGAGCAGAATGAGTAATCGTGCGGGCGTGCGTGTCTTGCTTATATAGCTCATAAGTGTTCCGAAAGCGAGTAGGGCTACTAGTGATCGCAGGCCGCCGCAAACTTCGCCCACGAGCAACTGGTCGTCGCCAAAATGCACAAATGAACCATCCTGTATCACTGGAAGGGTGAGTAGTTGCGCGAGGCCGACGGCCGATGCAGTGGCCAGTAGCTTAACATGAAGTGCGATGCTTTGTGTCAATGAGGAAGGTATGGGTATCATGAAAAACAGAAAAATTAGTGGAAACCATAGGATCTGGGCCTGCTTTTTCCCCCACAGAATTATAATCAATCCTGCCAGCATTGGTATCAAGGACAGTTGACTGAAGACTGTAAAGCCGAGAAAATCTCCTAGCAGCAGTGTTATGGAGGCGCCTATGATTAGCGGATAGCCTAATGAGGAGGGGGCGACTTTTGCCGTTCTGATGGCTTCACTCTGTTTGTATGCGAAGTAGAGAGAAATGAATGGAACGATGAATCCGTGTGTGTAGTATGAGTTTTGCTCTGTCCAGCCATAATAGAGGTATCGAAAAACGCGCCAGTAGATTAGGCAGAAGAGAACCGCGACAAGCACGACTCTGATCGTTGCTTTCGGATTGGAGCGTATTGACGAAACAGTCGGTAGAGCTAGGGATTCGTATATGTTTTTCACGTTGCCCCCCCCTCTTCATTCAAAAGCTTTTCGAGTTGGGACAATCGCTCTTTTGCGTACTGGCTTTTTGGGTCGGCTTTTTCTTTGGCTGAGTTGTAGTATTTCTGCGCCAAGTTGGATCTTTTGAGATGGTGATAGCTTGCTGACATGGCTTCGTCTACTTCCCAAGTCGTTTTCCCTTGTGTGTCGGCGAAGCGCTTGAGGTCTTCGATAGCTTCAGGGTATTTCCCCTGTTCCCGGTGGAGCAATCCGCGAAGGCGGATGTATTCCAGCCGCTCAGATTTGTGTATAGCGCGATTGATTTCGTACACGGCCTCATTCAGATACTCCTGAGTCAGCCTTGTTTTAAGGTACTTTTCGTAGAGCAGTTGGGCTTTGAGGTGCAGTGCGGGCAGGTCGTCAGCCTGAATTTCCCGGTTCTTCAGGTATTCATCGCACATCTTCAGAGCAATGCCTTTATTGCCCATGAGCACTTGGGTATCTATGTGCCCTCGCAACGCGGGATCATAGTTTTCCATGAAGAGCTGTACGTGGGCGAAGGCCGAGGAGGCTTTATCGAGAGATTCCCTGTCTCCGTAACGATCGAAGCTTAAAAGATGGAAGCGGCCCAGCTCCGTCCATGCCTTAGGGTCTTGTTGATGCTGTTCTGCAAACTCCCCCATCACCTTTTCTGCTTCTTTTTGGCGGCCAAGGAGCTGCTTTGTGATGGCCAGTTCTTTGGCAAGGTTTAAGTTGTCCAGGTCATCGGCTCGCTGTTTTGTTAATATGCGTTCCATCTCCTCTGGGCCTTGTTCACGCGCAAGCATTCGCTCGCGTAGTGTCTTGACAGTTCTTGACCTGTCCGGGTCGTCACTCGCGATTCTTTCCAACTCGCCTAATAACTCGTTTGCCTCGCGCTGTTGGCCCATGGCTGAGTAGGTCCGCACCAGAAATTCGGTGGCCTTGAATTGGCCTGGATCAATCTGCAATACAGACTCGAGCGTGTCGCGGGCTTCGCTGTAGCGATTCGATCGCATTTGGGCGTCTGCGGTTGCGAGTAGGGCGGGCAGATGCTTTGGCGCGGCATCGAGCGCTCTTTTGGCGTAGATCAGCGCCTCTTCCTCCTGTTCCATTCGCGTTGCATTGTCCCATAGAACAAGCAGCGCATTAACATCGTACTCGTCGGCCTTAAGTACCTCGGTTGCCAAAGCCATGGCCTTATCGTAATCAGGAAGGTCTTGACTTAGCATAACTCGGGCATGCAGCGATTTTGCGGCGGTCATCTCGGGGTCGCTTTGCAGGACTTGTTCTATAAGTTCATCCGCTTTATCGAGGTCCGTGGCGTCACCTTTTTGCAGAAGGGTTCCGGCGATGAAGAGCTTTTCTCTCCTTAGGCGTTTGAGTGAGTCAGGATGGGCCTGAACGAGGGGCTCGACTACTTGGAGAAGGGTAATTGCTCGTTCCGTGTCCTTTTGCTTCGTACACAATTCGATCCGGTCGAGTTCAAATTCCATGCGCAACTTTCCGTCTGTCTTCTCTGCGCCAAGGGTCAGGATCTTCAGGCCAGTTTCGAGGTGCCCCTTGGACGCAAAGAGGTTGGCCCAGCGGATAATTTCTTTGCGTGAGAGGTCATTATCTTTAGTTAATTCTATGTAGATCTGATAGGCCTTGTCGTGGTCGTCTTCCAACAGGGCAACGTCTGCTTTGTGTATGGCTAGCCTTGGGGGCTGAATTTGCGCCTGCTCGGCCTTTTCTATGGTTTGGAGAGCTAGTTGTTTGTCTCCAATGGCGACAAACAGGCTGGCGAGAGTTTGGTATGCCTCGGCCATCGACGGCTCACGTTCTATTGCTTTTTCAAGCAGTTGTCTTACCGCATCTTGATTCTGGTCACTGAGAGGCGAGAAGCTCATCAGCGATTGGGCCATTTGAACCAGGACGGTTGCTTGTGCTCTGTCATCCTTCAGGATGGCATTTGCCTTCTTGGTGGTTTCGGCGAGTGTCAGTGGATCGCTGGACAGATCCTGATACAGGTTGAGGGCGCGCTCGTCATTGGGGCTCTTACGCACATATGATTCAAGGGTGGTGAGCGTTTGCGACAGCATCTGGTCTTTCTCTTTTTGGGACTTCGGGTCTGTAACTTGCGATTTCTCGTACATCCGAAGGTATGCAATTGCCAGGTAGAATTCAGCACGTTCGAAAGAGGGAGTGGCTTCAATTACGGTAACAAGCTGTGTGGCGGCTTCTTCGGCGAAGGCATAACTTGCGGTTCTGTCGGTCTCGGCTCGTGACTTCGCCAAGGCGTCGCGGGCATTCAGATAATCAAACAGCGAACGATACTGCGGGTAGGAAGCCTTGAATTTGTCTGTGGTGTCGCGGGCGTCCTCAAGTCGGTCCGCTGCTATCTGTATTTCAGCTGTTGTGAGGAACAGGGTGGGATTATTCGCGAGCACTGTTGGCTCGACTTGATCGAGCAGTGCCAAAGCGCGATCGTAATCGCCTAAGCGTTCGCATGCGGAGACTAGGAAAAAGTAGCCCCCAACATTTTCGAGGTCCTGGGCGATGGCTTTTTCTGCAAGCTCTGCGGCTTGCTCCCATTCCTTGTTTCGGAGGGCGAGATTTGTGGCCATCATCTGTACGTCAACATCGTGTGGGTCCAAGGCCATTGCTGCGTCAAGCTCTTGGCTTGCCTGAGATATCTCATTAATTGACAGGGCGAACTTTGCTCTTTCGATAAAAGTCTGTGCTTTGTCAGGATGGTCTTGTTGGACTTTTTCCAAAATATTTTTTGCTTGTCCAGGAAAGTTCTTTTCCAGTAATAAGCTGGCGAGGTTTCCGTATATGTCCGGGGTGGCTTTGCCAGCTTCGATAAGCTTAGTGTAGGCATTTATTGCGTCGTTTGTTCTGTTTTGCTTATGAATTGCGACGGCTCGATAGTAGTCTAATTGATCGAAGTCCACGTTTTGTTCAGAGAAAAAATCTGCGGTGTACTCAAGGTCTCTCCAAAATATATGCTTTTCGTAGAATTGCAGAGTGCGGACAAGGTTTTCTTGAGTTGGTGCTTGTTTAGCTATTTGGAAGTAGGCCCTCCCCGTGTCGGCCAGATTCCGCCTGCGCGATGTGAGAATCTGAGAGCTTGCGTGCGCATACTTCTCCAGCGCTTCCAGGTCGTCGGGGAATTCAACTAAGTACCAAGCGTAATTGCTCTTTGCGGCTGGCCAATATCCCTTTGCAAACGCTTCTTCCGCCCTTCCGAAGCTTTTTGAACTCTGATGGCGTTCGCGCAGAACGTAGGCGCCTCCACCTATCGCTACCAACATTGCAAGCACAAGGGCAACAATTGAAGAAACTATCCAGAATTTTCGGTTCACTTTTTTTAACCGTCCTTTCCTGTAATCATAATATCATTTTTTTGACCTAGTTTTTAGTCTTGGGTCAAGTTTTTGTTGCCGCCCCCTCTTAGCCTTGTTTTCCAAAATTCGCGAATGAAGAGAACAATAAAACGACTGTCTCTGAGCAGATAGCGCCGCCAGAGACGACGTGGCTCTTTTATCAGGCGCCAAGACCATTCCAGTCCTGCTTTCTGCATCCATAGCGGCGCACGTTTTTGAAGTCCTGTTACGAAGTCAAATGAAGCCCCAACACCTATCATTACAGGCACGTCGACAGTTTGGAAGTTGGCGGCGTTCCACAGGTCCTGTTTCGGTGCGCCAAGTGCAACGTAGCAGATGTCTGGGGCCGCCTCCTGTACTGTACGTGCCGCTTTTTCGTTCAAGGCGGTGTCTTTTTCGAATCCGAGAGGTGGAGAATAGGAGCCCGCTACTTTTAATCCGGGATATAGTTTCTGAAGTCGTCGGCCCGCTTCTTGGGCCACCCCTTCGCTTGCGCCGAGAAAGAAAATGGAATGTCCCTTTTGGGCGGCGTGTTCGCTGAGCCAATAAATGAGGTCGGAGCCACTGATTTTTTGGCGCAACGGTTTGCCTAGCCAGCGGCTTGCCCACATTAGAGGTGTTCCGTCGGGGAGAACGAGGAAAGCGTGATGGTATGCTTCTCTGAAGTCTGCGTCGGTCTGGTAATACATAATGTGGTCTGCGTTTGGCGTCACTATGAATCCTGGCTCGCGCTCTGCTATACGTTTGTCAATCAGGTTGAATAGTTCTTCCAGGGTAAGGCTGTTTATTTTCATTCCGAACAGCTCTGCCGTCTTGGTGGCAGTCTGTGAGGGTTGTAAGGTGTCCGTGATTGTCCTTTTGTCTTGTGAGGTGTCTTGCACCGGTTTTTCGTTTGGGAGTTGGAGTTCTTGGAGCTTTTTCATGTTCGCTTTTCCTCGGGTTGCCCAGTTCCGGGGAATCCAAGTTCGATCTGGTCGGTGTCGTCGCCCTCCAGTACTGCGTCGTAGATTTCGTCTTCATCTTGAGTGTTCTCATCGTCCAGGGGGAGAAGCACGGGATGTTCCTGCTCATCTTTTTCATCGAGAATCTTCATGGCTGGTATTTCTTCGTCTTGTTTTGCGTCGTCGGACCTGTCGGAATATTCGTAGTACATCTTTAGGTTGTTTGCAATGTATCCTCCGCGTGTTTGGCGTTGTCCGTTAAGCACTATGCCTATGACGTTAGTTCCAACTTGCTCCAGTTCGCGCAAAGACCTGTGTAGCATGCCTTGTGTGGACTGTCCCACGCCTACCACTAAAATCATGGCGTCTGCGAGAGGTGCGACCAGTTTTGCGTTTGCCATAAGGAGTGATGGGGGGGAGTCAATGATTACGTGATCAAACTCGCTTTCGCACCATTCTAAAAAGAGCATCATTTCGCGCGACACCAATGCGCCCGCTAGTCCTTCAGAGGAGAAGCCGCATCCCAGTATGTGTAGACCATCGAGGCCAGATGGTCTTATAGCTTCTTGAGGTCTTTTTTTGCCAGACAAGACTTCAGCTAATCCCAGAGACGGTTCGAGGTCGAAACATTTTTCGATGCAGGGCCTGATTGAGCAAATTTCCATAAGCAGTACGCGGCGGTTTGCGTTGGCCAGGGCGGTTGCCAGGTTGCATGCTAAGGAGGTTTTGCCGTCGGACTGTGTGGGGCTCGAAATTAAGAGGGAGTGGAATGCGCCTGAGTTGTCTTCAGGGTAGAGAATGCGCGATAGGACACGGCGGAATTCTTCGGCTATTGTTGAAACTGGGAATTCAGCCATGAGCAAAGGTATGCTCGCCGATTTAAGGGTACTGTCTTCATATGCGTAGGGTATGCTTGCAATAACCGGCAGTCGTGTTATGCGTGCAATGTCCTGCGCTGTTCTCACTTGCTGGTCATTTATCTCGCACCACAATCCAACGCCGATACCTATGCAAATGGCTATCATTGTGGTCAATGCCATTACTTGAAATCTTCTGCCATAACCCGGTTTTTGTGGCACGTGGACGTCTGACATCTGCTCTACTCTTGGCGCCGCTTGCCCTTCTATGCTGATCTGTGTGATTCGTCTCCTGACTTCTTGCAAGAGGGTGGTCATTTCTTCTTCATTGCGTTTTAGTCTTTCGAGGTTGGCCAGGTGTTCTGCCATGTCGCCAGATGCCGCCAATTCGTCATTGAGTAGTTCTTGGAATTTATCTTTTTGGCCGCCAGCATCTTCAAGTTGCTTTTGCTCCCTTTCAACCTGTTCATTTATCTGGGCGTGGAGTGAACTGAGCATCTCCGCCCGGACCCGCCCTTCAAGTTGGGCAAGGCTTTCAGAAAGACTGTCCCTTCTTGTTTGAAGTTTGAGGCTGTCAGACGAAAGTTTTGGGGAATCTTTGGGCATACGTTTTTTTAGCTCGGCCAAGTCCGCCTCGACGAGTACGATTTGCTGTCGCAGAGTAACCACGCGCGGTTCAGTGCTTATTTTGCCTTCTATACCTAGTTGGTATATTGGCTTGCGGGAAGACGTTTGTAGCTGTTTTTGAAGTGTTTCTACCGTATCGAGCTGTTTTTTCCCCTCGACCAATCGGTTTTCCATACTAGTTACGAAGTCCTGTGCCTCTATGAGTTTTTCGCGATACAGTTCGGCCGCATCTGGGTGCAATACGTTTGCGTTGCTTTGGATGTTGACAATTTGCGACCTAATTGTTTCCAGTTCGAGTTCACGTGCATCTCGTTCATTGCGGAGTATTTCTAGCTGTTTGTATCCGACGTTTGCCCCTTCGTTGAGAGCAAACGAGCGGTACTGTGAAATGATTTCCTTGAGTATGTCCTCTGCCTGCTTTCTGTCGGGAAGGCTGAATCCTACCGTGACAATCTCGCCCCGGCTTTGTGGCCGGGCAGTAATTTTTGATTTGAGGAAACTAACTTCGTCGGTCACGTCTTTGAAGCACGAAAGGATTGCGATCTCGGGTTTATCGTAAACGCGGGTCATTATCTCGGTACCTGTTAGGATGCTGAGCTGTGTCTGCACGAATGTGGTGTAGGGTGTGGTTACCATATTTACGTTCATGACGCTGGGAGTCGTTGCAAGGAAGCGAATGTCGGCCGTGGCGGTATATTCCAAGGTAGTGAGGAACCATGCAGCTAGAACGCCAGGTATTGCCAGGGCTAGAGAGACGGCAATAATGATAGGCGAGCGCAGCTTTATTAGGCGTTTGACGTCTAACGAAGGCTTTTCGGAATCAGTTGTGCCAATGTTTGTAACCAATTCTTGTATTTGTGAGGAGAACTCGGAGGTCATTAAATCCACTCTTTTCGCGGGTTATGTTACTACGGTAATGCTCCCTGGCTGGGGTTGTTCGTGAGCGAAGACAGGTCACGGACGTCTTGCAGCACGGACAGGGTGCTGTCTGCGTCTGACGTATCTCCAAAGAGGCGATCAAAACGTTCCTTCGTATAGTATGTGTCGAAGGCTTGAGAATAGAGGCTCATGAGCGGCGATATGGAGCCGGTAAACTGCTGCACGAAGTTTTGCAGATTGACAAGTCTTTTTCGGGGGAGGTATATGACATCGCCCGGTTCGAGGGTGACGTCTCCTCCCGAACGGAGAATTTCGCGAAGATTGATCCTCATGAGTGTGGTGGTGTCCTTGTCAATCTCTCGCATCAGCACTATTCCTCGCATTCTGGCAGTGGTTTCGTTGAATCCACCAGATCGGGCAAGCACTTGCAGCAGGGTCATGCCTTCACTCAGTGCGAATACGCTTGGCCTATTAACTTCTCCGAGGAAGTAGACTAGGCTCACGCTTTCAGGTATGTATATGACGTCGCCTGGAAAAACTGGGGCGTCTGATGCGTGGGCTCCGGGCTGCGTCATTTCACGCAGGTTGTACTCATAGACGTGTCGTTCTTTTTGTATGTGTCTTATTACAAATGCCTTGACCAGTTGGCCTTGGGAGCTCATGTATGAGACACCTGTTTGAAATGAGGCGTCGCCACCTGACTGCTGTGACTTTGTCCGCAATCCGCCTGCTTCATTGATGGCTTCGAGCAAAGTTGTTGGGCGCTCAAACTGATAGGCTCCTGGCCTTTGAATATCTCCCATAACGGTAAAGGATTTGCTCTTAGGTTCAAGGACTGTCAGATTCACTTGCGGTTCACTGTAGACGGTTTTGTAGGCTTCTCGTACAGCTTCCATCGCTTCTTCCCGCGTGAGGCCGGCCACTACGATATCGGGAATCCATGGCAGAGAAATGCACCCGTCGTAGCGCACCTTAAACTGGCCGCCCAAGGTTTCGTCGTCGAATGAACGAAAGCTGATGAGATCGCCCGCGCCTATTTGATATTCCAGATAGGCGGGGGAGAGATCCGCCATGGGGCCAATGCTTGCATCTTCAGTAGATGGTGCGTCAGTAGCTTGTTCAGCGCCTTTGTGCAGTTCTTTGGTTGGGACGTTGATTCGCTCTTCGACGATTTTGTCCTTGTCACGCTTGGCTGAGTCCGCGGCGCAACCGCATAGCAAAACGCATGCTGTGGCGATTGCCGTTAGTTTTTGTAAGCCTAAGATCGTTGTTCGCACTTTAACCCCTTCTCTTCCCAGTTGGGCGCCACTTAGGATTTCCCAATCTTGTAGGATTCAATGCGGCGCAGCAGTGAGCTGTAGCTAGTGTTAAGCAGCTTGGCCGCTTTTCTGCGATTCCAATGCGCGTATCGCAAGGCTTGCTCAATAAGAGCCCGTTCGGCCCCTTCGACGGCGCGTCTTCCAGCTTCTTTGAGCGACATGAACTTTTTCTCCTCGCGCGGACGAATCAGCCCATCATTTTGGAGTCGTTCTTGGGGACCTTCGTTATTCCCCGCTTGACTCTCCTCTTTTTCAAGCGGACTCATCGAGCCCGTGGCTACATATTCTTTAATACGTGAGGCCAGTTCCCTCACATTACCTGGCCAATTATACTCAAGCGTTTCCAACTCGATCAATAAATCTTTGTCAAGCGGTTTATACTCTTTTCCTAGTGCATTTGAAATGTTGTAGTTAAAATGCTCGGCAAGCAAAGGAATATCGGAACGGTGCTCGCGTAAAGGGGGCATGTGAATGAGCACTTCGCACAGTCTGAAAGAAATGTCTTCGCGGAGACGTCCTTCTTCAACCGCTTTGTCCAGGGGGACATTTATTGCCGCGACCAGCCGTGCGCTTGAGTATACGGGCGTTGTTCCTCCAACCCTCATGAATGGCTCGGCATCGAGAATTTGCACCAGCTTTCCTTGCAGATGAAATGGGGTTTCACATATTTCATCCAAGAAAATCGTGCCTTTGTGAGCCAGTTCAAAGCGGCCGGGTTTGGAAATGTGCGCTCCGGTGAATGCGCCGCGTTCGTATCCGAAAAGCTCGCTTTCAAGTGTGTGTTCGGGTATACATGGGCAATTAACCTTGACAAAGGGGTGTGCTCGGCGTGGCGAGAGCTTGTGTAGAAGCCTTGCTGCCACATCTTTGCCGGTGCCGCTTTCCCCTGTTATAAGAACGGTGAGTTCGGCTTCGGCCAGCCTGCTGATTAGTCTGTTGACTTCCAGAATTCGCGGATGGGTCCCCAGTAGTTGTTTGTGCATGGGGGAGAATGCCTGTTTCTCCACATGCATATCCATTAGGTTCTGTGTTTTCTGTGTTGCCAAAGCGTATCGTCCTTGTCCCAACTAACCCAATCTTGGAACTTCAGTTTCCTGGGTCTTCGCGACGTGACTTTGTATTGGTTCAACAAACCCGGCACTGCAACTTAATCCTGGATTTCATAAGAACTTGCCAGGATGGCCGATCTTTATCTTTCGCCCCGCCGGCTGTCCCAGAGTCAAACATCAAGTCTGACGCGCACTCAGTGGCAGCGGCCTTCCGCTTTCCACACACCATAATAAAATATTAGAGTAAAATATTAGAGCAACTAACGTGCCAAATACCAATATCGCCCATATCGGGGGACTAAGGGATTGCAAGTCCATAATTTGGAATAATATAGCGCACTTCCTCCTATGTCTTGGCTGTTTTTACAAAGCCTATTATTGAGAATAGTATCACAAGTTGGTCTTTCTTGACAAATAGTTATTCAGTGTTTCGCTTTTTGAGATCCTTCATGGTTGTTAATTTTCTTATATAAAGCATATTTCTTAGATGTCAATATTGAGCCATGAGGGAGATATCCGTGGTGGGGAATTGAGAGATCGGGCATCGTTTTTGACTCTACTGTAGGGTTACATCGAGACGTTTCTGTATGCTCGGTTCTTCAAAGATTTGAGCGGGTAGTTGAGTTCCAGGCGTTTTGGCATACCTCAAAAGTTATTCATTCGCGAATAATAATAGTTCAAAACGCTTCTCTGAGGTGTCGGGAAGGTCTTTGAAGGATTTGGGGTGGTTTTGCCTAAGGTTCTTAGTTGACATGAGTTAAGGTCATGATGTAATGTATAACCAAGGCGTGAGAGGAACGGCATGATAATTGCTGGCATAAAGTAGTGTAAAACCGGTACTAAATGGCTAAAGTTAAAAGGAGCACGCGTTCAGTGCAGACGGATATTTCAACTTTACAAGACATGTTGCAATATGAGTTGCACGCAGCGGAGCGTTATCGGCGTTTTGTAACGCTGCTCTTGATCGATTCTCGACAGGAGGGATCCAGCCTGGAAGAGGATATGAAGCGGCACCTTCGTTCGAGCGATGTTATGGCGCGAATCGATAATTCGATAGCGGTACTGATGGGGGAGACGGACAATGACGGTGCCCGAATTGCCGCCGAGCGCTACAAAAAAGATTTTGGACGCCATGCTGAGTTCTATTTTTCACTCGCCACATACCCCGCCGATGGCGGCAAACCCGAAAGACTGTTCACGGTTGCGCATGAACGCCTGGAAAAGTCACGTGCGGAATCTTCGTCTTCGACGGATTCGTCGTAGCTGTTTTTAGAGTTTCCACTTCTTTGGCATGCAACCGGTTCCCAGTGGTTTGGATGTGACTTATAGACTCCTCTTACAATTACCGATCATTTAGACTCGTCAGGTGTGCTGCGTTCTACGAGGCTCAGCAAGAATTTCTCAAGCATCTCGGTTGCATCGTCCCAGGAGTAAGCGCTCGCTTTGGCTAGTGCTGCATTTGAGAGGTTCTTCCATTCTTGATCCGGAAGTTCGCAAATGCGCACAATAGCCCTGGCCATCTCTTCGGGGCGATTGTGTCTTACGAGAATCCCGCGTTCCTCATTTACAAGTTCCGGTGCCGCTGCGGCCGGTGTAGCTATTACGGGCGTTTGGGCCGCCATTGCTTCGAGAATGGGCAGGCCGAATCCTTCTCTGTGACTCCCGTACAACCAGGCCGTGCAGGAGCCGTAGTAAGACTTCAGTTCCGAATCTGGAATACGCAATCCAAACTTTGTTTCAGGGGGAAGCTTGAGTGTTGGCAGGGGCGGAGTACTGCCGAAGCTGACTACCTCAATCTCGGGGATCTTCTCGCGTGCTATTCTTATAGCCTCAATGCAAACGTTTGTGCCCTTTTCTGTGGCCGTCATATAGACGAAGCCGACGGTCGGGCGCTTGGGTTTGTTTCGAGGTGGAACACCGAAGGTATCAATGTCGACAGCATTAGGTATCACTTCCACTTCTGCGTCACAATGTTGATTTACCAAGTTTTTCAGGTATTGTGAAACCACGATGATGCGCATGGGAATTTGCCAGGTGGCGGCGACTTTGTCGATAGGTTGTCCCGGCGCTCCGTAGTCTTGCATGAAATAGGCTTTGGTGCCCTTGTTTGGGGCGAGTGAAGCAACCCATTCAGCTGTTTCCCACCATGTGGCAATCACCACATCTGCGTCTGGAACGTCGGCATCTACAACGGGCCTTGCCCGATTCAGCACGTGAATCTTTGTTTCAATGCCTTCAAAGTGGGAGGGAGGTCGTTTCGAATATCCTATTAGGCCTTCTCCATGAAGTACAGACCTTATTCTGCCTCTGAGACTCACTTTGCGACGTGGTGGGTGAACGATAAGCACATCGTGTCCGCGCCGCCTCAAGAACTCAGCGTAAACTGCCACAACGCGTATGCCGCCGGACATGTTTGGTGGAGGAGATATAATGGTGATTCTCATTGAAGCCATTTCCTTTTTTGGAAAAGCCCATTGGGGGACGTAAGGGCGGTTTGCTGGGTATTTGCTTGTTTCTTTGTGAAGGCGAATCTGCAATCACGCAGAACATGCATGCAAACTTCTCTCGTACTTGGCTTCTCTTTTTGAAATCTCACGTTTGACATCTATAGCAAGAGCCCCTTGATCCAAAGCCCTGCTGCTATTAGCAGGCCAGCCGCCGCGAAGGCGGCTAAGTCCAGCCAGGGCATCCAAACCTTGTACGGTCGTATTAGTATGGCCAAAGCAGGATAATAGGCAATTCTGGAAATAACCAATCCCAATATTAACCCGCTTTCGCCGCCCATGTAGCCTCCAACACACATAAACAGAATCAGGAGAAAGGCCTTTGTCATTTCCAGCAGCATGTGTTTGAAAGAGTTTCCTGATGCAAGCAGCACGCCGCTTGAGGGTGTTAGAGTCACGGAGAAAATAGCGCCAATACTGAGAAGTTGAAGAATCCAGCCGGCATCATGATATCGGGAATCGTAAAGAAAGCTGATTAGTTCCGGTCCTATAACGACCAATAAGCATGTTGGAGGCAACAGTGCAGCTATCAGAGCGCAGCGAATGCGAAATGTTTTGTTTCGCAACTGTTTGGGATCTTTGTTTATCATCTGTGCATACGCAGGGAAAAGGACCATTGATGAGAGTCTGTTTACCAATTCGACCGTTAAAAGGGAGAATGCCAGAGCTGTGGAGTAAATCCCGAGCCTTTCCATTGTCATGAATTTGCCCATAATCAAGCGGTCGCCTCGAGATAACAGGAAAGTGAGCAGCGTAGCGACAAATATCCATTTCCCGAATTTAAATAGTTCCGATGCGGTTTTTCTATGGAACTCGAAACCCATTCGTGGCCCTTTTAGTATCAGGTGTGTGAGGATAGTTCTTATGATTGCGCCAATAGTACCCCCTACCACGAGCGCCCAGGTGCTTCGCCAGAAATATGCGATTATAACCACGGAAATCAATGCCGTTGTCTGGGACAGTGTTTCCATTACGGTGATTTTGCCCAATTCAAGTTTTCTCTTTGCCAGAAATAGGTTTGTTGAGGAAAAGCCGCCTATGCATGATGCCATAGCGGCTGCGGGCAGAAAGAAAAGAAGGCGCGGTTCGTCGTAAAAGCGTGATGCCGGCCAGGCCAACAGCAGAACGATTGCCCATAGGACAAAGCCTCTAATTATTTGGACTGTCCACGCCGTGCGTAGGAACCCCGGTTCTTCTCCACGGGGATTTTGCACTATGCTTGGGCCGAGTCCCAGGTCTGAGAACATTTTGAGGCCTTGTATGCATACGTTCACTATGGCCATTAATCCGAAGGCTTGAGGAAAGAGCCATCTTCTAAGGATGATGCCGCTTGCAAGTCGCAACACTTGATTTACGCCCTGTCCGGCGAAGGTCCAGGCAGAACCACGAATAAGACGTTGTTTAAAACTTAGAATCTTCACATCACCTGCTTGCGTTGTTATGGAATCCTCGTGATTTCAAGCGCACTTTGCTTGTTTGCAGCATTGAATAGTCTTAAGGATATGCATTCTAGCATAACTAAAAGAGCAGTTACAGGCATAGAAAGACAATATGGATAATGTGGTGGCATATGACATCTCACTTGTATTCAATAAGGACGGTCCTGCGTCCGGCGAGTCTGTTTAGGTGAAACTTAATCTGTCCCACAGCTTGGCTGAACTTTGCCAGAACACAACTGAGAGCGTATAGGGCGGCGTCTTTTCGTGATGTGTCTCTGCGGCGCTGGTGGAGAAAGACACGGTATCCAAGCAAGGCATAGATTAGCAGCAGGACTACCGAGCCGCCATTGGTTGGCCATGCCAAGGCAAGAACGAGTATGGGTAACACAAATCCGTAAGCCCATATGCTGAGCGTTTGCCGCCGCATGTAGCCATGTTCCTCTGCTTTGTGCATCCATCTCCGTTCGGTATATGCATGTCCGGCGCGCACGCCGCGTTTCCACCATTGGCTGAAGCGCGTCATGTCCGCGTCGTGTAAAGTCATTTCTGCGTCCAGGCGCAAGATCCGTCCTCCTTTAGCCCTTATCCTAAAGCAAAGCTCCGGCTCTTCTCCCGCTATGAGGTTTGGGTTGAAGCCTCCAACTTCGTCGAGCGATTCCAGGCGCATCATCGAATCGCCACCACAGGCAGTGAGTTCTCCCACGGGCGTGTCCCATTCCATGTCGCACAGCTTGTTGTATATGGTCTTGTCTGGAAATCGTTCCCGCCTGCGTCCGCAGACCACTGCAACCTCACTGTTTTCCTCCAGCGCTTTCGCGGCCGTTTCCAGCCATCCTTGGGCGACCTCGCAATCTCCGTCCAGAAATTGAACATATGCCAGATCGGGCCGATCTTTGAGAAGATGTTCACGGCCGTTGTTTCGCGCACGCGCGGCAGTGAAGGGAATGGACATGTCCAATTCGACAACGCTTATTCCCATCGAACGCGCCATGGCTACGCTATCATCCGAGGAGCCGGAGTCAACGTAAACAACGCTTACTGGGCTTTTGAGCACTGACAAAAGAGATTTTCGCAGGCGCTCTCCCTCGTTGCGGCCAATCACTACTATTCCGACGGATTCCAATAAACTATTAGGCATGGTCATTTTTCCGTGCTTGTTATTTCCATTCCAGAGAAGATTTGGCTGCCACGTCGTTGAAATTGCTGCAAGTGAGCATGACGCCCAACCAACTCCCAAGTACTGCCAGGTCTTTATTGAAGATGTCCTCCAGCCTCTTCTCGTTATCAGGGCTGAGATTGGGCCGTTCTCTCATTTGCCAGAATGACTTTATCCAATTCCTGACACTTCTGGGTACCAATCTTGTTCGGACAGTGCTAATGATTGGTGCATGCACTATGGCGTCCCGCCGGCTGCTCGGTCTCATTCTGTCGCGCGATACGTTCTGCTTGGGCATGTCGTATTTCCAAGTGGGTTCCTTGGGGTATCCAATGAAGCGGCACACTCGTGAAAGCTCCTCTTGAGAGCGAGACTTAAGTGAAGGCAGGAAGACAGGCAAGACAGCCTCGGTTCCGTAGGAATCAAGAAACGGCTCAAGTTGCATGCTGTACCTGCTGTAATCAATTAGGATGGGGTGCTTCTTGATTGCTTCATCTATTGACTCGGAGACGTTGCGCTCGCTCCATTGATGAATATACTGAGAAATGAGGCGGTCTATAGGATGGCGCATAACGTAGATCAGTTTGGTCTTGGGCGCGTGCTCCAGCATACGTGCAAGGGTTTTGGGGTATGTAGGCAGTTTCGTATAGTGGGTGCTTGCTTCGCCGCAGATGTCGTCCTCGTGGGCTTGGTCGAACAGAGATTGATACCAGTCAAGTCCTTTGGCGTAGATGTCGTCGTCGCTAAAGAAATAGGGTTCCTTTGGTGTGCATGCAAAGATGCCCGGCTGCGCGGCGAGCTGTGCCTGAAGCGTGCTCGTGGCGCTCTTCATTGCGCCAATGATTATGTAATCTGGCATGCGTTTCATGCGTTTCCCCTCAAAAGCGCTTCAGTGCCTGGCGCCCTTGATGCAGCCTATCCAGGTGTCGATGGTTTCGTGTGAGCAGGCGTGTTTTTCCTTGTTGCCAACGATTTCTCTGAGCAAAGAGATCATTCTGCCGGCAAGCCACAGGATGTTTGCCGCCCATAGCCCTGTGCGGCCGTAGAATTTAGCAAAATACAGTGCCCTGGCTTCGTAAAAGTAGCGTGGCCGCCGTTTGCGCTGGGAAGTGAGGGTTTTGACCGGGCTGCTTCCTCCCCTAAGGTGAACCACGCGTGCATCTGGACAATTCCGTATTCGCCAGCCGCCGGCCTTGGCGCGCCGGCAGAAGTCAATGTCCTCAAAATACATGAAGTAACCTTCACACATCAAACCTATCGCGCTAAGCACTTCGCCGCGTATCAACACGCATGCAAAACTTGTCCAGTCCGGCTCAAGCGGTTCGTCTGTTAGGGGCAAGGGCACATCATAACGTTGAAAGAGTTTTGTAATAATGCCTGTGGCTGCACCGCGGATCAGTTCGCTAATGGGAGATGGATATCGGAAGCAGCTGACCTGGGGTGTCTCGTCTGGCCACTGGAGTCTTGGACTTATTACACCTACATCGGAGTTGGCGCGGAGTTCTTTTAGTAGAAGCTCAATAGCTCCTGGGCGTACTAGCGTGTCGCTGTTTATGAGTAGGTAGGCTTCGGCTTCAATGGCCTTTATTCCCAGGTTATTTCCGGCAGAAAATCCCCCGTTGTTTGGCGACTTAATTAACTGTACGCAATGCTGCCATTTTTTTTCCGCAACGGCATTTTCGAGGTATTCCGTGGAGCCATCGCCTGAATTGTTATCTACTATAATTGCTCTGTCTTGTTCTTGATTGATCTCCGGCAATAGTGATTCCAGGCAATCTAGTACCAAGGGCGCTGTGCGATAATTGATGATTACTATTGCCAGGCGCTTGCTTGCAGGCATTATCAGGAGGATATTTCCTTCATTTATTGATTTGCATTGCTGCGTTTCACGTTTCTCATGGGGGCTTGGCTCAGTTGCTAGTGCTGTTCTGCATTTTCAAGCTTCTCAATACGTCTTCTCAATGCCTGGTAGCTCATTCCCAGGGCCTCGGCGGCCTTTCTGCGGTTCCATTGGAATCTGTCCAGTGTCTCGGTTATTTCTTTTGAAGTTGGTGCGGAGGCTGGCTTTGGTTTGGGCGGCTCCAGAGGTGCGAGGGCCAAACCCTGGTCCAGGCCTCCCAAGACGAGCATGCGTTTGATGGTGCTTTCTAACTCTCGCACATTTCCCGGCCAATCTCTCTCCGAGAGCGCGGCCAATTCGTCGCCTCTCAACTCGAAGTCCTCTTCTCCCACGAGGTGCTTGTGCTTTTGGAGGAAATGCCGAACCAGCAGCGGCACGTCTTCTCTGCGCTCGGACAGAGTTGGCACGCGAATGGATATTTCGTTGAGCCTGAAATACAGGTCATGTCTGAAGTCGCCGTTCTTTACGCTTTGTTCGATGTCTCGGTTCGTGGCAGTAATTATCTGTACGTCGACATTGCTGGGTCTTCGTCCACCCAGTTTCGTGAATTCTTTGTGTTCTATTACTTGTAGCAGTTTGGCTTGAATAGGAAGTGTGATCTCGCTGATTTCGTCCAAAAAGATGATGCCTCCGTCTGCCAGTGTGAACCGGCCGGGCTTTGCCACTATAGCGCCTGTGAATGCGCCCTTTTCATATCCGAATAGCTCACTTTCCAACAGTTGTTCGGGCAGTGCGCTGCAGTTGACCTTCACGAATGGCTGGTCTTTTCTGTCGGATAGCCTGTGTATTTCTCGCGCGACAACGTCTTTCCCTACGCCGCTTTCTCCAAGAATCAGGCAGTTTAGATTGGTCCGCGCCACCTGCTTGAGAACGGCGAGCACTTCCTGAATAGGCAGACTTACACCAACCAGCAGTGATTTGTCGTGTTTGTCTTCCCCGCTCTGATCTTCGCTCTGTGCGTTTGCCTTGGTTTTCGAGGCAAGTACCCTTGAAATCGTTGTGCGTACTTCCGCCAGACTAAAGGGTCGCGCCAGGAAATCAGCGGCCCCTCTTCGCATGCATTCAATGATGGCTTTTGGATTGGAATCGACTGACGTACACACAACTTTGGGACGGCCTGGCGCTTGGATCATTGTGGATAGGAGTTCCATGGTAAGACCGGCATCAGGCATGAGTTCGAATAGGATACCGGATGCCTGCTCTTCCTGGGAGAGTGCAATTGCCTGCTCTGCCGTGCTTGCGCTTTTAACAAGGAAGCCGGAATTGGCAAGTCCTTTCTCAAGCGACCAGCGCACTCCGGGGTCGGTGTCCACAATCAGGATGCTCATTAATTGTGAGGCGTTTTGCGCTGTAGATTCCGCTGGCATCACTCTTACCTTAATCCCTGAACTTGACTGTAATTTGTAGCGTCTTGGGGAAGTTCGATTCGGAATATGCACCAGCCGTCCTTTTCTTGGTCAAGAAGGAGCTTGCCGCAGCAACTTCTTATTGAACGCTGGGCAACGGAGAATTTGGGGTGGCTTGATAACCTTTCAGGAAGTGACAGGCCATTGCCTTCATCTGTGGCGGTGCAGGCGTCGCCGGTGTTGTGCTCGTGGCCTATTTCAATCCTGATTTTCTCTTCCTTGGTGGTTATACTCAACGCCATTCGTCCTCCAGCGTCAACGGAATGTACGGCGGTTGATATGAGATCAAGGAGTATACGGGCGAGTGTTGTGCCATTTAGCAAGACACATTCACTATTTGGTACGTAATCCTTCTGTATTGTTATGTTGCGTCGTTCTATTAACGTTGACAGAAGTTCCAGAACTTGGTCAAGGTAATGGTCGAGGTGGACTGTTTCTACTGAATCTTTGCGCAGAGTGGCGATTTGCCGGAACTCCCTTATTTGCCTACACAGTCGATCAACATTATCGAGAATAATATCAACTCCTTTGGACGCATCCGGTACAATGTCGGACTCCTGCACCACGTCTGCCGAAGTTCGAATTGCCGTCAAGCCTTGTAAGAGTCCTCTTGACATCTCCATGGCTATACCGCCGACGCTGGCTTGATGTGCAACATGCAAGAACAGTCGCGCTTCTTGCCACTGAGACGCGACAAAGTGGGCACACATGCTGAGAAATTCATCACAGGCGCTATCAGCTTTGAACTCGGATGAAAGCATGAAGAGCACGGTGCATCGCGTTCGTCCCCAAAAGACCTGAGGGTATGCGCGAATCTCGAAGTTGTCCGTGGGAATGCCTGTGTAGTGAACAAATGAGGCTTCTGCTTCTGGCAGAAGATCCTCACTTTCCTGGGCAAGTTCAGGATTGAATTCCCAAGTATTGCCGTTTTCCTCCGAGGCGATCATTGCAAATTCGCCATCTTTCCCTTGTATTCCGGCCAAAAACTCGTGTGGCTCGTGGGCATAAAGCGCAATGGAGTGGATCGGGAAGAACCCCGTGAGGGCTTTATGTACGTTTCGAAACAGGAATTCGTCAGTGTAGAAATCTTCCGATACACGAGTGAGTTGCAGTAGCGTGTGAAGACGTTCAGCGTACTGGCGTATGTCTGCCGTTGCCTCTTCGACTTTGAATTTGAGCTGTTCTCTCTCCTCGGAGAGTTCATCAATCAGGCCGGCACGCTCGCTCAGGACTTGGTGATGCTGAACTGCGCGCGCCACTGCCACACGCAGCATAGTGGGTTCGACCGGCTTTGTCAGATAATCGAATGCGCCTGCCCGCATGGTTTTCACAATGGTCTCCGCCCGTCCGTCGCCAGTGAGAATAACGGGTACCAGCCACGGATTGAACAGGTTGAATTCTGGTAGTAGGTCGAGTCCGTTTCCGTCTGGCAGTCCAAGATCGATCAGGCCGCATGAGATGGACTGAGTGCGCACCATTTCGCTGGCCTCGGCGCACGAGGCGGCAGAAACACAGTGATATCCTTCGGCCTCCAGCAATTCGCCCAGCAGATTGCGCAGATTGTCCTCATCCTCGACGATGAGAATGGAACACTTCAGGCTTTTGCACATCTCTCTTGTGGAAACAGCGCTGCCCGACGTCGCGGTGCTACAGGCTGAAGAGCGTTCCGCATTCTCTTTGAAATCTGTACGACCCAATGTCCCCCCCTCGGGATTCGGTAATAATCGCTCAATTGGTGTTTATCAAATTATCTCCATACAATAATGATAAAAGTTCTGGAGAATGTCAAGTTTGTCTTGCAGTTTAGTAGTTGGCCGCGTTGTGTTCATGCAACTGATCAGACACAAAATCAGGGCATTCGAGACTCTGGCTACGGAGCTACAAAGAGATTATAGCATAAAAGATCGCTCATTTCTTATATAAAGAATGGCACAAGTGACTAAGTTTTAACATTTTGGCGCGATACAGCCGAGCCCCAAACGCTTTAGCTGCCATTGATGCAGGTTCTTGCGAAACTCCAGGTCATCATAGCGCCTTTGTCTTTGAAAGAAGGCTAGAAAAAAGCCTGCGATTATGCATAGTCCGCCTAGAATGTATGGGCGTTCGCGCATTCGGAACACGCCGCTGGCAATTATGTATAGTGGGTGCGTACCCATAAACCATTGGCCGCGTCCCCATCGGATCCGTCCGTGGAAGACGCTCTTGTGTGAAGATCCCATTAGGCGATGATGAAGAATGCGCAGGTTCTTATCACGAAAACTGCGCGTTTTCCATCCGAACATTCGTGCTCGGTGGAAGTCGATACCGTCCCACATCACCTCTTGCACGAATCCCCCGATGTCCTGGAAGGCCTGCCTCCTGTAGAATTTGGCCGCACCCGATACTTGTTCATCGATGATGCCTTCCTCGAAGAGTTTGTCCATTCCCAATGAGGGATTGAATACTTTGCCGCTTGCCGCACCCAGTTTCGGGTCGGCCTCCATTTTCTTTATGATTCCCTCAAAGTAGTCGTTGGGTAGGGTCAGGTCGGCGTCGAGCTTGCA
>SDBV01003050.1_pt1 | contig 24953 bp, 18 predicted proteins | sample 2277081 | NCBI WGS metagenome assembly SDBV01 (sample SAMN10402039, study PRJNA504765) | marine sediment metagenome | isolation source: marine sediment core GS10_PC15, 223 cmbsf | place: Arctic Ocean: Southern Knipovich Ridge | collected 2010 | reverse complement strand
ATCACCCTGGCTGCTCACACTCTCGGTCTCGGGACTGTCCACATTGGCTTGTTTGATGTCAGCGAAGTAACCAGGATGTTAGGCATACCAAATAATGTAGCTATTGTCGAGTTATTAGTTTTGGGTTGGCCAGATGAGACACCAGCTACTCGCCCCAGAAAAGAACTCAGCGAGTTCGTTTTTTCTGAGAAATACCCTGCCTAAAAGCAGTCTGAAATAAGGCAAAAGGTTCATCTATGCCAGGTGAAGCTGGATATTCCATACTGGACAGACCTGAGGTTCTACAGTTTGTCTTTCGCCCACGGCAGGCTTTTACCAAGGGGCCGCTTGACTCAACCGACTACTCCATTCCGGTGGAGAGTGGGATATCTATCGACTGCCGCTTCTATATTGATAACCCCAACTCGCCTTCCATTCTCTTCTTCCACGGCAATGGCGAGGTTGTCAGCGATTACGATGGCATAGCCCCTCTCTACAATCAAATCGGCATAAACCTGTTCGTGGCTGACTATAGAGGCTATGGCTCAAGCGGAGGCACCCCATCCTTCACCAGCATGGTTGGTGATGCCCATAAAATTTTTGGGGCTTTTCTGGACATCCGGCGCCATATCCGCTATAGCGGCGATGTTTGGGTGATGGGGCGCTCTCTGGGCAGCATCTCTGCCATTGAACTGGCATCTGACCATCAAGACCAGATAAAGGGGTTAATCGTGGAGAGCGGCTTCGCCAGCATATTGAGACTGGTCGAGTATCTTGGCTTTCCCGCCGAGTTTCTCGGCGCCACTGACATCACTTTTCCCAACATGGCTAATATAAGGTCGATTGACCTGCCAACCCTCATCCTGCACGGAGAACAGGATGATCTCATTCCGGTTGCCGAAGCCAGAGATTTGTTTGAAAATTCGGCAACAAAAAAGAAACGCCTGGTAATCATCGATGGGGCTGGCCACAATGACATTATGGTGGTGGATGTGGAGAGCTACTTTGGCACCATCAAAGAATTCGTTTCCGGAGGGTAAAAGCTTCTCTCCGCCAGTATATGGAGAAACCGGAACCAGGACTAGAAAGCAGGCCGTGAGTATGCATTTTGATAGACCTGATATCGTCCGCCCGCCAAGCGAGTGGCAGAGCTACTTTCTCCCGCTGACCAGGGGCTGTTCCAATAATACCTGCACTTTCTGTGCCTGGTACGGCTCAAAACTTCAGGTAAGAGATATCGATGACGTTAAAAAGGAAATAGATGCCCTGGCTCTTTTCATGGAGGCGGGTGTCCGTTCGCAGGCTATCCTCGATATAGCCTATGCCATCGCCCGGCAGTGGAATGGCAAAAGGGTATTTCTTCAGGACGGTGATGCTCTGGTTTATCCCTTCCCCAAGCTGAAAGAGTCCCTCCAGTACCTTAGTGAAAGACTCCCCGGTCTGGAGAGAATCGGTATCTATGGCACTCCCCAGGACGTTCTGCGAAGAAGTGTTAACGAGCTCGAAGAACTCAGAGAGCTAAAACTGGGCATCATATATCTGGGGATTGAAAGCGGCGATGATGAAGTGCTCCGCAGCGTGGACAAGGGCGCCGATTACCACCAGATAGTAGAAGCCGGCAGGAAAGTTAAAGAAGCCGGGATTATTCTTTCCGTTACTGTGATACTGGGACTCGGTGGTGTTGAGCGAAGCCGGGAGCATTCTCTTCAAACCGCCAGAATTCTCACTGATATTGACCCTGATTATGGCGGGGCATTAACCCTGACGCTGGTCCCCGGCACCCCTCTGTATCACCAGTGCCAACAAAATAATTTTTCGCTTCTGTCTCCCTTCGAGTCTCTCCAGGAGTTGAAGACAATCATCGAAAACTCAACTTTCTCCGATTGCTTCTTTAGCTCGATGCATGCTTCAAACTACGTCTCAGTCCGGGGGAAGCTGCCGCAGGAAAAAGAACGGATGATAAAAGAGCTGGAACATGTTTTAATAAGAAGGGACTCTTCTTTACTTCGCCCTGAATTTATGAGAGGATTATAAAATGAGATACCAGAGCTCTCCGGGTTTCAGACTGAGCCCGGTATTTTTCCTGATAATACTGAACCTGGTTTTCTTTATAGCTACCGTCATATCCCGAGACCTTATCTTTCTTCTTGGCCTGCAGCCGGCAGCCTTCTTGCGCCAGCCCTGGACCATAGTGACCAGCATGTTTATCCACGGAGGCTTCGGGCACATCTTCGCTAATATGCTCACTCTCTATTTCTTCGGAAGCTACATATCCAGACTGGTTGGAGATGGCCGGTTTCTTGTCACCTATTTCGGCGGAGGTATACTGGGCGGCATCTTTTTTATACTTCTTGGCTCACCTCTCTCCATAGCCGTCGGTGCCTCGGGAGCTGTCTTCGCCCTGGGCGGTGCCCTGACCGTGATGAGACCTAAACTGAGGGTTTTTATCTTCCCAATACCAGCCCCTATCCCACTCTGGGTGGCCGTTATCGGGGGTTTCGTCCTGCTCTCCTTTATTCCCTTCATAGCCTGGCAAGCCCACCTTGGCGGCTTAATTTTTGGCCTCATCGCCGGCTATTTCTTCAGAAAAAGAGAGCGCTATTACTTGATATAATATTTGGCATCAGGCGCCAGGTTCATACTTGAGATTATTTACCAACCCCTCACCCTTTATTTTTTGTAACCCTATCCCCTGTATCCCCTTCCCCTTGATAAGGGGAAGGGGAAAATTTGTCTTAATATGGGCATTTTGCCCCTCTTAAATTCCCCTATTATTAGTCCACATAATGATAACCAGAGAAAAATCCTTCATATTTTTAATCTGGGCAAGGAGAGTCAAAGAGAGGCGAATCCCCTCTTCTAATACTCTTCCCCTTTCCCATGATATGGATATGTTTTCCTATCCTGAGGAGGATAAAGGGTATAGCCAAAAGCAAGTGCCAAGAAGGGACGAAGCCCCTCTTATAACCAATTACCCCCCATGCAAAGAATACATCTCCCTATTTTGGGAGGGGGATAAAGGGGGTAAGTTACTAAATAAATACTAAAGGGTGAGGTCAGTAAACAACCTTAGCTCAACGCGAGCCACCGACCACCAAGGCTATGTTATAATCTCTACGGACAGAGCATTCCTACCATTGAGGTGCAGATTGAAGGTTCTGGGGATTATGGGGAGCCCGAGGATAAAAGGCAATACTGACCTGCTGCTGGATGAGGCTTTAAAAGGCGCACAGAGCCAGGGGGCAGAGGTCGAGAAGCTTTTAGTTGACAGGCTCAATATCACCCCCTGCCGAGAATACTATGCCTGCCTGAAGGATGGCAACTGCATTATAAGGGACGATATGGATGACATATACCCCAAGCTCGCCGATGCCGACCGTGTAATAATTGCCTCGCCAATATTTTTCTACGGGCTCAGCGGCCAGGTCAAGGCGCTCATCGACCGTTGCCAGGCATTATGGGCCAGAAAATATGTTCTAAAGCAGCATCCATCTGATTCAACCCGACGGGGTGCTTTTATTGCGGTCGGGGCGACCAGAGGCAAAAAGCTATTTGATGGCGTTAGATTAACGGTAAAATACTTCTTTAAAGCCATCGATGTCAGCTATGCCGATGAGCTTCTCATCCCGGGCGTGGATAAGAGAGGCGAAATCAGGGAGCACCCCACCGCGCTATCTGACGCCTTTGAACTGGGTAATAGGCTGGCTCAAACATAAACCCTTATCATTAAAGCTAGACATCCTTCTCTACAACATCCAACGGCGTATTTACTAAAGGACGAGCACCATCTCTGGTAATATGCAGGGTGTCGCCCAGCATTAGGCCGACATCCTTTTTCCACCTGGGGTCATGAATATCAATGTTGGTGCCGAAGACCATATTCTCGCCTACCTCCATACCCAGGATACCCTTGCCGGCGCCCCACGGCGCATCGGGATGGGTAACGGCGGTAGGCACTTCAGGCGATGTCAGTCCGTGTCCATGGAATCCCAGCTCCACGAAATTCATTCCAGCCCGCTGGCAAGGTTCCCTTTCTGCCTCCAAGACCTCCCCAAAGGTGACACCCGGCCTCATTGCCTCCTTGAGCCTTTCCAGACATTGCACGCATACTTCGTGAATTCTCTTCAGTTCATCCGGGGCTTTTCCCAGATACAGCGCAAACTCAACCGCTGCCAGGTACCCACCCCAGTCAGCATGGAACTCGGTTATGATAAGGTCGCCCTTCTCGAGAGTCCTCGCGGTTGGCGCAGCAAAGGGTTGAGCACCGTGCAGCAACTGCTTGTTGTCTCCCGGACCTTCCACCGGTCCCGATGAAAGGAAAATAAATATCTGCGCCTCCCCACCATTGCTTATCTGAGTATGAACCATATCGGCAAATACTTCACATTCTTTTTTGCCTGGTTCAGCAGACCGGACCAGGGTATCTATCATTTTTCGGGCTAATTCCCCGGCCTTTTCCAGCATGCCGATTTCTTCAGGGCTTTTTATCATTCGCAGATATTCTATCAACTCGGTCGCATCAACAATTTCGGCACCGGGTAACTCCTGGCATATGTAGCTATGAGTCGAAACCGGTATTATATCGATATTCATGGCTGACCTCATACCAACCAGGCCAATCGTGGCGTGCTCATAGCCCTGCTCTTTTAAAAAGTCTACTACCGGGGCCGGACCAACGCTGGGACGGATGTCACCGACCCAGTCCTGGTTATAGAGATAGGTACTTCCGGATTGAATATGTTGAAAAGCAGACTGCGCCCAGACTACCGGGGCACCCTCAACCGGAAAAACGGCAAATCCGTCGTGTTTATTGGCGATATGTGTCACATACCGCAGATTGGCCAACCCCATATCGAAACGGCTATCGCTGCCAACCAGTAACAGGCAGTCTAACCCATCCATTGCCATGCGCTCGCGTATCGCCCGCCACCGGCGGTCCCTTTCTACTATCGATAACCTCGGGACATAGCTAGCATGATGCCTGAACTCCATTTCCGCCCTCCTCGTTCTTTCCCCGGGAAATGCCACCCTACTAATGGCATTAACTCTGTATCTTTGTTTATCGCCCTTTTTATCCTGACCAACTTGCCTTTGGCTTCTGAAGCAGCAATGTGCTCTCTTAAGCCTTTGTAATATACCGTTTGCTCATCTTCTCTATTCTTATTCAGCCAGTTAGCTTCCTGGTCGCAATTTCTTCTTCCAGGTCAGTCTCCTCAGGTTAAAGGTAATTCCGGATACAGGTTAACCCCTGAGATTAGTCCAGATATACCCTAACTCAATGCCGGGCTGAAAACAGCAAACATGATGGTTATCAATCACCATATTCCGTGCAACCTCATGTAAGTAATAATTAGCAGGAGGATAGCTACGACAAAGCCTGTCACCCGTGTTACGAAGCCAACATTGGAGAAAAAAGATAGGAGAGGATAACAGTTCGAGCCCTGACCCCCAACTAAGATACAATATCTAGATTGGCCGGGATGATAAAATTATTTTTTACTTATCAGCCATCTTAGCATGCTTATAACGAGACTTGCTTGTTAATACCTCTGTCTTCTCCCGCAAAGCCATAGATATCTTTTCGCTGGTTATGGGCAGCTCCTTAATCCTGGCACCAACCGCATCGTAAATAGCATTTGCTATCGCCGCTGACGCACCCAGCATAGCCGCCTCGCCGAAGCCTATATTTCCGTAAGCTGCGTCCCGGTGAGGCACTTCAACCAAGACGTGTTCTATTTTGGCCGGAGCTTCACTAAACGTAGCAAGCTTATAGTCCAGGAAGCTGGCATTTAATATCTTACCATCCTCTCCAATTAGCTGCTCATATAGCGCCTCACCAATAGCCATTGATACCCCACCGTCAATTTGACCCTCCAGAAGAAGTGGATTCAGCGCCTTACCGACATTATGCACTGCCAGAATGCGGTCAATCTTTACCTTGCCTGTTTCAGCGTCTACTTCCACCTCAGCCAGGTGGGCGCCATACATCCAGAAAAGTGATGAACGGCTGGACTGCATCGTTTCCAAATCATGGACGGTTGCTTTATCCCCTGAACTGTAGAAGCCGGCACTGACTATTGGATAGCCAATCCCGCTGACAAACTTTCCCCCGCCAATGGGCAGGGCGCCGAAGGGCGTCGCTTTTTCCGGCGAGCCTTTCACCGACACCGTACCATCCTTTAGCTCCAATTTCTCCACTTCAACCTCCCATAATTGAGAGACCAGGACAAGTAATTCCCTCCGGGCTGCTTCAGCTGCCATTTTAACTGCGTTACCCAGGACAAAGGCGGCGCGGCTGCCAGTAGTGCCGGTATAATAAGGGGTTGCCTCCGTATCTGGCATAGAGACCCTGACTCTTTCCAGGGGGATTGTCAATTCCTCAGCGACTACCTGGGCAAGAACGGTACCGGTGCCCTGCCCCATATCTACCAGGCTCACTATAACGTCAGCTGAGCCGTCCTGGTTCAGTTTGACAAAGGCACTACCTGATGTTGGCGTATTGGTCGCCTTATTGAAACAGGCAATCCCCACGCCCTTATAATTCTTCTTCTCCTGCCTTAGCTTACTCCAGTTCCCTTTATGCTCTAATGTGCGCAGACACTCCTTTAATCCCACAGCATGTGCTACTTGCCCGGTGGGACAGATTGACCCTTCTTCTACAGCATTCTTCAACCTGAATTCCAGCGGGTCCATATCTAACTTCTCGGCAATGATATCCATGTGGGTCTCGATTGCCCAGGTAGGCTGGTTTGCCCCAAAACCACGGTAGGCAACAGCTACCGGGTTATTGGTATAGACATCACAAGCATCTACACGAAGATTAGGTATGTTATAGGGACCACCTCCCGACTGCATGGCTCGCATCATCACCCTCGGCCCGGCGTCAGCATAGGCCCCCGTATTCCATATCTCACCGCAGTGCCTGGCAATTATGGTTCCGTCTTTGTTTACTCCCGTTTTTATCTTGATGATGAGAGGATGCCTTACTCCTCCAGCGTTGAAAACCTCCTCCCGGCTAAATACCAGCTTGACCGGCTTTCCGGCGAACTGTGCCATGAAAACGCAGGCCAGCTCTCCTTTTATATGAAACTTGCCGCCGAAGCCTCCGCCGAGGAAGGGGACTATCACCCTGACCCTGTTAAGAGGTATTCCCAGACATTCGGCAATGGTCTCTCTAACCTCATATGGTGATTGAGTGCTTGACCAGACCGTTGTGTTACCCAGGGCATCAACCTGTGCCAGACAGGCCATGGTTTCCAGGGGAGCAGTATGAATGGATGGTATCTTGAATTCGTCCTCAAATACATAGTCCGCCTGCCTGAAGCCATCCTCCACATCACCCCTGACCAGCTTGTATCTCGAAGATATGTTGGTATTCGGTACCGGGCGAGCTACCGGAACTCTTTCGTATTCCTCAAGCTTCTCGTGAAGTAAGGGCGCCTCCTCCTTCATAGCTTCAAACGGGTCAAAAACCGCTGGAAGCTCTTCATACTCAACTTCTATAAGGTCGCAGGCTTCTTCAGCAGCCTCCATGTCAACCGCCGCTATACCCGCTATCTCATCACCTATGTACCGTACCTTGTCCACAGCGAAGGGGAGCTTATCCTTTATCATTACTCCCCACCGGCGGGACGGTACATCCCTCCCCGTTATCACTGCCTTTACGCCCGCTAGTCGCCTTGCCTTGCTTATATCAATATTCAGTATCCTGGCATGTGGGTACTGGCTTCTCAGGAGCTTCCCGTAGAGCAGGCCGGGCAATTTAATATCGTCGGCATAGATTGCCGCCCCGATGGTCTTCCTCGTAATCTCGATATCTGGTATCGCTTTCCCTATTACCGAATATGCTCCCATTCTTCTACCTCCCCCTTTATCAACGGTGCCTTGAAATTATACTTTGACCGTTAATATCATTCCCAGCATGAATTATTACATTTAATGACAGCATAGAATTATATCAATCACCCCACGGACTCGTCAAACACCATTTGGTAGGCTTTTAGAAGTCCACTCTCATTTATCAGTAATACCATCGTAGTACATGATAATGCCTTTTCCCCACGGATAAGACGTCAGCAGAAGAACCGCCCCAGATGCCAAAGCAAATTCCCCTGGGGCAGGGGGCTAGTTACTCTCATGGCTTGGCCGGCGCCGGCCAAGCCATGCCCTATTGACAACCTGCCCAAAGGGGTGTGACAATCACTATGTATTTTAGGTGCATAGCATCAGCTCACGGTATGCTATAAAGTGCTGCAAAATATTCTAGGTTGGAGGAGGAGCCAGGGTGAGCAGGGAGTTAGTTACCGCTGATTTGGTGATAGTTGGCTACGGTCTTGCCGGAGCAACAGCAGCTATTGTTGCCCATGATGCCGGAGCCGAAGTTGTGCTTCTGGAGAAGTCGCCTCATTTTGGTGGAAATTCAATTCTTTCCGGAGGGGGTGTTACATACGCCGAAGACGAGGAGAAAGCATTTAGGTATTTCAGCATTCTCTGCGGAGGGAGGACTGGCGCCGAGGTCATCAGAGCTCAGGTAAAAATGATGGCGAGAACCGGGGGTTTCCTCAGGGAACTCTGCGAAGTTGATGGTGCCAAACTTGTGAAAAGAGGCAGGCCTGGAATCTACCCCTTTCCCGGGCGAGAAGGCATCGACAGCTTTATTATCGAGGATATTCCTGGATTTCAGGGCTTCCCCTGGCTGCTCAATCTAGCCGGTGGAGCTCAGCTGATGAAGATGATAGATGACAATATAGATAAAAGAAAGATACCGGTAATGACTTCTACCTCCGCCGGGAAACTGCTGAGAGATGGTGACGGCGGCATCATCGGTCTTGTCGCCGAAAGAGAAGGAAATGAAATAATCTTCAAGTCCAGAAAGGCGGTAATACTAGCCTGTGGAGGCTTTGAGCACAACGAAAACATGAAGCAGCAATTTCTGGAGGGGAAACCGTACTATTCGATGGCACCACTGACTCATACCGGAGATGGCATCATCATGGCGATGAAGGTTGGAGCAGCCTTGTGGCATATGTGGCACGTACATGGCGGCTATGGATTTAAGTATCCAGAGTTTCCCGTGGCTTTTCGGACTCGGCACGATGGAGCGCGGGACCCTTTCCCTTACCGTCCGTATTATTACCAGATGCACTGGATTGTGGTCGACCAAAAGGGCAAGAGGTTCATGGACGAGTTTCCACCGGCCCCTCAAGATACGCCACACCGATGCCTATCCTATTTTGACCCTGACCTTCCCGGTTATCCCCGTATTCCTTGCTTTCTTATCTTTGATGAGGCGGCGAGAGTAGAAGGCCCCATTGGTCGCCCCCTGGGCCTCAAAGAAGTAGCCTATGAGTGGAGCCAGGATAATAGCCAGGAGATTAAAAAAGGATGGATTATCGCCGGGAAAAGCCTGGAGGAACTGGCCGGCAAGGTTGGGTTACCTTCTTATAATTTGAAGGACACGGTGAAGAGGTGGAACGAATGTGTAAGATTGGGTGAGGACCCGGATTTTGGGCGTCCCAGGGGAACAATGTTTGCCCCTATTGAATCGCCTCCATACTTTGCTGCGGAGGCATGGCCAATTATCGTCAACACCCAGGGCGGACCGGAGCACAATGCCAAACAACAAGTACTGGATACGGGCGGAGAACCTATCCCACGGCTTTATGCCATAGGCGAACTTGGTTCCATGTTTGGCCATATTTATGAATTGGGCGGTAACCTTGGAGAATGTATTTCCAGCGGCCGTATTGCTGCCGAGAACGCCTGTGAAGAAAAGCCGTTGCCTTTATAGAGGGGCTGGATACACCGTATTAATTCCGGGGCTTCAGGCCATTCCTACTTGGCCAACACGAAGGTAAGGGTTGGAGCGCCGCCAGCTTCCTTGAGACCTTTGCCAGGCTATTGACTTTTGGGGAAAATGGTGATAGGTTGTCTACGAATATCTGTTACCGGTTATTTTTGTATTGGTGATGGGGGCACCTGTAGCTCGTATACTGGTCCAGTTGATATTGTGTCGGCCTTATTACGTGGTTTTGCCGCCTATCTCCTGGAGACAACATAACTACTTGATGTCACTAATATCAGGCTTTGTCTTAGGTCGCTGGCTGAGGGTAAACTCTGCCATGCTTTAATAATGGCACATGGCTCTTTAAGCAGTATTTGCCGAAAGTATAATCAATTTTGATTACTTCGATTTACGCCTTCCCTGGCGAAGTATTTCCGGTGACAGTGGAAGGAAAAGGCAAGCTATCGGCAGGTGACTGAAGGGTTGAGGGTGGGACAAGAATAATAGGGCAAGGAGCAAGACAATGGCTAAGGACCTGAGAAGTTACCTGGCAAGACTGCGAAAGGAATATCCCGAAGAGTTCGTGGAGGTGAAGGAGGCTATTGACCCGGCTCATCACGAGGTAGCTGCTTACCTCAAGCTAATGGAGGACAAGGGGCAGCTTCCGGTAACCATCTTCCAGCAGGTTAAAAATTTAAAAGGGGAGCCAAGCCAATTCCAGCTAGTGCATAATCCCTTTGCCACCAGGTCTCTTTGTGCTATGGCCATCGGCCTTGAGCCTTCAAATTATCGCATGGGCCTGGTGACTCGCTTGGTGGAGATACAGGAAAGCAAGACAGATTACGTGGTGATAGAACCCGCGCAGGCCCCGGTTATGGAAAACATCTGGCGGGGAGATGAAGCAGATATAACTCTACTGCCTGCGGCTCGTTACCATGAGCAGGATGCCGCCCCTTATTTTGTCATGGCCTGTGCTATGAAGGGAAAATCAGGCAGTTTTTATAATGTCACCATGACCAAGCATATGGTTAAGGGTGCACGACGCATGAGTATCTCGGCCAGTGCTCATCATGACCTGGCACGAATAATCGCCGAGCATGAAGCAGTCGATGAACCCACCCCTGTAGCCGTCATTCTGGGGCATCATCCCGCATTTTACCTGGGAAGCTGTGCTCTAACCCCCTATGGAAATGATGATTACCGGTCAATTGGGAGCTATCTGGGGGAGCCTTTGCGGCTGGTTCCATCGGCAAGTCTGGGCAATGAGTTTCTTATCCCGGCGGATGCCGAGATTGTAATCGAGGGTCTGGTACCGCCCGGGGTGAGGGAGAGCCAGAATCCCTTTGGTGAAATTTCAGGGCACTATCAGCCGCCGCAAATGTACCCCGTGGTTGAAACCCAGGCGATATGTTTCCGCCAGAATGCGGTTATGGAAGGTATCCTACCGGCTCACCCTGAGCATATTTACCTCGGCAGTATACCCAAGGAAGGCAGCGTATATAGTGCCATCAGGCGAGTGGTACCAGAGGTGAAGTCTGTCTGTCTGCCTAATTCCGGCTTCGGCCGGTTTTCCAGCTACATCTCACTTAAGAAGAAAACCTTCCGTGACGTGCAGGTAGCCGGCATGGTAGCCTTTGCCGAAATGCCCAATCTCAAAATGGCAGTTATGGTCGACGAGGATATCGACGTTTATAACGAGGCAGAAGTACTTTGGGCAGTTGTTACCCAGACCCGCTGGGACAAAGATTTGACGGTTATACCCAGAGTCCAGAGTTTCCGGCGCTGGCTGGGCGATGCAGTGGTAATAATTGACGCTACCCATCCCGATGATGTCAGCAACTTCCCGGAGAAAAACCGAATACCTGAAGAGACCATCAGCCAAATTAGAAGCAGGTTCGAAAGCTTCCGTAAATCATAATTAGCCTGGTTAATCAAGCCCGACTGAACCTGCCCCGATAGACTCTTCTGGCGAAGGTCACCGGGTAAAGGCTGGAGATAACTGAGAGGGGGCAGCTATTTGCCTGAGTTTTGAGGTGCCAGTCATCTGACCTATGTCCGAATAAAAAATCTCAGCCTTAAAAGGAGGAAAAATAAATGCCAAAGGACATGCGGACTTTTATCGGCGATGTATTAAGAGAGCGTCCCGGAGAAATCGTGGAGGTGGAACAGGAAGTAGACCCTAAGTTCGAGATAACCGGAATAGCTTCCAAGGCTGGTGGCGGCAAGCGTTTTGCCTTCGGTACCCCTGCCCATGGTGTTCTACCGGCAGTTCTCTGCCGCAGGGTAAAGGGGTCGAAGCTACCGGTTATCATTAATCTCACCGCTGACTATGACCGATTAGCCCTTGCCCTGGGGACAACCAAGGATAACATGGTTCCGAGGTTTGCTTACGCTCCGGAAACACCAGTTAAGCCTAAATTTATTGATAAATCAGCATCTCCGGTAAAGGAGGTTATCCTTAAAGGGAAAGAGGCAAACCTTTCTCTGCTGCCCATCCCCACTCACAACGAGATGGATGCGGGTCCGTTTATTACCAGCGGGCTGATGGTTTGTAAAGACCCTGACAGCGGTGCCATAAATATGGGGCTTTACCGCCACCAGCTTGAGAAAGACGACCAACTGGGAATCTGGGCCTGGGATACTCATCATGCCGCCTATATTCGACGCCGGTATGAGCAGCTTGGCAAAGACATGGATGTGGCTATTGCTATCGGTCACCATCCCTGCGTTGTCCTGGCGGCTGTTTCCCGGAGGACAGGCATCGGTGGGGAATATGAAGAGGCCGGAGCTCTGTTAGGCGAGCCTCTGGAACTAGTGCCGGCTGAGACCGTAGACTTGCCCGTCCCAGCCCGGGCCGAGATTATCATTGAAGGGAAGTTATCTCCCGGAGAGAGAGTCTGGGAAGGGCCATTTGCTGAGTGGCCCGGCACCTATGTGGCTGAGGGTGAGAAGCCCTTTATCAAAGTTACGGCAATTACCATGCGTAAAGATGCCATTTATTACGATATCTTTAGCGGTAATCGGGAGCATACTGTCCTGGGTAGTCTCCCCCGCATGGGAGTCATTTACCGTAGCCTCAAGCAGTACGTGCCCAGCGTTCAAGCCGTCAATATACCTGCCCATTGCCGTATGCACTGCTATATTTCGATTAAGAAAGAGTCAGAAATGGAAGTGAAAAGGGCGGCTATGGTTGCCTACATTACCGAGCCGATGAACCTCAAGACGGTGGTGGTAGTAGATGAGGACATTGACGTTTTCGATGACCAGGAGGTGCTCTGGGCCATCGGCACTCGCTGCCATCTGGAAAGAGACCTGACGCTGATTCCTAGCTGGAGCGGTCCGGGTGGTTTGAATCCGGTTGGATATCGATTCAATGAAGATGGTACCCGAACGCCGGAAATGTTTGCCGCCATGATTGTGGACGCTACTAAAGTCCCGATTGGTTCCTCATCATCTCGGGCCGTAAAAGGTATTGATTATCCGCCGAGGGCTAAAGTCCCTCAGGAAGTGCTGGACAGGCTTGATATCAGCAAGCTAGTCAGAGAATTAAAGAAATTATAGGTCTTTAGGGCAATTTTATCCGTAAAGACACATTGGCAAGGTAAAGGTTAGCCTGGCTGCCATCTGGTCATGGTGTTGGAAAGGCGGCGCGCCCACTTGTGTAGAGGAACAATATGAAGGTGGGAGCTTCTATGGATCCGGCCCAGCATATGAGCAGCGATAAATAGCTTGATTGAGCTTCGAGTGGTGACACCACCGTCCGCTCGTGAGGTGATTAGTCATACCCGCAACACAGCACTATCTATCATACCAGGCCATCATCCAGTGAAATCTTCCAATTTAACCTCTTTATAACCGACCGGAAATACCGGGTCAAATACACCCCTCATTGTAGCCGGCCATCTTGACGGTCCCTTGGTGGCATCAATGAGCAACTTAGACCCGATTCTGAGGTGCTGATGGCACTCGACACCCCCTTCTCCCACATATTCTGGCAGTTTTTCAAGGGAACTGTCGTTAGGGTGCCCCAAAGTATCGGGAATGATAAAGACGTCTTTCTTGGGGTCAACCCGCGTGGAGATAGACCACCAGAGAGCTTTGGCATCATGAGGGTCCACATCCTCGTCCACTGCAATTGCAACCTTGGGATGGCGATAAGGACTCGTTAAGGCAGCCATTAGTACACTCCTCGCTTCCCCCTCTATCTGCGGCACCATCTGTACCACTACAATATGGGACCCTCCGGCGAAGGTCGGGGTAACTACATCCCGAATATCACAGGTCCCACCGACATTTTTAACTATATTGTAGATGACTGACTCCATGGGGAAGGCATCCAAAGGCTGTGATTCAGAAATCGGCCGTGCCCCTTGCAGGGCATAGTAAATCGCATCCTTTCGCCTCGTAATAGCTTTTACGTTGATTATTGGCTGCGTGGTTATTCCCATTGACCACCCAGCGTGCTCGCCAAAGGGGCCCTCATCCTCAAGGATATTTGCCGGTACTTCGCCTTCGATGACGATTTCAGCACATGCCGGCACGTTCAAGTCTATGGTCTCACAGCGAACGAGCTCCACGGGTTCCTGCAATAAGGCACCAGTAATATCAATCTCATCTATGTCAAGATAGGCACTCCAGGTTGACCCTATGTAGTAGGCAGGATGATGCCCAATTACGGTAGCAATTGGCATTGCCTTTCCCATTTTCCAGTACTTCCTCATTATTATATCGGTATGCCTCTGCGGACCGACACAGATGCCCATTTTCCTTTTGCCCTTGATTTGATTTCTCTGGAGGCTGACATTCTGGATTCCGGTATCAGGGTCTTTTACTATCTGCATCGAAGAGCCTATGAACGGAACTCCACGGTCACTTGAAGAATGAACATGAACCGGAATTTCGCCGAGGTCTGCTTCCTCACCCTTGAGCACAATTTCCTTTACCGGCCCATCACTGACAATTTTTGGCTTGATTAATCCGCGATTGACCCGCTCGTTCACTTCCGTAAGGGCTTTTCTCTTATCTGTCTTCAGTCCTATTGCCATTTTCTCCCGGCTGCCACACATGTAGCTGACGGCTTTCCACTTCGGATAGCCTTTAAGGTTATGGAAGAGGGTGGCTTTCCCCTGCTCGTTTTCAGCCCGATAAGCAATGCCTGCCAGGTTTTTTAAAGGGTCAACCTCCTTACTAATTTCAATAAGCTTGTCATACTTTTTTAGAACTTCCAGGTAGCTTCTTAGGTCTTCAGGCATTTTCCCCTCCTTATTAAGGTTTTATTTGCTTCCATAATCAGCTAACTCAATTCGCACCTTGCCCATTTCTAATATCAGTTAAGCAACTGTTCCCAAAATCTTTACTCTAATATACCTTATTCGCTCGCCACCTTCAAACCCTCTCCATCTCCCCACCCAGGTATTTACCAGCGGCCGCTCCTTTTGAGTTTCGATTTCTTTTAACCTAAGCTCTTGAACTTGGGTGAAAGTAGGATTAAGAAGAAGGAAACAAGTATTACGACGCCTCCCAGCACTCCCAGGGCAGATTGCACCCCTATATATTGGGCTATACTGCCAAATAGTATGCTGCCCATGGTGCCCAGGCCAAAAGCTATTTCACGCCAGCTCATTATTCTGCCGCGCAGTGCATCGGGAACATAATTTTGAATCAGGGTGGAGTTCGTGACAATAAAGGTTGACTGCATGCCTCCCATGACCACCAGCAGCGGTAAAGATAGGAATACCCAGGATGATGCTGAAAAGCCGAGGACGCCGATTCCCAGGATTACAGCCGCACCGAGCAGTAGTTTAACCTTGCCTTTATAATAGGTCAGCATGGTAAGACCAATGAGAGCAAGTATTGCTCCCAACCCTGGTGCCGCCAGAAAGTAGCCGTAGCCCACGGCGCCAACGTTTAAAACATCCTGGGCAAAGACTGGCATAAAGTTAGAATAGGTATGCTGGGCAAGCAGGGGTATCAGATAAAGGGAGAACATAACTAAGATGATAGTGTTGCGGCGGAGATAGCCCAGCCCCTCCGCCAGGTTGTGCCGCAACGTTCGCTCTCTGGTAGCCGGTGGTGTTGGGGGGACCCTGATGGGAATAAGCCACATAATCGCCAGCAGGCAGCTCGCCGCCCTTATGGCAAAGATTGATGGTACTCCCAGTATAACTATGAGATATCCGACTGTTGTCATGCCAATAATACGGGCGGCTTGTACCGATATGGCGCCCAGTGATATGGCGTTAAGAAGGTGCTCCTTTTTTACCAGGTTGGGTACAAGAGACATCCCGGCCGGATGATTGAAGCTTATCACCATACCACTTAGCAGACTGATGACAACCAGGTGCCAAACGGCTATCAGTCCGGTAAAAGCCAGTATGGCTAGAGAAATGGATAGTAAAGTGGAACCTAACAAAGCAGCTATTATCAGATTGCGGCGGTTCATTCTATCCGCCAATACTCCGCCAATCATGGGGAGAAGAATCCTGGGCATATACCGGCAAGCGCCTACCACGGTCAGCATCAGTGGGGAGTGAGTCAGTTCATTCACCAGCCAGAGGATGGCTGCCATCTCCATAAACTCGCCAATGTGCTCAGTAACGGAGCTAAACCAGAACAGACGAAAATTTCGGTAACGCAGCGAAGTAAGAAACAATGAGCGATAAGACTTTCGCCCTTCGCCTCCACTGACCTGATTAGACTCCAGCATGAATTCCCTTAGTTGTTATTTAAGGACTCCCAGACTTGGCCATTGGTGTTGTGAAATCCTTGCCTCAGTGAGCATTTTATCATAGGTCAAGCCAAAATACTCAGCGGCATGAATCCCAGTTTAAACTTTTAAGATCGCTGCACGGCTGGGGGTAGTAAAGCCAGCTGCTTTCGAATAACATCTGAAGAGATGACCACCAGCCCCAATCTTCTGGCCGAAGCTTATACACTATGGGGCTTCCCTATCAGCTAAAAAGTAGTCCCCGATGCAACTCTATCCGCAGAGCAAGTTCAAATATGGTGTAGATAAAAGCCGGCACAAGGATAGCAGGGATAATGGCTACCCACCACCTCGTGCCAAGCAGCTTCGTGGCAGAAATAATAAATAGGAAAAACCCTATGTAAAAGCCAAATAGAAAAAGGACCATGTAAAGGCCGACTCCCCAGGCTACGATAACCAGATATCTGACCCAACTCACTCCGGCCTCTTCCACTTCACTGTTTTTATTAGGTGAGTCCTTTTTAGAAATCTCGCGCCCCAATCCCACCGCTGCCAGACAAAGAGTTATACCGCTTATTACCAGGGGAAGCATTTGAGATGAAAAGTGTTCCATCCTCAGAGATAAGATTAGAAAAAATAGCGCGACTATTATGGCTGCTATATAGCCATAGGTGCTGCTTCTTATTTTCATGCCGCTATACCTCCTCTACGGCGCTGCCACAATCTCTTTACGGGCCCATAGCCAAAAGCAAAGGTGATAAGAAAAATTATACTCAGGCTGATAGGTCTCATGAAGAATAGGGCACCACCACCCTTATAGGCAATAAGAAGGTATTTTTCAAACAGCTCCCCCAGAACGAAGCCTAAAAGCAATGATGGTTTGTTGAAGCCAAACCTTGTCATTGCCAGCCCCAGCATGGTGAAGATGAGAGTAGCCATAACATCAAGGAAAACCTGTCGAGAAGCAAAAGCTCCGGTAAGCGCAATAACTATGACAATGGGGGCCAGGATGCGGCCAGGAATATACGCTATTTTGACCAGATACTTGACTGTCAGGAAACAAATAGCGGCGGCCAGCAGATTAGCCGCAACCAGAACATAGAGCAGACTGAGTGAGAGATCCAGGTGCTCCCTTAATAATTGTGGCCCTGGTATTAGTCCTACCAGCAGAAATGCGCCGATGAGTAAAGCCGCATCACTACTGCCCGGCAGACCCAGAGCCAGGGTGGTTAATAAGGCGCCTCCGTCTTTGGCATTATTGGCGCTTTCCGGGGCGATAACCCCTTCCACGGTGCCGGTGCCAAATGTTTCGGGATGTTTTGAGCTTTGCTTGGCGTGGGCATAGGCCATAAAGGTGGCGGCGGAAGCACCTACCCCGGGGATGATGCCTATGACGAGACCGCCTATGGTACATCTCAACCATAACGCCCAGTGATGAAAAACATCTTTCGCCCCCCGCCACACACCTTGCATTCCCCTTAGCGTCGTCTGTGCTCTAGCTATCGCACCACCTCCCATGGCTAAATGTATCATTGCCGGTAAGGCAAATATTCCGAGGACAAGGGGAACGAGACCCACACCTTCATAGAGATAGAGCGTACCAAGGGTAAAGCGCGCTGAGGCTGTTACGCGTTCAAACCCAACGAAAGCAAGCAGTAGCCCCAGTCCACCACTAATCAGGCCTTTAAGCATGGAGCCTCTGCTGAGTACGGAGATAAGCGAGATGCCCAGTAGTATGATAAAGACCATATCGGCTGACTGAACCGCGAAAATCATAGGCAGTATCAGCGGAATTATCGCCAAAGCGATAAGCGCGGTGGTAATACCCCCGAGTCCAGAGCTGGTCACCGCCGCTCCTATGGCACGGCCTCCCTCACCCTTCTGCGTCATAGGAAAGCCATCAATGAGAGTAGCGGCATTAACCGCAGTCCCTGGCACGTTCAATAAAATGGAGGTTATGGCGCCACTGGTGGCTGTGGTGCCCCATATGGCTACCATGAAGGGGAGAGCGTGTTCAGCCGGGACAGCAAAGACAAAAGGCAGGAAGAGAGCCAACCCGATGGTGCCACCTATCCCTGGAATAATGCCGATTATAAGCCCTACAATGGTGCCGGCAAGGATTGCCAGCAAAAAGTCATATTGACCAAAATATTGCAGGGCGCCAAGAAAGCCTTCTATTATCATATTCTTACTGGACTCTATACCAGGGAGTCCTAGGATTCTCTAGGACTCCCTGGCGGCTATCGGACAAATCTTTACACTGAAAAGAGCGGTGCTTTGAGTGCCCTAAAAATTACTTAGAATAGCTCAAGATAAGCTCCTGGAACCCGTCTACGTCTTCCTGGCTGACCGATTCGGCTCTCTTTACCACAGCAGCTGCCTCCTCACCGGTGAGAATGTTACCCACAAGCGGATTCCTTAGCGTCAGTTGCCGAATAAAGCTCTCGTTGGCAAAAATTTCGGCAATGGCATTACGCAAAAACAGAATCTTGTCTGCGGACACACCCGGTCCAATACCGGCCATATACCTGCCCGTCCAGTCACTATAGATGTTCATATAGGCAGTTATGTCCGATGGAATATCAGTTAGTTCAGTAAGTGCCGGCACATCGGGGAACTCTGGAGCTCTGTTCTTGTCGATAATAACCAGCGGGTGCCCCAGCAGTCCTTTGCCATCAGGCCCAACATCATGAAGGTAATTCACGTCCAGTACCGCGCCGTCCACCTCGCCTCTGGCGGCCGCTAATGAAATCTCCGCCCCGGAGTCATAGCCGGGGATTAAGACGGCATCAAGTCCCAGAGCGGCGATAGCTATGGCAGCGCCTTTATCAAATGAGCCCTGTGCGCCAAGTCCGCCGAACTTAAGCCCTTTCGCATTCTGGAGGTCCTCGATGGACTCAATGGGTGAATCAATAGCCATGCCAAGTCCATACTGGTCTGCCATGACGCTTCCCAGCCACTGGAACTCTCCGAGCTTCCAGTGAACGTTAGGCTCTCCGAAGAGCACCGCACCCACGGTGGTGGAGCCATTGGATGCCATTAGTAGAGTGAGTCCGTCAGGGTCTGCGTCGTATACATAGTTTGTGCCGACTATGCTGGCACCGCCTAGAACATTCTTCACTATCATGGCGCCATCATCGGTAGCGGTTGGCCAGTAAGAGGCAATTAATCGGGCGGTATAGTCAGTGCCACCCCCTGCCCCCCAGCCAACCACTATAGTTGCTACGTTATCCCGGTAGAATTCGGCTGCAGATACCGGAGCTGGAGCTGGTGCTGGTGCGGGTGCTGGTGCCGGTGCCGGCTGGGCACAGGCGGCTAAGGGCAACGCTACCAGTAGCAGAGCTAAGCCCAAAAATAATAGCTTTCGTTTCATTATTTCCTCCTTAAACGTACTCTGGCAAACTAATTCTTTTACTATCATTACATATTTCTTTACCTCCTTATCAGCGGATAAAGCATGTCAGGGCTTGGCGGCATGTCAAAAAAGATGGCATATCCCCAAATCCCAGGTTATAAGCAGTCAAGAATTTTCTTGTTCCGATAACCTATCACATCTCCTACGCCTTGTCAAGACATCTGCTACAAAAATTTGGACTTTGTTTCATAAACCTTCATTTCAGTCGGCGTTCGGGACAATTCTCACACTTGCGAGTTCGACTTGATGAAACTGGTGACGGCGGCCACAAAAGCCTCTGGCTGCTCCCGGTAACAGTAGTGACCTGCCTGGTTGAGGATATGCATCTGAGACCGGGGCGTGGAGGGAAGTATTAGCCGCATAATGGCCAGTCCCACCGGGCCAAATGTGGCGGAGGGGTCAGTAGCCAGCATTGACACTAGAAATCAGACAAATACATCGCCGCCGTCAACCACGATAGTCTGACCGGTAACAAAATCACTGTCTGAAGAAGCCAGAAAAATTGCCGTCCCCACCAGGTCCTCGGGATATTCCACACGCTTTATAGCCCGGCGCTCGGCGGCTCTCTTATGTCGTTCCAAAGTAGCCGTATCCGTAGTTTCTTCAGTAACGATAGCGCTAGGAGCAATACAGTTTACGTTTATATTGTTTTCCCCAAGTTCCCGAGCCAGAGCTCTGGTCATACCAATAACCGCTGCCTTACTGGCTATATAGTGTACATATTTGATTGTGCCGCCGCAATGGAACTGTATGGATGATATATTAATAATTTTCCCGGCTCCCTGATTTTTCATGTAGGGAAACACGGCCCGTGTACAAAGAAAGACTCCCTTACAATTCACCGCCATAACTTTATCCCACTCATTTAAGTCCAGCTCATAGAAAGGTGTTCTTCTAGATACCGGGACTTTATTCATAACGCCGGCGTTGTTAACCAGAATATCGATACTGCCGAAACGCTCAACGGTTTTCTTTGCCATCTCCAGGGTGTCCTCGAGTACGGAGACATCTGTTTCAACCGCCAGCGCCTCCCCACCACTGTTGACGACCTCTGCTGCCGTTGCCTTTGCCGCTCCCAAATCAATGTCAGCAATCACCACCTTAGCGCCCTCCCGGCTGAAACCGTTGACATAGGCCTTACCGATACTCTGAGCTCCACCGGTAACAATGGCGACTTTACCCTTGAGTCTCATCTTTCCACTCCTCCTGCCGGCTCAAATCTTTTCCACCCGGTTATGTAGCTGCCATTTACCTCAGTAAAGCGTAAAAAGGAGCTCACCTTGTGGACTGGGTGACCACGTCCACCAGAGCCAACTGCCTCTTCTCTTTAACATGCCTAGCCGCTCTTTCCAGAGCCGGGCGCAGTTCCTCCGGATTTTCAATAGGCCCCTCACCGTAGAGTCCAAAGGATTGGGCGAGCTTGGCGAAGTCCACCGGGGGGCCATCAATACGGGTGCCGATAATCCTGTTCTCCACCGGTCTCCCCCTCGCTCTAGCCACAGCTTCCTGATGGCGCTCACTGTTATAGTAAGAACGGTTATTATTCATTACTAACAGGAGCGGGATATGGTGGTGAGCCGCTGTCCACAATGCATTGGAGGTGAAGAGGAAGTCTCCGTCAGGCTGGATATCGATGCAAAGCCGATTTGATTGCCTGTGGGCCAGAGCTACGCCTAGGGAGTGACCGATACCATAACCCAGACCACCTCCCATTTTACTCCCCACGAATCGGTAGGGCTTGTCCCAATCCCAGAGCCGGCGAGCCCATTCATTCAAGCTATAGCTGGTGAGCACCCAGTCCTCATCTTTAACCGCTTCCCACAGTTCTGCCGCCAGCCACGGCAGAGAAATAGGTGCTTCATGCTTTGTCTTTTCAACCCGCTCCCTCCAGCCCCTCCTCAGGTCATTGTGTCTGGCTGCAAGGGAGTCGAAACGTGCCTGAAATCTATTGGCCCTCTCCGGGCGCCCAGTAATGAGCTCCCGGCATAGCGAGGTCAGGACAGGCAGGGCTGAAGAGAGGCTGGCCGAGATACCTACATCTACTGGTTGCAGCTTCCCATAGTCTGCAAACCAGCCCCGGACGGCGAAATGCCTTAGAGAGATATCAATAATTCTGGCCGTCTCCGGGATAATGTATTTCGTCGTCCGTTTGAGGAAATCAACAGTGGTTAGAGCTTGATACAGGTCGAAAACATCAAGGGATAAGACCACGTCTGCCTCTCCGAGTAATTCCGTGTTTGCCCCGGTAAGGTCCAGGGGGTGGGTATTGGGGAAACTAAACATGTTGCCTCTGTCAATGACTGGCAGGGCCAAAAGTCCGGCCAGCTCAATCAGGGACTCCACCGCTGCTGGATTTCTTCCCAGGTAATCAGCTAATACCACCGGGTGCTCGGCTTCCACCAGAAGCTCAGCGGCTTTCTTTAGAGCTATGGGGTCTCCCTGAATGGGTGCTGGAGGCGCATAACGGCTGATATCAGGGATGGCTACCGGCTTATCCAGTTTTTCCTTCTGGGGGTTGACATCCAGACATATATATACCGGTCCCTTCGGTTCTGTCATTGACAGCTGGTATCCCCTCAGAATTGAGTCAATAGCGCTGGGTAGGCTTACCGCCAGGTCATCCCATTTCACGTAGTCCCTGACAATACCGCCCTGGTCCATCGAAGTATGAATCCAGTCTATCCACGGCCGTCTCTCCTCCACGGCCATAGGCCCGGTAGCGCCGAGGACGAGAACAGGTGCCCGGTCTACCCATGAATTAAAAATGGCCATGGTGGCGTGCATTAAACCGATAATGTTGTGGACAATGGCCGCCATTGGCTTGGTGGCAACCTTGTTGTAGCCGTGAGCGATATCGACTGCTATCTCCTCATGGCAGCACAGGATTACCTCAGGCTTTTGATTCCCACCATAATTCACAATGGAATCGTGAAGCTCACGAAAGCTTGCCCCCGGGTTCATCGCTATGTATTCGATGTCAAGAGCTTTCAACAAGTCTACCATGACATCAGAGCCATACTCTGCTTTTGAAGTTGCCTGGGCTTTCTGAGATTCCATTTTTGCCTTAATCGCTGAACTCCTTCTTGCTTTCTAAATTGGTGGCACACCCCCTTTGCCACGGTGAAGCCGTTGAATTTACAGCATCTCTCTCAGTAGCTTCCCATAGCCGATAATAGGCTCGCCGATATGCAACGTACTGAGTGCGGCCCAAACCCGTGATTGAATACAGGTGACTACCGGTTTGCCAAAGTCTCTTTCTATGGTTTCGATATAGCCCACAATATCCCACGCCCCGCAAGAGACGTAAATGGCTTCGGCGTCTGGAGCCTGACGAACGACCTCTTTAGTAACCTGGTAGGCGGCAGAGGGGGGCAGGCTTCTCAGTTCAACGAGGCTCTCTAGCCCCAAGCCTTTCATGGCCAGCACTTTGAAACCACATGATTCCAGCAGCCGCTTCCTTTCCTCATTTCGTATATCTTTGTAAGGCGTAGCTAAAACTATATTCTTGGCGCCAAGCTTGTTCAGAGCATCCATAGGAGCTGTCACATCTGTGGTAGCTTTCAACCCGGTAGTTTCCTCGACTTGCCTGATGAGCTTCTTTATGTTCTCAATGCCTTTATAGGTCAGTATCGGTGAGCCGCCCATAGTAATGAAGTCAGCTTCTGCGTCCGCAAGCCGTTTAGCCGCATCAAGGTACAGCTTAAAGACCCGGTCAAATTCATCCGGGGTCAGGTGCCGGGTCCCCAGGGTGACAATGAGTAAATCCACGCCATCAGGAAGAATCTGCTCCCACTCGCGAGATGAGCCATGGAGTTCAGGGCTGATTTCCCCAATCTTAGCTCTCCAGCCGTGCATTTTAATCCCTCCTTATTATTAAATCGCTTCAATATAACCACCTACCATTCAGATTGTCAAGCCTTTATGGACTCCTTTAATCCGTGAACTGATTAATATTTCTACGAAATGGGGGAGAGCAAAAGTCAGTGCTAGTTATTTAATCCCAGCAAGACGAGGTTCAGGAGGTTTCACCCCCATACTGAAACCGGAAATTCAGGGAGTTTGACAAGGAGAATTCAAGCAGCTAAAGTGTCCATTACCAGATTGTACCTTAAATGCTGCCGACACACAAAATAACAGGTCGATGTGCAACCGCACCGCTTAAAATCAAACTCTCGGCACAAAAAGGAGGAGAAAAAGTGCCCAATCTAAAACTGACTCTGGCCTGTGGCGATTATGACCGTACGCGGGCTTTATGGGATGGGAGAGTGAGTCCCGAAGGAATCGAGTTAACCTATATTGCCTTAAAGCCGGGGGAGATGTTCTTCAGGATGTTGCAGTCCAGTGAGTTCGATATATCGGAAATGTCCCTTTCTCACCATATTACTGAGCTAAGTAGAGGAAATCCCAGATTTATTGCCATTCCCGCCTTCACGTCCAGATTTTTCCGCCATTCCTGCATTTTCATTAATAAGAAGTCGGGTATCAAAACTCCAGAAGCCTTGAAAGGGAAAAGAGTAGGGACACCAGAATATAGCATGACGGCCGGACTCTTTATCCGGGGGTTATTGCAGCACGATTATGGAGTAGCTCCTTCAGATATGGAATGGTATGTAGGGGGTTTGGAAGAGCCGGGGGGTCGTGAGGAGAGCATAGAGGTTAACATCCCTGAAAATGTGCATATCCAGCGCATACCCAGGGAGAAAACTCTGAACGATATGCTAGCCGATGGGGAAATAGATGCTCTGGTAGCAGCGAGGGTTCCCCCGTGTTTGTGGGCAGGACACCCGGATGTGGCCCGGTTATGGGCCAATTATAAAGAGGTTGAAATCGACTATTATAGAAGGACGGGGATATTTCCCATTATGCACACCGTCGTAATAAAACGTGAGATTTATAATGCACACCCCTGGGTCGCACAGAGCCTGCATAAAGCTTTTTCCCAGGCGAAAAAGCTTTGCCAGAAGGAAATGAATTTTAGTGGAGCTTTAGCCTATATGCTTCCCTGGTTAATAGCTGAATACGAATCTGCTGTTTCCCTTTTCGGAGAGGACTTTTGGCCTTATGGGGTG
>SDBV01003049.1_pt1 | contig 24958 bp, 23 predicted proteins | sample 2277081 | NCBI WGS metagenome assembly SDBV01 (sample SAMN10402039, study PRJNA504765) | marine sediment metagenome | isolation source: marine sediment core GS10_PC15, 223 cmbsf | place: Arctic Ocean: Southern Knipovich Ridge | collected 2010 | reverse complement strand
GTTTACGGCATTGGAAAGCCATGGACTGCCAGATGAGATCGGTATTGCTATTGAAACTTCTCACGGGGCCTGGGTACAAGCACTGCTTGACCGCGGTTACAAGGTGTATCCGGTAAACCCAAAGACTGTGGAACGTGTGAAAAGGCCAGGCTCCTCGACCTGGTGGAAAACTTCACTTTGTTCATGGAGGCCCGCGGCGGGCTTATAAAGCTCGTATCGAAAAACCATCAGTACCTCGGCGTGAACAATGCTATTGACGCATTATGTAAAATCGAGGATAACAAAGGCAAGCTGGGCGTATTCTGGCACACTCAGGGCAGCGGCAAGAGCATCTCGATGATATTCTTTGCCCAGAAAATCTTTCGCAAGATTGCCGGTAACTGGACGTTTGTAGTTATCACCGACCGCAAGGAACTTGACGGTCAGATATACAAGAACTTTGGCGATACCGGAGTCATCACCGAAAGCCTTGCCCAGGCGACAAGCTCGGCAAACCTGAGACAGCTTTTAACCGAAGACCATCGCTATGTCTTCAGCTTGATACATAAGTTCCGAACAGAGACCGGCCAGCAGCATACTGAGGTTGTTGTAAACGGCGGAGCCAACATGGGAATTGGCCCCGAATATTGGTCCATTCAAAATGCGAAAATGTGTTATAATTCGCTTTTGAAAGGGCCGGTTTTTGTGGAATCGGCCTTTTTTGTTGGTTTTTGAAGCAAAAATGGAGGTAAAAATTTTTCAAAATTTTCCTGAAATGCTTGACAAGGTATAAAATTCCAGTATACTTGTAATAGTTGAGATAGTACAAGTCATAGGTGATTAGATGCAGTTTCATATTGACAATGCTTCGAACCGAGCTGCTTATCAGCAGATAATAGACCAGGTCAAGCGTGATATTGCTCTTGGCAGGCTGGTGAAGGATGAGAAACTGCCGACCGTTAGACAACTGGCAAATCAGCTTGCTATAAATCCTAACACAATAGCAAAATCCTACCGGCTTCTGGAGCGTGAAGGTATTATAGTTACCAAACCCGGCTCGGGTGCTTTCGTTGCAAATTTCGACAGTAATTTGAGTAAAGCTGTAAGGAAAAAGTTGGTCAATGATGATCTTGAGAGGATTGTAGTTGAAGCCTTTCATATGCAGATTGATAAGCAGATTTTATTGGGATGGTTTAATAATGTAGTAAACAAGTTTAATTTGACTACAAAAAAGGACGGATAAGCGGATGAGTGATAATGCTATCGAAATAAAAGACCTGGTTAAATATTACGACGGGCGTCGTGTTTTGGACGACATCAATCTTGAAGTACCGCGAGGTTGCATTTATGGTTTGTTAGGCCGTAATGGTGTCGGCAAGACGACACTTATCAAGATTCTCTTAGGCCTTGAGTCGCCGACAAGGGGCCAAACGCACCTATTGGGTTGTGATTCTTCTGAGCTTTCTGCAGAAATTCATGGGCGAATAGGCTATGTTGCTGAAGGCCATAATCTTATCCAGAATTACAGGGTTGGCAAGCTAATCAATCTCTGCAAAAGTCTTTCTGCGAAATGGGATCAGGATTTTCTGAACCATTTACTTGAGACCTTCCGTCTGCCGATGGATCGTAAAATAAAACTGCTGTCATCCGGTATGCGGGCACAATTGAATTTGTCTTTGGCGATGGCGATAGACCCTGAACTACTGATTCTTGATGACCCAACATTAGGGCTTGATACCGTTGCCAGACGTCAATTTCTGGAATTGTCAATAGATCTTCTTCAGCAGGATGGCCGAACTATTCTGTTCAGTTCCCATATCTTAAGCGATGTTGAAAGAATTGCTGACCGCATAGGAATACTTGTAGCGGGAAAATTAGCTGTGGATTGCACGCTTGAGGAACTCAAAAGCAGGATTACAAAACTTCGCCTGATTTTCCAGGAGAAACCGCCTGCCGACCTGCATTTAACCGACATAATAAATCAGCAGAGCCATGGCAGAGAGTTGGTAATAACAGTCGCAAATTTGAACAAACAAAAACAGGCTATTATAGAAACGTTCAAGCCTTCCAGTTGTGTGGAAATTCCAATGAGCTTAGAGGATATATTTATTGAATGTACTAATGCGCAGCCTTTGGCAATTGTAAATTAAAAACAGGAGATTCATATGCTCACACTTATAAAAAGAGAAATTGTAGATACGGCTGTATTTTACCTGATAACTGCCATTTTTATGTTAATCCTGGCCGGGACGCTGGTTTATAGAGTAGTCATAGTATGGCCAAGCGATCAGGTCGTGGGTGTTCCTTCTGTGATGTATAAAACATTTGGGACTTTTCCATTTATCTTTTTACCTTTGATTGCCGCTGCTCTTGGAGCTTCACAGATGAATTCAGACAGAGACAAAAAAATATCCAGCTTTTTGGCTACTCTTGCGACTACCCGCCGGCAGATGCTGTCCGCTAAAATAATAACAGGGGTTTTATGGATTCTGCTTATCATTTTACCAATTGCCGCAGCGGATGCGATTTTGCTTAAACTATTTCCAATGATAGCGGTACCTGATGCTGGATTTCTGGTCCGCTTGTTTGTTACAGTCTTTCTGTGTGGCCTGGCTTGTTATTCCTTCGGATTGCTAATAGGTTGGCGTTCAGGGAAACTGGTGCCTGCTTTAGGTATAATCCTGGTTACGCCAATTCTTGTGTCACTAATAGTGATTAAGGGGTTCGGCCTGCAAACCATGATCTTTTTCGCACTGTTTATATTTGCAGCAATTAGTCGAACATGGCAGAAATTTATGTCTTCATCTCTTTAGGGAGTTAGCTATGAAATCTACAAATAAATACGTTGTAAAGGTTCTCGCTACGGGCTTTGTAACCCTGGTTGTCCTCTCAATTTTATTGTTCTGGGCTCGAAAAACATGCCAGGCGGTTTTTTACGGAAATCTGGTAGGAGGTAAAATGGCCCAGGTGAAAATTCAGCCTTCAGGACTTCTGCCAGAACTGGATAATGCTCCTGAGGTTATAATGAAATCTTCTATTGATGCCTATACTGGATACGGTGTGGTATCTCATGGTTTGGGAATAGTGAGAAATATCGAGGGGTTAGAACAGGGCAAATCAAGGGAATTTTGCTGGTTGATTAGCAGAGATAAGAAAAAAGGAAATTATAATTTGATCCTCTTTGATAAAAACTCAGGATTATTCGTTTTTTATGACGTTTTTAAGGCTAAAAGAGGCTGGGATAGAAAGGTAAAACTCTACGCCGGCCCGAAAGGTGTAAGCGAGACTGCTGATAAAAATCTTGGTCGATTTTCTGAACCACGCAACAACCCGTGGAGAGCCCATGTGGATTCTTTAATATTTTTTGATAAGTTACATTCATGCTTTTTTCAAATCAGGTTTGTTGAAAGAACCGTAGATAAAAGCCTGCAGCTTTCTGAAGTTGTTCAAATCGGAGAAATTTTTGGCTTTGCTAAGGGTGGGGATTCGCCCATATCTTTAACATGGTCACCGCCTTTGAGGAAGCAAACACCGCTGGATGAAAAGGGCAAAATAAGGGATTCTATTCGAGACAAGGATAGGGTTAAAATAAATCTTGTATCCGCCGCAGAAGAACGTGTGGGGACCTATTCAAAAGAAGACATCCTTATTCTTGAGAGCGATGGTGCAATTCGAAGATTAAATATCAAAACCCTGGAGATCAGCGGCCCAGTCGGTTTCCTGCCATCTGCGATTGATTCGGGTGGCCGAGCAAAACCGGAGGAACTTTTTGCTTATGCGGTTCAGCCTTTTGTTATGAATGATGAGTACGCAGGCACTATTGCGGCAAGCATCTCAAGAGAAGCGTCGGGAATACGGGTAGCGGTTTTTGACAAAGATGGTAATTTGATCGAAGGAAAACGCGTTGAAATAAACCCCTTTAGCATGGCTGGAGGGCCGGCTTTAACAATCACAAATTACCTTCTTGAAAATCTTCAGCCGGCTTTTTTGGGTTTGGTTTCTTATTTTACGGCTTCAACTTTTGAGGCTGTTGACGGCCATACCGGACTTTTTATCTTGCCAAATTCTACGGTTGCAATGGTCAACAGATATTCAAAAGGTATTGTGGGGCCGCTTTTTTTGGCTATGATCGTAATATCTCCCTCGATTGTGTTAGGGCTGCTGCTTGGTTTTGCGGTTTATAAAGATGCTACAGTTACAGGGTTTTCTAAACGCGCAAAACGCTATTGGCTGTTTGGCACCATTTTATTCGGTTTGAGTGCTTATATTGCCTACAGACTAACCAAACCAAAAGAAATATTGGTTACTTGTCAAAACTGCGGCAAAATGAGAAGGCCCGATATGCTCAGATGCCATCGTTGTGGGAGTAAATGGCAGGTTCCCGAGTTAATACCGCCAACCTGGCGTGTAATAACTGAATCGGACAAAAAAGTTGCGGGTTAGCTTCACTTATAGGCAGCCTGTTGCCCCTCCTCCAAATGTGCAAACGGCGGAGCGAAAGTGTCCCACCTGGCGGAACAAAAATGGATGTCCAGCGTCAACTATAATTCGCTTTTGAGGGGATTAAGAAGATGAAAAAGAGTTGATGTGAACGGACTGGTATTGCCCAGAACGCCATGTCGCCCCTTTCTTTGGCGACAACAGCTAACTCTTTGAATTATAAAGACTTAGCTCAATATGGAAACCGAGCGGACCGACAACTCCGACATTCATTAGGCCTTAATGAGAGCATATCGGGTCAAGTGTCATCTTCAGGTAACCATATGACGTCCCCGCTATTGCCCTTCAGAGATAATTTCCTGGTAACATTTTGTGTACTAAGGAGTTATCTCTTTTTTTACTTCGTTTTTCACCCGATATGAACCCATGATTTTATTCTTTTAACCATAAGATCGTAGGTACGGATGCTTGACAAGTACACCCGCTCCCTGTTAACTGAGAAGAGCCAAGAAAACAATCGACACACACACCGGCTGGCCAATGAAATAGAGGTGGAAATGACAAAAAAATGGACTGCAGAGGAAATTATTACCGTTGCACGAGGCTTTCAGCCTGCATGCGTGCTTTTGGCGGCGGCAGACTTAAATGTTTTTACCATTCTCAAGACCAAACCAATCTCCGCCAAGGCGGTAGCCGATAAACTCAAAGCTGATACCAGAGCGATTACTATTCTCCTGGATGCACTTGCAGCTATGGCCCTGCTAACCAAGCAAAACGAAGAATATAGCCTTCCATCGGAGGTTGCACAGTTACTTACAGAAGATAGCAGCAGAAGCATCCTTCCCGCACTTCGCCATCAGGCCAATTGTCTTCGTAGATGGGTACAGTTGCCGCAGGTTATAAGAAATGGCCAACCGGCTGAACGACGTATACTGAACATACACAGCGAAACAGAAGATATTGCGGCTTTTATTGGAGCTATGGATAACTTTTCCACTCCGGTAGCTACAGACGTTATTGGTAAGTTGGGAACCCTTAATTTTTGCCATTTGCTCGACGTAGGTGGTGCTTCCGGCACTTGGACAATCGAATTTCTTCGAGCGATTCCGGAAGCAAAGGCTACGCTGTTTGACTTGCCTGAAGTTATTCCAATGGCTAAAGAGCATATAGCTAAAGCGGGACTTGCAGATCGAGTTGAGTTTGTAGAAGGTGACTTTTACACGGACGATCTGCCTGCCGGTGCTGATTTTATCTGGCTCGGTGCAATTGCACATCAGAATTCACGCCAGCAGAATCAACAGCTATTTTCAAAGCTGTACACTGCATTGGAGAATGGCGGCAAGCTGGTTTTGCGTGATGTGGTGATGGATGAATCCAGAACCAAGCCCCAGGGCGGTGCTCTGTTTGCAATAAATATGCTTGTTGCGACAGAAGGCGGACGAACCTATACCTTTGATGAGTTTCGGATGGACCTTTTAAACGCTGGTTTTGCAAATATTACTTTGGTACAGCAGGACGAATTTATGAACTCGCTGATTAGTGCCGTTAAGGAAGAAAAATAATTAACAACTGTTGTCTTACACATCGACGGGCCAATAAAGTGAAAGATCAGCGATGAACAGGAAGGCGATTTAAAAACATATAAGTAGCGGCGATCTATCTTTGATGAACTGGATCGCTGTAAATAAACAATTTTTCACGGCGGCTGGCCAATGAAAAATCTGAAGAAAACAAAGAAGGAACAATGAACAAGCTTCATCAAATATAACAATGGACAGAGACTCTTCAAAGAAATGTTATCGGCGAGCCTCAATGGATTGAAGAAACAAATGTATTTGAATATCCTGAAGTAACGATAATGCAACGAAAATACTTGATTGTTCCAGGTAATTATGGTAAGATTATTAATATTGGAAGGACTGAATTATGTTTTTTTTAAGGAGTAATAAGATGTCGACTTACAAATCATTTGCATTATATGCCGTTATTGTGGTTTCATTAACCATTCCCACCATTGCTACGGACTACTATGTCGATGGAAATATTGGCGACGACTCGAATTCAGGACTTGAAGGTTTTCCCAAAAAGAGTATTTCAGCCGCCATTACCGTTGCATCAAACTACGACACAATCACGGTCTATGACGGTACATACATCGGGGCGGAAAATCGAGATATTTCGTTGGTCGGGAAAATACTAACCCTCCAATCAGCCAATGGCCCAGACGCATGCATTATCGATGCCCAGGGTCTGGGGAGAGCTTTTAACCTCATATCCATTCCTGTAGAAACGCTTATAACCGGATTTACAATTAGAAACGGATATAACGAGCAGACCGTTACCGGCGGCGGCGGAGGCGGAGCTTTTTTCATACATCTAAGCTTCTGCACTATTGAAAACTGTATTATCGAAGACAGCACCGGACTAAATGGCGGCGCGATGTTAGTACGCAACAGCGGAGCGACAATACGGGGCTGTACGTTCAGGAACAATTCCGTTGCTTATACCGGATATGCCGTTAGAGGCGGAGCGGTATATCTTTTTAATAATACCGATGTACATTTTAATGATTGTGTTTTTTCCGGTAACCAATGCCTGCCCGGCGGCTATAATGGCGGTGCGATCTATAAGGACTGGGGTACGGATTTCTTTAATAATTGTATATTCGAAGGCAATTATTCTTATAACAATGGAGGTGTTCTTTACAATGAGCAAGGTGACACCGAGTTTACAAATTGCGTTTTTTACGGCAACGAGGGACGAGTAACCGCTTCTTGTTTTTATATCGTATACACCTCTTCGGTAACGGTCAAAAATTCTATCTTCTGGAACAACACATCCATGGACAATATCATCGCCAGGGTTCTTACCGGTGCCATTCCGGGCGTGTTGGATTATTCATATTGCGATATAAACCCATCCCAGATCGATGCGGACGGCACAGTGATCGCAAGCGGTGTGAATATTAACACTAATCCCTTATTTGCTTCTCCGGGCTATATGGGTGCAACCGACTGGGTTAGCGGTGACTATCACTTAAATTCTATGGTAGGCCGTTTCGATGCAGCCACTGACAGTTGGGTTCAGGACGCTACGCACAGCCCTTGTATCGATGCTGGTGACCCAGCCGATCCCGTTGGGCAGGAACCGATTCCTAACGAGGGAATAATTAACATGGGTGCCTATGGGGGAACGAGCCAGGCAAGTAAAAGCCCCGATTGCATAGGTTCTCTCCCCGCCGACCTAAGCGGTGACTGCAGGGTTGACATAGAAGACTTCGCAATGTTCGCAGCATCATGGTTGGATTGCAATATAATCCCAGCCGACTTTTGCTGGTAAAGACAAACACCGACGCAGTCTTTAACTACCGGCGAGAGATAGTTAACAGGCGCAAGACCTCACAGAATCTCCCAGGCCCCCTCTCAGAGGCGTTTTACGCTTGTAGAATCGCCGATCTGGTCTTGATGGTAGTCATACAGCCCCTTTCCAAAAATCGGGCCTAATTATTTGCTAAGACATGCTTTACCACGTAGGGCGTAAAAGTCGTCCGAATGCAGAATCGTTGCAATATGAGCCTGTGAAAGGCATATCTCGTAATTTTGGGTCGAATTTCCTGCCCCTATTGGCTACAATGCCCTGCTGTTTTGAGACTTATCCTATTTGAGTTGGAGTACCAATGAACACTAAACCCTGGATGATGTTGGTTGCCATGATGGCAGGATGGATCAACCGACAGTAGCAGGATGCAATAAAAGCTAAAAACTGGAGACCGATAAAATGGAAGAAAACGATAACCAAGGACCGTACTGACCATGTAAAAAGTGTATAAGTCGAAATTCGGCGACACCTGACTGCCCTGGTGAGCGGGTATTATTCGTTCATGGCAGGTTCTGCATGTCGAAATAGAGTTCAGATGAGTTTTGACACACTACTAAAGCGGTGGATTGAAGTAGTTGGGGTGCTAGTTTGGGTAAGAATAAGAGGAAATGTTCTTAGGAGTGAAATATGGCGTTTCTGAAGAGTCTCCGCTACATAAGTTACTGTCGGACCGCTAGTCTGAGTTTGCTCAATTTTAGATTGCGTAATCTGCTCTTCTGCACCAAAATCTGCACCAAAGCTTCTCCTTTGGTGCTACTTTAGTTCTACTCTGGTTCTACTTTAGTCTCATAAGCCCTTTTCTCTGCTGATGTAACATCTTGCACAGCAAACACTTACAAAACAACGAATTCGGACTGTCGATCCGAAGGTTGTGGGTTCGAGTCCCTTCGGGTATAGAGCAGCCAGGGTATTGCATGCAGCAAGTAAGCTTGACATATTTACCATGTTGTCCGAAAACCAAATGTCCGGAGAACAGATATGTCGAAAAATCAAAAGCCAGCTTGAAATGACTGAAAAGCTGTTGATAGCATGTGTGGCGATGGGGCTGCTCGAAAGACATGAAGGGCAATATAGAAATACCGACCTTGCTCAAAAGTATCTCGTACGGGGACAGGAATTATACCAAGGCGACATAATAGCTCATTCGGCAATGGTATGGGATTTTTGGGGGGCGTTAGCTAACCATGTTGTTTCCGGGACCGAGCCAACTGTTATCAAGCCGGCAGACCACAAAAGTTTTATTATGGGTATGCATAACATTGCAGTTGCCGGTCGAGCGAAGCTGTTTATAGATTGCATCGATTTAACCGGGCGAAAGAAGCTCTTCGATGCAGGTGGGGGGCCTGGTACATATTCAATAGAAGCTTGTAAGCGTTATCTGGAATTGGCTGCTGTAGTTTTTGACCTTCCCGAAACTATCTCAATTACGAAAGAACTGATTGAAAAAGAAAGGATGCAGGATAGAATAGCTGTTAAGGCAGGTGACTGGGCAACACATAGCTTTGACAATGACAATGATGTTGTATTGTTTTCTAACGTGTTACATGGAACTGTCAGTAATGCTAAGATGAAACTTGGCAAAGCTTACGATTCAATGGTTGGAGCCTACTCAAAGGCAGAGCTTTTTTCATTAGTTGAAGCTGCCGGTTTTGGCGAGACAAAAATCGTTGCCGAATCCGAGGAGTTCGGATGTACATGGATAATTGCTGAAAAATTCTGAGAGAGGACAGCTCAATGATATTTATCTGGTTTATTTATGGTTTGGCATTTTTTGTACTTGGTTTGGTCGTCATCGTCTATCCCAAAAAGGGGAGTGCCTTCAAATTAGCAGATAGCCTCTGGCTGATTGCCGGGTTTGGAATTCTGCATGGGATAAACGAGTGGCTTGATATGTTTATTGTAATTGGAGAGCCGTTTCCGGTGACAACCCTGAAACTTATCGGAACCGGTGTTTTACCAGTTTCTTTTCTTTTCCTTGTTCGATTTGGCACTATAGTAATTGCTGAGGCTAAGAAAAAGTTCAAACTTATCAAAATCCTTCCCGTTATTTTGTTTTCAGCATGGGTCCTGATATTTTTAATGAGTAGCCAGCGTCTTCTGATGGGGCAGATATTCGCCCGATACTTGCTGTGTGTGCCGGGAACGTTTTTAACCGCAGTGGCACTGTTTATGCAGATACCCCAGTTCAAAGAAATCAAGCTTCATAGTATCCCCCAAAGTTTGTTGATTGTAGGAGTCGTGTTTCTAATTTATGGAACACTGGCCGGAATTGTTGTTCACAAGGCTGATTTTTTTCCCGCAAATCTGATTAATTATGATTGGTTCAAGGGTATATTTGGCGCACCCGTCCAGATATTTCGTGCCATTTGTGCGATTGTATTATCTTACGCTAGTATACAGATTCTAAGCATATTCCGATGGGAAACGCAAAAAGATCAGGAGGAATTGGACAAATATCGCAGTGAGATGGAGAAAAAGACCTGGCTGGCAGAAGTTGGGGCTATGGGTTCGGCAATGGCTCAAAAGCTTGACGAGCCTTTAGCTGTAACTCGGCTGCTGTTGCAAAGAATATTGACTGATCTGAGCGAGACTTCCCTTAGTGATACAGTAGTCAGCAGTCTTAAAAAAAGTCTGTCGGAAGTTTCAAAAGCTACTGATGTAGTTCAAAGATTTCAAAGTACCGCCCAGGTAACCGACAAGATTACCGTTAAACCCGTTGATCTTTACCCGATAACAAAAAGAATAATGGCCGTTTTCGCCCAGAGTACTCAGCGAGCAAATCTTACATTAGAAGTTAAAGATGTAGATACAGTACTCAATCTGTCTATTCCAGTCCACCAACTGGAGCAGGTATTCTTCATTTTGGTTCAAAACGCCATCGACAGAGTTGGCTTTAACGAGCAACAAAAACTCACTATAAGTTGCCACCTTGGCGATAAACAGGTTGAACTAAGATTTACAGACACCTGTCACAGAATAACGCAGGAAAAACTGCGAGACATCTTCGAGCCGTTTTTTACAGCAGCACCAGGAACCAAGGAAACTGGTCTGGGACTGGCTGCAGCAAAGCGAATCATCTGTGACTATTCCGGTGACATAACAGCCGAAAGCCATCAGGGACAGGGTACCATATTCCATGTTACATTGCCTATAGTACAGGTGTAGTAAGAATTCGGGTGTCCTAGCCAATATTATTTATGTAGGTATGTATTTTGGCTTGGCCTAACCTATCTGTTTAGATTCTTTCGCTTGTTTCTTATCTGGTCTAAAATCTCCTGTCCACCGGTAACCAACAGTTCCTGAGCGAGTTTACACGCATACTGCACCCACCCTGCATAACTGCTAACACAGTCCTTTCCGCTTCAACAGAAATTCGAGTCGGCTTATCATCAAGCCGGCCGAGAAGTTCGGTAAGTTCACTATCATCGGCACGAATCTGCACTGCAAGTGCACCTTGTGCCGGGGCTGGGATAAAATCCTGAGGCGTCAGAATTGCAGAAATTCTTTCAGTCAGGCCGAGTCTGTTCAGGCCTGCACAGGCTACAATGGCAGCGTCAATTTGACCACTATGGACTTTAGCGACTCTGGTTTCGACATTTCCTCGGAGCGGAACACATTTCAAATCACCTCTTTGATGTTTGAGTTGTGCAATTCGTCGCAGGCTGGATGTACCTACAGTTGCACCGGCAGGTAAATCCTTGATAGAGGAAACCAGTCCTGATGCCACCAAAGCGTCTGCTGGAGATTCCCTTTGGGGTATGGCGGCAATAATCAGGCCAGATGCGGGTGTTGTCGGCAGGTCTTTGAGGCTGTGTACCGCTATGTCAGCTTTGCCGTCAAGAATTGTTTTTTCAACTTTGGAGGTGAAAAAACCAATTGACTCGGACTTATAGAGGAAATCTGATTTGTCACGATCACCTTTTGTGGAAATCTTCACTATGGAAATCTCAATACCAGGGGGGAGATTTTGTAACAAGTCGCGGATGTAATTGCTCTGTACTAATGCCAGCTTGCTGGGGCGGCTTGCGATTCTAATGTCTCATTTTATTCCTTAAATATACCAATTTTCCTGATTTTCTGCAATTTTACACGATAAATGGAGCAGAATTAAGTATTTGGCCTGAATTTTTGCAGGTTATGCTTTTTGTCGCTGGTGCAACTCCGATTAAACAATTTTACAGGGCTAACTTGCAATCGTAAACTGAATCTGGTATAATGTCATGGTGTTTTTACTATTTTCGAGAAAATAGGGAGTGCTACTACGACCTGTTAAGTTTGTTGATTACGGTGGAACTATACTGAAATGAAAAATCATATATCCGATATGGAACGCAGGATTTTAGATGTCCTCCAGAACGGTCTGCCAAGAAACCAAACACCATACAAAGATATGGCCCAACAGGTAGGTGTGGAGACCGGCGAATTGCTGACAGTATTGAAAGACTGGAAAAAACAAGGCAAACTTCGGAGAATAGGGGCAATAGTCAACCATTTCAAAGTCGGTTTGCCAGCAGGAGCGATGATAGTATGGCAGGTGGAATCTGACCGTATTGTCGAGATTGGTGAAATATTTGCCGGCTTTAAAGAAGTCAGCCACGCTTATGAACGCCAAACCAGTGAAAACTGGCCGTATAACCTTTACACTATGGTTCATGGCAAAAGTGCGGAAAAAGTTCAGCGGGTCGTTAAACGTATGAGTCAGGCTTGTGGCGTTTCCAACTGCCGCATTCTGATTACCGAGAAGGAACTAAAGAAAGTCCCGCCAACATATATTATAGAATCTGATTCCTAATAACTTAAGAGAAAGAGTTGAGATGTTAGAACTGCCACTAAAGGAAATAGTTATTTTCGTATCTGTTGTGCTACTATATCTGGCCGCTGCAATAATTGGCCTTGTTCGTCTGTCCAGTAACAGTGAGAAATACAGATGTTTAGTGCTGCCTGTTGTTTCTCTTGCGGTATGTCTGGAGGCTGTTCTGCTTATATTCCGAGCTGTTGCGATAAAAGCCGTTCCACTGACCGGACTTTTTGAGTCGATGATAGTCCTTGCCATTGTTTTCGGTCTGGTGTTCCTTTTTTTCAGCATAGCTATCAAGCAGGTATGGTTCGGTTCTGTGATGGTCTGGATACTTCTGATAATGATTTTGTTGGCTGGAGTTGTTGCTAAACCTGCCTCTGAGCCTCGCCCAGTAGCCGCTACGCCATGGGCAATTGCCCATGGAATAGCAATGGTTCTTAGTGGGGCCTTGATAGTGTTTGCAACGGCAAACGCATTTCTTTATCTGCTTGGCGCACATAGACTAAAACAAAAGAAAGTTATGAAGGTGCTTGGCAGAATACCCAATATAGAGAAGTTAAAAAATCTGAACGTATTTGGATTGAAGGGCTGTTTTGTGTTAATGACATTCGGGCTGGCGAGTGGTTTGGGGATGGCTATGGTAAAATCAACCGCTATTCAAATGAATATTATTGACTGGCTGACAGATGCAAAAATCGTGCTTATTATCACTTCCTGGATATTGTTGGCGATTGTTTTGATACTGCGCCGCCTGGTCTTACTCAAGGACAAAACGGTGGCATATATCACGATGGTAGTCTTTTTTCTGATTCTGTTTGCGATTTTGGGGACCGCTGTTTTCTGTGGCACGAAACATGAGTTCACAAGTGGAAATGTCAAATTAGATCAAGAGAGTAAATGTATAAATGAATATTATAGTTGCAGGCGTTAACCACAAGAGTGCTCCGATAGGTGTTCGCGAAAGACTGGCATTCGATGCCGCTGATACCATGAAAGCACTAAGGCAACTTAAGCACAAATTCCCTGAAACGGAATTCGTGTTACTCTCAACATGCAATCGTGTTGAGTTGTATTGTGCCAGTCCTTCTTTAGCAGGTGCGATAAGTCCTGATGGTGAAGAACTGGCCAAGTTTTTGTCGGAGTTTCATAGTTTTGCTATGGAGGATTTCCGTAATTTTCTCTATATACATCAAGGTAGCGATGCGGTTAGGCATTTGTTGAGAGTTGTTTCAAGTCTGGATAGTATGGTAGTGGGTGAGTCGCAGATAATCGCACAGGTCAAGGAAAGTTACACCCTTGCCTGCGGGGCAAAAACTACGGGGAGTATTCTAAATCGGCTTTTTCACTATGGGTTTGCGACCAGCAAGAAAGTTCATACGATTACTTCGATATCAAGTGGTCGAATCAGCGTTGCCGGCGTTGCGGTTGAGCTGGCTATGCAGCTTTTTGCCGATGTTTCCGCTGCGAAAGTTGTCGTAATAGGAGCTGGTGAAATGGGTGAGTTGCTGGTTCAACATCTTTTACATGTCGGTTGCAAAGATATAGTGGTTGTTAACCGCTCACACGAACGCGCTCTGGATATGGCTTATCGTTATGGTGTTAGAGGGCTAAAATGGGAGGAACTTCATGAACAATTGAGCGCTACCAACATTGTGATAGCCTCGGCGGCGGTGCAGGATTACCTTTTTGAGAAAAACTCGTTCAGGGAAATAATACACAATCGTAGGGTGGGGTCGCTATTAATTGTCGATATCGCCGTACCGCGGAATTTCGAACCGACCATAAATGAGTTAGAAGATGTTTACCTTTATAGTATCGACGATCTTTCTAATGTGGTCGAGCAAAATCGAAAAGCACGCGAAAAGGATATAACAGAAGGTATGCAAATTGTCGACAAAAGTGTCGGCGATTTCATGAATTGGTTTCGAGCAAGAGACATAGGGCCGTTGATAGGCCAGATGAAGCAAAGGTTTGTACAGATCGGTCAAAAAGAGTTGGAAAGTTTTTTTGCCGGGCTCAGACAAGAAGCTCCATGTAGAGAAGCTGCGGAATCAATGGTGAAACGCATTGTCAACAGGTTATCGCACTGTGTAATTAAAAATGTCGATATTATTGCACAAAAGCATGGTCCGGCTGAAGCGGCGAAGCTAATTGATAGTATCACGCGGCAGGCTGAAGAGATATCGTCCGGGCTGGATAATAATGAGGACAACCAATCGTGAAACAGGCTTTGCGATCAAATCAAATTCTGAGGCTCTTGTTTTGGGAGGCAACCATAAAATGTAATTTGGCTTGTGCGCATTGTCGGCGTTTAGAATCTGACGAGGCGGTTGTTACGGATTTATCAACATCCCAGGGAAAAGATTTGATAGAACAGTTGGCCCAATTGGGCAATGCACAACCTATGATGCCGGTATTGGTTTTTTCAGGCGGTGAGCCGCTCTGTCGCGATGATATATTCGAGCTTGTTGACTATGCCAAATCATTGGGAATTGCTCCGGCATTTGCTACTAATGGAACTATGATAAATTCAGCAACAGCGCAGAAAATAGCTGATAGCGGTATAGTCAGGGTTGCGGTTAGTCTCGATGGTGCTACAGCCGATGTCCACAATAAATTGCGTCAGTTGGAAGGCTCTTTTGAAAAAGCGTTAGAAGGTATAGGTCGGCTTCATCAGAAGGGTATACCGTTCCAGATAAATGTTACATTGACCAAACACAATGCCGAGCAATTAAAGAATGTTTACAAACTCGCCGGTTCACTTGGTGCTGTGGCCATGCACATATTTATGCTGGTTCCGGTTGGGTGCGGGCAGATTTTAGCCGAAACGGATATGCTTTCGCCGCAGCAGTATGAGCAAAAATTGCTTGAGATTTGTCGTCTGGACGCAGGTGGACAATTGCAGGTAAAAGTTACATGCGGGCCGCACTACGAACGTATTATCAGGCAGCAGGGTTTGTATCAGGAACGCAAAAAAAGCAGCCACCACGGTGGTTCGGTTCCGGGAAGAGGCGGTTACAGCGTTCCATCGAAAGGATGTTTGGCTGGGCTTGGCGTCTTGTTCGTTGGTCATCAGGGTGATGTGTTTCCCTGTGGTTATCTGCCGGTGAATTGCGGCAATGTGGTTGAGGAGAGTTTGTCAGATATTTGGCACAATAACAAAGAACTTGCACGAATGCGTGATAGTGCCAGCCTTGAAGGTAAGTGTGGAGTTTGCGGTTACAGAGAAATATGCGGCGGCTGTCGTGGTAGAGCGTATGCGGCGACAGGTAATTATATGGCAGAGGAACCTTTTTGTGCCTATATCCCGCCGGAGGTTGTAAGTTAATGGATAGTGAACTATGATAAATATCAGCAAATTATATTGTGATGAAGTTACGCCGGGAGATTGGCTTCGTTATGGCAAAAAAGGCTCAGGTGAGCGTGCCGGCGAGATTATCCCGAAAAAAGCGTCTGAGAGACGACCAATCGTTGTCTGGAATATTACCAGGGCTTGCAATCTAAAGTGTGTCCATTGTTATAATGACAGCGGCTCTGGTAAAAGCTTTAATGACATAACGACAGAGAAAGCCAAGGCTGTCCTTGATGATCTGGCTGGATTTGGTGTGCCGTCGGTGTTATTTTCCGGCGGGGAACCGCTGATGCGGCCTGACCTGTTCGGCTTGATCCAATATGCCGGCCAGAAAGGGCTACGTACAGTAATTTCGACTAATGGTACACTTATTACTACGGATGCGGCAAAAAAAATAAAGGATAACGGGGTTTCTTATGTTGGTATCAGCCTTGATGGAATCGGTGAGATCAACGATAAATTCCGAGGAGTAAGCGGCGCTTTTGAAAGGGCCGTAGAAGGAATAAGAAACTGTATGGCAGCAGATATTCGGGTCGGTTTGCGGCTGACGTTGACAAAAAGAAATGTTGAGGATTTAGAAGGTTTGTTCAGTTTTTTCGAAGCTGAGGCAATTGAGCGAGCGTGCTTTTATCATTTTGTACCGAGCGGCAGAGGTGAAGCGATCGCATCCGAAGACCTTACACATTCTCAAAGCAGGGATGCTGTTGATCTAATATTGGCTAAAACCAGACAGTTCAAAGAAGCGGGGAGAAAAACGGATATATTAACGGTTGACAACCACGTTGACGGGGTTTACCTGTATCTGAAATTGTTGAAAGAAAATCCCAGCCGGGCAGAGAAGGTCTGGGAATTGCTAACCTGGAACGGAGGCGGGCTGTACAGCAGCGGGGTAGGAATCGGCTGTATCGATTTTAACGGCAAAGTGCATGCGGACCAATTCTGGGGACATTATGATTTGGGTGATATACACGAAAGGCCCTTTAGCGAGATTTGGACAGACCCTGATGAGCCTTTACTGAAAGGATTGAGGAACCGCAGGGGGTATGTCAAAGGCAGATGCCGGCAATGCAGGTTCTTTGATGCCTGCGGGGGCAGCTTACGAGTGCGTGCTGATTTATATTTCGGCGACCCGTGGGCACCGGACCCAGCCTGTTATCTGACAAATGAAGAAATTGGTCTGAATGGCAAAAAACAAATTGAATTAACACGTACCGGAGAAACTTTTCGGCCCACAAAAACGGAATGATAACTTATGAAGTTTAACCCTGTAGATAGACAAAGTCAATGTACACAAGAAGTACTCGTTGAGCAGCTTCTCTGGCTGATCCAGCTTAGATGGATTGCTGTTGTGGGGCTATTAATCGCCACTTTGATAGGCAATTATGTTTTTTCAGTACTGATAAGCCCTGTACCAATCTATATTTGCGCGGGTGTGCTTTTGCTATGCAATATTTTTTATTACTCGGTAACAACCAGGAAATGCTCTGATGTCGGACTAAAAGATATTGTGCTTGGGATGGTCCAGATAGAAGCGGATATCGTTATTCTCACAGCAATACTTCATTTTTCAGGTGGAATTGTTAACCCGTTTTTCCTTTTTTATGTATTTCATGTCATCATAGCCGCTATAATACTGCCGAGAAATTTATCCTGTGGTGTCGGCCTGACGACTATATTATTGTTTGGTCTACTGGCAGTCAATGAGCTAAATGGCGGAGGGTCGCTGGGATATTATCCGTTAAAACTTTCTGCTGTGGGCGGCTTATGGAGAAACCCGGTATATGCACTTGGAGCTTTTGTGGCCTTTGCTGGTACGGTGATGCTGGCACAATACTTGACGAGGATAATTGTCGTCCGAATGACCGCCAAACATAAAAGCCTGGAAAAAGACCTGCGAGATCGGGCTGAACAGATAACGGCGATTAACGAAATGTTGAAGATGACACGGGTACAAATGGCACATCGTGAGAAAATGGTAGCTATAGGTCAAATGGCTGCAGGTATTGCTCATGAGATAGGTAATCCTCTCGCGAGCCTTTCTTCGGTAGTGCAGTACTTGTGTAGAAAGCTGGGCACACATGAAGAAAAGGAGCAACTGCTGCTTATAGAATGTCAGGTACACCGTATTTCGGATATTTTGAAACGTATGCTGAGTTTATCTCGGCCGGCTACACACCAGTATAGATGGACTGATATTAACGAATTGATAGGTAATACACTATCACTTGTCAAATTTGATAAACGTATGCAAACAATCACGATTAATAATGATGTTAAATCTGATTTGCCTACGGTGTGGTTAAATCCACAACTTTTTGAGCAGGTTCTTCTAAATGTTTTTATAAACGCAATGGATGCAATGGAGGCAAGAAACGGCCAGCAGGAACACATTCTGGAAATAACAAAAGAACTTAAAGATACAATGGTTGAAATTCGGGTTAGTGACTCAGGAATTGGTATGAGTCCACAGGTTGCAAAGCGTGCTTTTGAATCATTCTTCACTACCAAAGAAATTGGTAAGGGTACAGGACTTGGGCTTTTTATAAGTTATAATCTTGTTAGCGAAATTGGCGGCACTATTAAATTGGAATCTGAGTCTGATAAGGGTACTACAGTGATAATACTAATCCCTGTAAGGCCTCGGGATAATCTAATTACCGCCAGCGATGATAAAATGGATTTCTCGATATAGTCTCACAACTGTAAAGATAAACAGCAAAACAATTGAAAATTAGAAGAAAGGTATAGCGGCTAACGATGAGTAATATATTATTAGCAGATGATGAAGTGACTTTCCGAAAGACATTCGCAAAAGTTCTTCAGGAAGAGGGAATGGTAGTTACAACCGTTGACAATGGCACCGACGCAATAGATGCCATTACTAAAAATCCCTTTGCAGTAGCCATACTGGATATCCAGATGCCCGGGGCAAATGGGATAAAGGTTTTGCGAGAGATAATGAGGATAAGGCCCCAAACGCGTGTGATAATGATAACCGCTTATGGCTCAATTGAGATGGCCGTCGAGGCAATCAAACTTGGTGCCTGTGATTATGTGATGAAACCTGTGGTGTTTGAAGATATATTGACGAAAATTCGGCAGCAGTTACGGTATATGCAGTTACAGGAAGAGAATCAAGAGTTGAGACGTGAGCTTGGCGACAGGTTCGATATAGCCCAGATCATTGGGCAGACCGAAGTAATGCAGCGGGTCTTTGAAATGATTCGAAAAGTAGCTAATACAAAAAGCAACGTGTTGATAACAGGTGATAGCGGTACCGGCAAGGAATTAGTTGCCCGCGCGATACATTCATTAAATTTTCAAAACAGCAAACGTTTTGTTGTGGTTAACTGTGGCGCAATACCTGAAGGACTCCTTGAGAGTGAATTATTCGGCCACAAAAAGGGAAGTTTTACCTCTGCTATCGAAGACAAAAAAGGACTTTTCGAAGTTGCCCACGGTGGAACCTTGTTCTTGGATGAGATCGGTTATATGCCTATGAACTGTCAGGTGAAGTTGCTGCGGGCGGTGGAACAGCGGCAAATAATGCCGGTTGGTTCCACCGAGCCTGTAGATGTTGACCTACGCCTAATTGCTGCTACGAATAGTAACCTGCTACAGGAAATGCAAGAAGGGCAATTCAGAGAAGATTTATACTACAGGCTGAATGTTGTCGGTATTCATCTGCCATCATTGCGGGAAAGAAAAGATGACATTCCACTTTTGATTGAACATTTCATAAAGAAATATAATGCCGAGATGGGCAAGTATTGTGTTGGGATAAGTGATAGTGCAATGCAGCTGTTTATGGGATGCGAGTGGAAGGGTAATATAAGAGAGTTGGAGAATTTGATTGAGCGGGCGGTGATATTCGCTGAAAGTGATGTTATAGAGGTCTGTGATATTGGTGCGATAGGTGTCAGTGCCGCAGCATTAAGCGGGAAAAACGAAAACCTGCAGGATTCACTAAAAATGTACGAGAAGGAACAAATATATCGTATGCTGAATAAGTATGACTGGAACAAAGCCGAAACCGCCAAAGCTTTGGGCGTGGGTTTGTCAAGTTTGTACAGGAAGATTGATGAATTGGAAATTAATATAAGAAAACACAAAAAGGAATAATTTATGAAAGTTTCAAAAGCTGCAGCTTATTCATTGCATGCTCTGATGTACATGGTCAGGCACACCACACAATTACCTGCCACAACTAATACTATAGCTAAGGCAGAGGGTATTCCACATGGATACTTGGCCAAGATATTCCAAAAACTGGTAAAAGCAGGTTTCGTCAAGGCTGTCAGAGGCAAAAATAGAGGGTATGTTTTTGCCAAATCACCAGAAGAAATCAATCTTCAAGAACTATTTGAGGTCATTGAGGGCCAATCGTTATTTGACGGTTGTTTATTGCAACACTGTGAATGTGGAGGAACACCCGAAAACTGCTGCATTTTTGCCAAATGGATTAACGCCACAAAGAAAATCAAGCAGTTGCTTGCAGAGACTTCTCTGGTCGACGCGGCCTGGAACCATCCGGAACATCGCTTTTACAGTCTGCCTGATTCGCTTAAAACCGTAAAAAAGAAGCCAAAAACCAAAGCGAAGAGGTCAAAAGCAAAAGTCTCGTAGTCAGTTATATCTTGCGAAAGTATCAAAACACGAGTTTTCCGACAGCGGCAATTGTTTTGTCAAAGTCTTTTTGCCTGTGTTCAGTTGAGACAAAACAGGCCTCGAACTGTGATGGGGGTAGATAAATTCCAGCTTTCAGCATACCAGTAAAATATCTTGCGTATAATTGCGTGTCGGATTTTGCTGCTGAATTGTAGTCAGTTACAGGGCCGGGATTGAAGAACAGCGTAAACATCGAAGCAATGCGATTTATAGTATGCGGTATATTTTTTTCTTTGAGGCTTTGACTGATACCTTCGCAGAGTTTTTCAGTTGCTTTGGCTAAAGCACGATATGGTTTTTGGGATTTGAGTGATTTTAATGTGGCGATCCCGGCAGCGACACAAACCGGATTACCCGAAAGTGTTCCAGCCTGGTAAATTTGGCCCTGTGGTGACAGCCGATCCATTATTTTAGCCTTACCGCAACAAGCTCCTATTGGAAATCCGCCGCCAATTATTTTACCCAGACACGTCAAATCAGCCTTTACGCCGAAGCTGTCCTGAACACTTCCATATTTTACTCTGAATCCGGTTATCACTTCGTCGAATATTACTGAGCTTTCGTTCTTGGTACATAGCTTTTTGATGGTTTTCAAAAAGCCCTCTTTCGGTAGCACCACGCCCATGTTACCGGCTACGGGTTCGACTATTACAGCGGCGATTTTGTCACCATATTTATCAAAGGCTTTTTTAATGGCCGCCGCATCATTATATGGCAACAAAATGGTGTGTTTTGTAAAATCTTTTGGTACGCCGGGGCTGCTGGGCGAGCCGAACGTCATTGCTCCGGAGCCGGCCTGAACAAGCAAATGGTCGACGTGGCCGTGATAACATACGATGAATTTTATTATCTTGTCCCGGCCCGTACAGCCACGGGCCAGACGGATTGCGGTCATAACAGCCTCGGTGCCGGAACTGACCAGGCGGACCTTTTCAACGGAATCGATTGCATCTACGATCATTTTGGCAAGTTCAGTTTCGAGCTTTGTTGGAATCCCGAAACTTGTCCCTCTGTCCATTACTTTTTTAACTTCATCAAGTACTTGTTTATTAGCATGACCGAGTATCATCGGACCCCAGGAAAGACAATAATCAATGTATTTGTTTGCATCAGCATCATATAAATATTGACCTTTTGCTTTTTCGATGAATATAGGTTTTGCTCCGACAGCTTTGAAAGCTCTAACAGGCGAGTTTACTCCGCCAGGTATCACCTTTTTTGCATTTTGAAAATTTCTTGTGTTTTTCTGTGTCTTCATTCAGAATCTTTACTCGGGAATAATTTCAGCATCGATGTTGTGTTTTTTTGCTTCGTTTGACGTTGGCTGACCGAGACAATATGATTTGATTCCGTCTCGAACCTGCCCGAAACGTTTTACAAAGGCGAGAACAGTTGAGCCGCTCGTAAATAAAATCTGGTCGATATAATCAAAATCAATTGGGCCTGGGTCTATACCTACAGTTTTATATACCGGAACCTGTTCTATATCTGCTTGCATTGCCATCAAACCATCAGGCAATTCAGCGGAAGCAATTTCAGATTGTGGCAATAATACTTTTTTATTTTCCATATTAAGTTTAGCGAATTCTTCAAGCAGCCCTGCACTGGATTCATTTTGCGGAACCATATCTGCTGTTATTCCAAATTCTTTGAGTCTCATGGCGGTGGTTCTGCCAATAGCTGCGATCTTTGTATTGGAGATCGCTCTTGCGTCTTTGCCTATTGCGTATAAACGTTCGAAAAGATATTTTGCACCGTTTACACTGGTAAATACAATCCAGTCGAAATGGCAGATGTTTTTGAAAACTGAATCTGCTTTAGTATAGTCATCGATCGGAACACAATCAATGATTCGCCGATGTACTATATTTCCGAGTCTGCTGTATTTTTGCGGATGATTACCCAGTATAAGTACATTGGGTTTTCTTGTAAACCAATCAAGTTTCTCCCGCAGTTCGACAACTTTGCCGACTATGAAAACTGCGGGAGTTCTAAGTTTTTCTTTCCCTGCTATCCGAATAAAATTGTCAAGGTTGCCTTTTATAACTCTTTGATCATAGCAGGTGCTATGTTCAATGGCCGCGATTTTTGTTTCTTTGGGCCAACCTTGCTTTAAGAGTGAATTAACGATTTTCTCAATATTTGCCACACCCATCAGGAAAATAATAGTGCCTGCTTTTGGTATTTCGATTTCCTCGGTGCCTTTACGGTGCCCTGTTACAATAGCAACATTAGAAGTGTAATCTCTGTGTGTTGGCGGAATACCTGCGTAACAGGCGGCAGCTAAGGCGCTGGTTATTCCGGGAACAACTTCAAAATCAATTCCAGCATCTGCGCAGCTTTCAGCTTCTTCGCCACCTCGGCCGAAAAGATACGGGTCCCCCCCCTTAAGTCTGACAACGATTTTGTTACTTTTTGCTTTTTCAACCAGCAATTTGTTGATTTGACTTTGCGGCATAGTGTGTCGACTTGCGAATTTGCCGACCGGTATGATTTCGGTCCCAGGCTTAACCAGATTCAACAATTCTGATGGTATCAAATGGTCGTGAAGGACAACGTCAGTCCGAGACATTAATCGATAAGCCTTGAGTGTAATAAGTTCAAAATCCCCCGGGCCTGCGCCTACTAAATATACTTTTCCGTGCAACGTTTTATGCTTTTTTCGCAATTTTTTTTGAAAAAATAAAATTTTTCTAAGGTTCTCACAAATGAGAATACCTATCAGCCAAGAGCATTTAAACAAAGTGTTGAACGGTTACTTTTTGCAAACTTTAGCTTTACAATCCAGCGATTTATGTTTATTTATAGTAGTATTTAGTATCGGCGTCAAGCGAAAAGATAAGTCTGTTTAAGCTTAATGCTTGTTTCAACATTTTATCCTAAAAGCAGTTATTTTCCCCTACGCCCTTTTTTCCAGGCAGTCTCCTAAATTTTTTTGCTAAATAATTCTCATAATTGAGAAAATGTGATGTTTGTCTTGATTGTGAGTGTATTGAAGCTCCCGTACAAGATTGAATAGTGCCGTGTTTTATAGTAAAATACAAGGTATACAGATTTTATTCAAGAGTTTGTCTATTATGGGAAGTAGCTTAAATGAATTTTAATGGTGGTTATAACATATTACTTGAAGGCAAACCATCTCCAGTAGTGGATCGGTTGCCTGAACCTAAAAAACTCTACCTCCCATTACGTAGCCGGCGTTTTTTCTTCAATGAGATATGTGTTGAAGATGGCCAGCAAGTAAATGCCGGTGATATAATCGCCAGGAACCCAAAGAACTTCGCTCTACCCTTGTTAGCACCACGAGGTGGTACTGTAGAACTTAAAACGGTAGCAAACCATGTAGTCCTGACCGATATTTTTCCTCCTGATAAAAAAGTCCATATCCCAGAGAAACGCCTGCCTCATATTGCCCAGGAGTTGGGTACCGCAGGTATAAAGCGTTACAAGTTGTTATCTCTTGGTGCTTGTCAGTTTTTTTATGATGCCTGCGGTCAGAAGGAATTGACGCTGACGCAGAAACGGCATAACCGTCTGGTGGCTGGCATTCGTGCGGTGGTTGAGCATCCGTTTGCGTGGATGAAGAATGCCGGCCATGGCCGGACGCGGTATCGAGGCATGAGGCGAAACGCCCTGGATTTCGGATTACATGTAATAGCGTACAATTGGAAAAGGAGTTTTAGCCTGGCGAGCATTACCGCATAGTGGCAGATGCCCGCGATGAGCGGACAAAAACGCCTGCAAAAGACATAAACTTATACTTTGCGGGCCGAAAATCGATACCGATTTGTGTTGAAAAAGTAATTTCAATACGTATCGCAGCAGAAATACAGAACAATATTAAAATGTGAGGTTATTCAGAGGTCTCAACTGACTACATTGAACAAAAAATTAATTAATTTTGTGAGGTGAACTATGGAAAATGCAAAAATTTTGATTGTAGATGACGATTTGGATTTGACCAAAGCACTTAAAGTGACCCTTGAAAGTGAGAACTACAGTGTTTCTACCACATCTGATCCGATAGAAGGCATGGAGAAAGTTAAGGCTGAGCGACCAGACCTGATTCTACTGGATGTTATGATGTCCACTTGGCAGGATGGCTTCGAAATGGCAAGAGAATTGAAGAAAGATTCAGAATTTATTAAGAATATACCTATTCTAATGCTGACAGGGATCAAGGGCAAAACTGGAATAAATTTCAAATCCACAGCAGGTGATCCAACATGGTGTCCGGTTGATGGATTTTTGGATAAACCAGTAGAGCCCGAAGTTTTATTGGCTGAAGTTAGAAAGCTACTGCAAAAATAAATATGGAGCCTGTAACTGAAACTACTGCCCTT
>SDBV01003048.1_pt1 | contig 24959 bp, 18 predicted proteins | sample 2277081 | NCBI WGS metagenome assembly SDBV01 (sample SAMN10402039, study PRJNA504765) | marine sediment metagenome | isolation source: marine sediment core GS10_PC15, 223 cmbsf | place: Arctic Ocean: Southern Knipovich Ridge | collected 2010 | reverse complement strand
AACGATTTCCGGATGCATGCCGGCAATGTTTTTCGTTTCTTCGGGATCGGTATCGAGGTTGTACAGTTCCAAAGGAGCGTTGCGGTCTTCTTGCACGCCTAACCTGATGGCTTTCCATTTGCCTTTGCGCACGGCCTGTTTGCCGCCGCGCTCATGGAATTCCCAATACAGGTATTCATGCTGCTTCTTTTGCTTTTTCCCTAGCAGTGTGGGCACAAAGGAGATGCCGTCGCCGCCTTTTGGGGCCTTCGCTCCCGCGAGTTGAGCAAAGGTGGGCATCAGATCCCAAAATGCGGAGAGGTGATCGCTTTCGCTGTCTGCGGGAACCTTGCCAGGCCACCATGCGATTGTTGGCACGCGTATTCCGCCTTCGTAGAGGTCGCGTTTCTGGCCGCGGTTTTCGCCATTGCTGTCGAAGAAATCAGGATTCGCGCCGCCCTCGGAGTGCGGGCCGTTGTCGCTGCTGAACATAACGAGCGTGTTGTCCGCTATGCCGCATTCTTTCAACTTGGCGATAATCTCGCCCACATGTTTGTCGAGACGCGTTATCATTGCCGCGAAATTCGCTTTGGGAGTGGCAACGGAACCGTAGCCGCCATCTTTGTAATTGGGGCCATCGTCGACACCCTTGTATGGGGTTTCCTCGAATTTGCCACGGTAGCTTTTCACTATTTCATCATCCGGCACGAGCAATTCGGCGTGAGGGATGACGTGGGGGACGAAAAGGAAGAAGGGATTGTCTTTGTTGTCCTCGATGAACTTCAGCGTCTGTTCCTGGATAAGGTCGGGGGCATACTGGCCATTGTTCTTACCCTCATTACCGGGGAGCCACACCCTGTCCTTGTTGTGCCAGACGCTGCGGGGATAGTAATTGTGCGCGACGCGTTGGCAGTTGTAACCGTAGAACTCATCAAAGCCCTGGTTTGTTGGATCGCCTTCCGAACCTGGGAATCCCAGGCCCCATTTGCCAAAAGCGCCGGTCGCATAGCCGGCCTTCTTGAGTACTTCAGGTAAAGTCACCACACTGTCGAGCAAGGGGGTTTGTCCTTCAGGACGCACTTCCTTGTTACCTCGGATTTGCGTATGTCCGGTGTGTTGCCCAGTCATAATGCAAGACCGGCTCGGGGCGCAAACCGTGCTGCCGGAATAATGCTGAGTGAAGCGCATTCCCTCCGCGGCCAAGCGATCAAGGTTAGGCGTGCGGATAATCTTTTGCCCGAAGCATCCCAAGTCGCCATAGCCCAAATCATCCGCCAAAATGAAAACGATATTCGGGCGATCAGCCGCAGCAGCAACAACAGCAAAAGACAAAACAACAGCGATTCCCACCATCCACAGTTTTTGCGTTCTCATACTTCTCCCTTTCATTATCGACAAGTCTTGAGCGCCGACGATGCGCGATTGCGCATAGCGGTCAGTGTCTGCCGAGTATACCCTGAAGTACTGCCAGACTGCCAGCTTAAGAATGATTGAATCCGCCGACAAAAGTCTACCCTCATGTCATTTCGACCGAAGGGAGAAATCTTTTTCGCCGAGACATATGATTTTGCCGTTTTTTAGCGCTATGTAAAGTCGTCCTTCGGCAGCCGCCATACCGTCGAATACAGGCGGGGATTCCATTTTCTGTTCGGCGAGTTTTTGTCCGTCTTTCGAGAAGGCGCACAGGACGCCTCCGAGTTCTTTTTCGTTAGTTTCAACGGAGTCAGTATCTTCCGGCCAACCTGCTACGAAAACTTTGTCCTTGGCCAACAACATAGCCCTGGCTTGGAAGGGAAGAGTGCTTCGCCATTTGTATTCGGGTGGTGTGCTTCTGACGCGTCCATCCTGTCCTTCCGGGAAATCGTCTCTTCGAGTTTCACCTTGAACTTGGGAAATTGGGCGGCGGTCCGCAGCGAAAAGGTCGCATTGACTCATGCCGGTAAAGTAGCTTCTTTGAATTCGGTGGGGATTGGTGGTCTGGACGCCGAAAACCGATTTGGAATCGAAGCATAGTATCTGGCCGTAAGGGACCAAGGTGTCATATTTCAGGTTTGCGTATATGTTGCCGAGCGGTTGCGGGGTACCGTAGCCCAGCACCCACAGCGTGCGGTAGAACCATGAAGCGTCGGCGAAACCCGAATGGCTGAACAGGTGCTCTTGGCGCTCAGTCTGCCGTGTCAGGTCGCCGTTAAAAACGTAGTCTTTCAGAAAAACATGCGAGCCGTCGCCGACCAATATGTCTGACTTGATTCCGCCCATAGTGAATGTTGTCGCCTCGTCGCTAGGATAATCGTTCGCAACCAGGGTTTTGTGTCTTAGCTCTCCCGAAGTCGCATCCAGCGCGTATAGAGTTACACCGCCGTCGAGGAATGACGAGCGCCCAGCCGCGAAATAGGCCAGTCCATTTTGAACGAGTACGCTGCCGTGTACCGGCCAAACGGACTCGAGTTGTTCGTCGCAAACGATTTGTTTGTCCCGCGGCGCGGCAAGGAAGGACCAAATGGTTTCTCCGTTGTCCGTCCGAAGACAGTAGACGCGGCCGTCGTGTGAACCGAATATAACCTTGCCGTCCTCAATTGTAGGTGGCGTATCCACCCGGCCACCAGCCGTGAATGACCACAGAGATTCTCCGTTCCGGGCATCGACGGCGAGCACCCGGCCCGCGTCAATGTCGCAAACAAATAAGCGGCCTCCGCTCACGGCCGGTGGTCCCAACCGACTGCCGACTTCGGCTTCCCAAACGGTCTCCGGCGACGCGGATATTTCTGTTTTCGCCGAGCCGCTACGCCCTATGCCGCCCCGGTAACTTGGCCAGCCGCCTGTTTCGCCGCCGCCATCAGCGACCTGTCCGTATGCGGGGCCTTTTTGTAATCTCTCTGCGTCCGGCACGTTTTTGCTCACGTCGCTTCCCGTTGCTGCGAGCGCGTTGAATCCCCTCAGCATGACGCCTTCATAACAACCGCAGGCGTTTGGCGCCTGATAAATGAGTCCGTTGCTCGGCAGTACCCCGTATTGGCACACGCCCCGCGTCCATATGCTGCGCGTATTGTCCCCCCCGTCCAAATCGAAAAAATCAAAACCATGTTTGCTGTAAATCAGGTAATCGTCGGTGGCTTTGTTGCGGTAACAGCGGGCATGATGGCCTTCCACAAGCAGATCACCTATATCCAGTTCGCGTTTGATTTCACCGGTCAAAGGGTCGCGTCCTTCAGTTGCGAACATTCCCACCCAGACCAATCCGTCTGCCAGAAAAAGGTCAGGAGGGGTCTTGAAATTAGACGGAACTGGGGCCTGCCATAGAAGTTTACCGTCGGCGGCGCTAAATGCGTCCATTGTGCTGCCGTATGCGAGGTAAACGACGCCGAATTCCTCTGAAACAACCATGGTTGGCTCGCCGACGCGGCCTCTGACGCTTTTTCTCTCGTCACCGGTGACCTTCTCCTGCGTTTCGGGAGCAATACGCGATCTCCAAAGCTCGTCGCCGCTTTTCAACCGCAAACAGACCACCTCGTCACCGGCCTGATAAAATGCCTTGCTTTTCGAAGCCACCAGAGTTAAGGGTTTAAGACCGCCCACCGAGTCGTTGTCCTTTTCCCACAAGGTTCTTCCCGTATCGGCATCCAAAGCGAGCAACTGGCGTGGACTTTGAGGCACATCGCCCCTACGCAAAGCGTCTTTGGCCGCTTCATCAGCTTCAAAATCCATCTTCACCAACAGAAGAGTACCGTCGATATAGACAATTTCATCGGTTCCTTCCGAGTTTGAATAGCTTCGTATTATTTCCCCGGACGCAGCATCGAGTGCGCTGACCGGCGCGCTGAGCCCAAGCGTCACGAATACCCTACCGTCATCAGCCACGAGCCGCCGCGGGAGTTGCGCTGGCCCGCTCCGGAATCGGCGCAGATAGTCCACCCACTGCTCGATAGGCCGCTTCCACAGAAGCGTTCCGTTGAAAGCGTCTCTAGCAACAAGCCTCCACTTGGCCGGGTATGCCATAAGCGTGGTTGGGCCTTCGTCCATGATGTAGAAGACCCGTTTTTCATCCGACACCATGCTGCTTATGCTTGCCAGGAAATCATGATGGCGCGCGTACAAAGGACCAGCTTTCCATTGAAGGTGGGTAGGAGGGCCGACGACGCGGTCATGCGCCACAGCATTACCCGATGCGTCGTGCAGGTAGTGCGTCCACTTATCAATGTTTTCAGGGCGAGGCTTTGAAATTCTGTCCCAGCCTTTGCCGTCTCTGGCAAATGCAACACTTGCCGGACACAGCACGCGCCTCATTTCCGCAACGGACACTTTACCAGGCACTTCCACGATAACTAAGTTCACGAGATTGTCAACGTAGGGGAGGTCGCGGCCATTGTAGCGCGCAACCTGAACACGGCCATCCAATCCCAGACGTCGCACCTCTTCGCGCATCGGATAGACACGATTTCCGTTCTGAAACAAGCAGTGTACGACAACTTTATTGCCGGCAACCATCTGCTCGATTTGGCCGATATCACTGCAATCCAGATACGCAACAAGGCCTCCTTGCATAGCTGACGCTTCAACTAAGTTTGCCGGGGTTTCCGCAAAGGCCGTTGCCGCAAAAAGAAGAGACAACGCAATTAGCGCTCGGGCATGTTTCTTGGTCATGAATAGCACCTATGATGTTTATATTGACGCAGTTGCTAAGAAATTCAACTAATTAATGCACGACAAGCAAGTAAGAAGTCAAACTCGTGTTCTCCAAAGCATTCAGCGCATGCGGTCGAGATGAAGCTGAAAAAGCGGACTAATGTACGATGGGAACATTCAATAATTGATTGGTGTTTAACAATAAAGCATATGCGTGAGCCGTATTTCCGTCATTTTTTTCTTGGCAAAGATTCGAGAATAGGCTAAACTGGTTCGGGCGAACATTTCTTATGGCATTGATTTGTTCAAATTTGTAGTATAGAAAACCGGAGGAAGAAACTATGAAACATTCAGCAAGAATTCTTGTCACAGCTTTGTCTCTGGCGATGGTCGCACTTTTGGTCTGCGATCTCTGTTGGGCGCAACAGGAGGGCGGCCGGCAAGGACGTCCAGGCGGGCGTGGACGGCCGGGGATAGGACGTACAGGTCCCCAACCGGCGGAATCGTCCATCATAAGCGAGCCGCTTGCAAAGTCCGAAGGCGAAAAGAAGGCATTGGAAGTGCTCAAGGACATGTTCGAGACGCAGCGCCAAGGCATGCAGAACGTTCCAATGGAGGACGGCAGATTGCTGCGTATATTGGCCGAGTCCATGAACGCAAAACACGTGGTGGAAATAGGCACATCGAATGGCTATTCGGGCATTTGGTTTTGTTTGGCGCTAAGACAGACCGGCGGCAAACTCGTCACACACGATATTAGTCCTGAACGCTTGAAAAAGGCCAGGGAAAACTTCAAGCGTGCCGGTGTTGACGACCTCATTACCATCGTAGAAGGCGACGCGCATGAGACTGTCAAGAACATCAAGGAGCCGATAGACATTCTGTTTCTCGACGCCGACAAGCCGGGTTACATTGACTACCTTGACAAGTTGCTGCATTTGGTCAAGCCAGGCGGGCTGATCATTGGCCACAACATGAACCGTCCGGCGCCCGATCCCAAGTTTATCGAAGCCATCACCACGAATCCTGAACTTGAGACCATCATGCTCAACATGCAATCATCAGGCATTGGTGTATCGCTCAAAAAACGATGACGGCACAAGCGTAACGCTTTTTTAACCCAGATAATGCAGTAGGCGTGGATGAAGCATGGTAAGATATTGGATGCAGAGAACTTGCAAGATGAGTTCGGAACACTTTTTGATGTTTCGGACTCATCTTCAAGTTCTTCTGCGCCAATAGATTGCCATGATTCGTCGCGTCCTATTGCATTTTCTGGGTTTAATGGAGTCTGTTCATGAATACAGTCCCCAAGAGGGAACTTTCCGTCTTTGACTCGACCTGCGTAATCGTAGGCATCATAATCGGCGTGGGAATATATGAAACCGCGCCGACAGTGGCTGCCAGCATGGGAAGTTGGCCGGCAATGATGGCCGTTTGGCTTGTTGGAGGCTTGCTGGCCTTCGCAGGTGCGCTGTGTTACGCCGAACTCGCCAGCGCGTACCCTTATCAGGGCGGCGATTATGTCTATCTCGGCCGTGCATACGGCGGCTGGGCGGGATACATGTTCGGCTGGTCGCAACTGGCAATAATCCGGCCGGGCGACATCGCCCTGATGGCTTTCGTGTTCGCACGTTATGCAAAGAACATCTACGCTGCGTTCGACAACTGTATGCTACTCTACGCCGCCGCCGCAGTTGCCATTCTGACTCTCGTGAACATCATGGGCGTCAAACAGGGCAAATGGACGCAGAACGTCCTGACACTGCTCAAAGCTATTGGCCTATTGGGAATCGTCATTGCCGGTTTGGCCGCGCCACAACAGCAGGCACAGGCCGTCACCTCCGGTTCAATCACACTGGGCGGAACACAGTTGGCGCTGATACTCGTGCTGTTCACATACGGCGGTTGGCACGAAATAGCATACGTAGCCGCAGAGGTCAGAAACCCCAAACGAAACATATTGCGCGCGATGATTATAGGCACTGTGTCAGTTACCGTACTCTATCTGCTCGTAAACGCCGCATTCGCAAGGGCGCTGGGCTTTGAGGGGATGGCCAATTCAGAGGCCGTCGCAGTCGACACCGTCGCGGCAGTTTTGCCAAGCTATGCGGGACGGGCAATAAACATCCTCGTGTGCATCTCAGCGCTGGGTGCAATAAACGGCATTGTCCTGACAGGCGCGCGAATATCCTATGCGATGGGAAAGAAGCACCGTTCCTTCAGGGTGCTGGGCGGGTGGAGCGCCAAACGAGGCACACCTGTAAGGGCGCTCGTAGCCCAAGGTGCAATAAGCGTGGCCATAATCCTGTTCTCAGGCAGCTTTATCGACACCATTCTCTATTCCGCGCCAGTATTCTGGCTGTTTTTTCTCGCGACGGGCATATCGGTGTTTGTTCTGAGACACAAGGAGCCAAGCACCGAGCGGCCATACAAAATTACAGGATACCCGGTGGTACCGATCATATTTTGCCTAAGTTGCGCGTTCATGTTGTACAGTTGCATAACCTTCGGCTACAACGTAAAACCGGAAGCTTTTGGGATTTTGCTAGCCGTAGTGGCTGTCGGCGCTGTTCTGTACCTCTTGACAGAGCTTGGACAACGCGCTAGAGAAAAACAAGACTGAGGGTTCGTGCTAAAATAAGTTCCGGGAAAGCTCCCAAGAACCGGATGAGCCAAAAAAAACTTCTAAATTGGGGTGCTGGCGTATTATAATGACATTGACTGCACGAGATGGAACTTTCCAAAAAGGAGGGCGAAAAATGCACATACGGAATCTGACAAAAGTTAAAGCCGCCGAGTCGCAAAGCATAGACCAGATATTGAACCTGATTATACAGATAATCTTCGTTCTGGGTGCGCTGGAAGACTTATTGGGGTTCAGCATTCAAGACTCTCTAGGCAAAGGCGAAGAGGGAGCCTGAGGCAACGCTTTAACGCTCTTTTCGGGCAAAAAGGGATTCTGCGCAAGCCGGAACCCGTCGGTTTTTTCGGGGGATACCATGCTTTCCTAGATCCCACCGACAAAAGTCGAGAATCTCCAGAAAAGTACGATATCGTCATTTTGAGCGAAGTGAAGAATCTCTTTTCTCCCAACGACTTACGCACGAGAGAGATCCTTCGCATTCGCTCAGGATGACGGTGCTGCCGACTTTTGCCGGGGGAATCTTCCTAACAAAAGGTCTGCATTTGAGCTAAGGTCGGAACCGCCAATTTGCGGGTTCCAAACCCAGAATAGAGCCGGCATTTTGCCTGACTAGATTTCGGGCGATCAAATTGGTATAATCCCCGCCGTTCAGTTGCCCATCGTTATGCAAAGCGGTGGTGTGGCAAGTTATCAGAAATGAAGGAGGTAGGACGAATGGCAAGTGACGTAAATGTTGCAGAGAAAGTAAAAGAGATCATTGTAGAGCGATTGGACCGCAAAGCCGATGAGGTTACCCTGGAAGCTCGCTTTGTCGACGACCTCGGCGCTGACTCTCTGGACGTAATGGAGCTGTTAATGGCTCTGGAAGAAGAGTTTAACATCGATATCGACGACGAAGCCAATCAGATTGAAACGGTTGCCGATGCCGTCAAGTACATCGAAGGAAAACTTCAGTAAAGCAGTTCTCGCCCCGGCGGGCGATCTTTTATAAATCTGGAAAAATGCTGTCCACCCAGCCCGTGTGTGAGTTCACCAGACGGGCTGGGTGTTAAAATAATACTCACAGGACGCCATGAAAAGAAAAGTTGTCATCACAGGACTGGGGTGCGTTACGCCAGTCGGAAATAACGTTAAAGACTTCTGGAAATCCCTATGCGAAGGACGTTCTGGAATTACAAGAATAGACCGATTCGACACAACGGAGTTTGTTTCCCAGATCGCAGGCCAGATTAAGGGCGAAATTATTCCCCATGGAATGTCCAAAAAAGACCTGCGAAGAAACGACCTATTCTCAATTTACGGATACGAAGCCACCGACCAGGCATGGGCACAGTCAGGTATCGATCTGAACATAACCGACCCGGCAAGGTGCGGCGTTATTATGGGAAGCGGCATTGGCGGACTATGCACAATTGAAGAGCAAGTCATCGTAATGCACCACAAAGGCCCGAGAAGAGTCACCCCAATGATGATTCCTAAATCCCTGCTAAATATGGGCGCAGGCAACATTGGACTTCGACTCGGACTTCAAGGACCAAACAAAGCTATTGTCACCGCATGCGCAAGCGCAACACACAGCATAGGCGATGCCGCTGAATTGATAAGCGGAAACAAAGCCGACGTCATGGTTGCCGGCGGAACAGAAGCGCCTATATGCGCATTTGCCGTGGGCGGATTCGGAATCTTGCAGGCACTGTCAACAAGAAACGATGAGCCAGAACGCGCAAGCCGCGCATTCGACAAAGACCGAGACGGTTTTGTCATTTCAGAAGGAGCGGGAGCCGTCGTGCTGGAAGCCGAAGAACATGCAAAGGCACGTGGAGCCGAAATTCTATGCGAGATGGCCGGATATGGAGAAACTTGTGACGCACACCACATGACAGCACCGCGTGAAGACGCGCTATGCATCACACGAGCAATGAAAATTGCCCTTGATGGCGCTGAATTGAACCCGCAAGACATCGGCTATTTCAACGCGCACGGAACAAGCACAAAATACAACGACAGAAGCGAAGCCAATGCCCTCAGAATTGTCTTTGGAGATGGAGATGACATGCCATATGTAAGTTCTACAAAATCTGTCACAGGACATCTGCTGGGCGCCGCAGGTGCGGTCGAAGCGATTGCATCGATTCTCGCAATTAATGAAGGCATACTGCCGCCTTCGATAAACTACGAAACGCCCGACCCCGAATGCGACGTAAACATAATCGCCAACGAGGCAATGGAAAAGAATGTGGACGCCGTAATGTCTAATTCGCTCGGATTTGGCGGTCACAATGCCTCCATCGTATTGAGGAAATATGACGGGAAAGCTTCGACGGATTGAAGAGATTGAAGCACTGGGTGAACGGCTCGGTATAAGTATTGGGGACATTGAGCTGTATGACCGGGCACTCACCCACGCATCCACTGCATCGGAGGCCGGCGAACCGGTCAACGATTATGAATCTCTCGAATTCTTAGGCGACGCCGCCCTAGGCTTGGCGATAGCGCATCATCTGTATGACTCTATACCCGGAAGAACTCCTGGAGAATACAGCAGAATGAGGGCTACATTAGTAAACAGACGGTGCGTTGCCCACGTAGCAAAAAGACTCGATATAGCACCCGTGATTCGTCTTGGAAAAGGAGAGGAACTATCGGGGGGAAGACAGCGCACCGCACTGTTGGCCGACTGCCTTGAGGCACTCATCGGAGCAATCTATCTCGATAAAGGATGGAATACGGCGCGTGAATTCATAATTGAAGTCTTCTCGGATGAAATCGACAGAATTGACGAACTAGACAGCGTTTGGGATTTTAAGTCACGGCTTCAACATTACTGTCAATCGGAACGTATACCGTTGCCGGTTTTTGTTGTGGAAAAAGCCGAAGGCCCAGACCATAAAAAAGAGTTTGAAGTCGCGGTTCAAGTGCGCGGCGAGTTCGCTGGACGGGGAACCGGAACAAGCAAGAAAGAGGCCGAGCAAAACGCAGCTCGCATGGCCCTCGACCACGAAGGCATACATTTCGGCTGATTTATGTTGTATCCGCCGAAAACAACGTAAGTAAAGGGAGAAAGAAAATGTTAACCAACTTTCTAGATGTATCGGGCGTTGCCAGCTTATTGGCACTGGCCTTTGTAGTGTATCTGGCAAGGTACGTTTTGTCGAAGCCGCAAGGGAACGACAAAATGGAGTCCCTTTCAAAATCCATCCAAGAGGGAGCCGCGGCATTTCTCAAACGCGAATACTTATGGGTTTCTGGATTCGTTATCATAATTGCCTTGGCCTTGGCTTTGGTTGGCCAGCAAAAACCCGATTTAGGATTGAACTACAAGACTTCAATCGCTTTCATCGCTGGCGCTTTCGCAAGTGCCGCAGCCGGCGTACTCGGCATGTACATTGCCACACGCGCTAATGCACGAACAGCCGCAGCCGCCGAATCCGGAGGAGTACAAAAAGCCCTCGACATCGCAATTAGCGGCGGAGCTGTAATGGGAATGGGAGTCGTAGGAATTGCCCTACTTGGCCTGGCAATAGTATACAAAGTTTTCGACGGCAAGCCCGAAATCATAAACGGTTACGCTATGGGCGCATCTTTGGTCGCATTGTTCGGACGTTCAGGCGGCGGCATTTTCACCAAAGGCGCGGACATGGGCGCTGACCTCGTGGGTAAAGTGGAAGCAGGCATACCCGAAGACGACCCGCGAAACCCAGCTGTCATCGCGGACAACGTAGGCGACAACGTAGGCGACGTGGCCGGTCTCGGGGCCGACTTGCTCGAATCCTACGTCGAATCTATAATCGCAAGCTTGGCCGTCGCGTACATTATCACTAAAGCGGGCGGTACTACGTATGTCACCTCCTTTCCATTCTTCGTCGCCTCAATCGGCATCTTGGCTTCGATTGTCGGCGTCATGTACGTAAAAACCTTCGCAAAGAACAATCCCCAAAGCGCGCTCATGATGGGAACATACGTTAGCGCGATTCTTGCCATACTCGGCGTCTTCGCATACGCTCATCTGAAGGGAGAAGCATTCGTACTTCAGGACATTGAATACGGCAAATTCGGACCCGCATTCGCATGCGTCATCGGAATCTTCGCAGGCGGAATGATTGGTTTCGTAAGCGAATACTTCACTTCAAGCAAGTTCAATCCCGTCAAAAGACTCGCCGAACGCTGTAAGACCGGCCCGGCAATCGCCGTAACCGAAGGAACAGCCATCGGAATGCAAAGCACGGCAGCGCCGGTTGTCGTACTCGCTATCGCAGTCGTTCTTTCATATCAGTTCGCAGGTATTTACGGCATATCAATAGCCGCACTAGGAATGCTGGCAACAACCGGTATGGTCGTTGCCGTAGACGCATACGGCCCAATCGCCGATAACGCCGGCGGCATAGCGGAAATGGCGGGACTCGACCCCAAAGTGCGCAAGATAACCGACAATCTCGACGCAGTCGGAAACACAACCGCGGCAATAGGGAAAGGTTTCGCTATAGGCTCCGCGGCATTCGCAGCCATCGGACTGCTCAGCGCATTCATGCTCGCGGCCGAAGTAAGCACGGTAAGCATAAGCGACCCGAAAATTCTGGCAGGCGTTCTCCTGGGAGCAATGACGCCATTCTTCTTCTCATCAATGCTCTTCCGGGCGGTTGGTAACTGCGCAGACACAATGATCCAGGAAGTGCGCCGCCAGTTCCGCGAAATACCAGGACTAAGGGAAGGAAAAGAAGGCGTCAAACCCGACAGCACAAGATGCGTCAAAATCGCAACCCAGGGCGCAATTAACGGAATGCTTCTCCCAGGCGGACTAGCGATCATTTTCCCAGTTGCAATCGGATTCAGCCCACTGGGACCAGAAGGCCTATCGGGAATGCTAGTAGGCGCAATCGCAACAGGCGTAATGCTCGGAATCCAGACAGCAAACAGCGGCGGAGCAATGGACAACGCCAAAAAATACATCGAAGAAGGACACTTCGGTGGCAAAAACTCTGATGCACACAAGGCCGCGGTAGTTGGCGACACGGTAGGCGACCCGCTAAAAGACACAGTCGGCCCGTCCATAAACATCCTGATCAAACTAATGTGCGTAATATCTCTGGTCTTGGCGCCACTGTTCATCAGATAGTCTTAGCACCAAAGGTCAAACCAGAACAAGACGACTCGTCAAGGCCCCCAAAAATCAGGGGGCCTTTTTCGTGCTGCTCAGGCTCATCCTGCGATTTGGCGCTGACGGCCCACTTGAAAACCATGACGTTATGCTTTATGCTTTATTCATGAATTACGATAAACTTGATGAGAAGAAGGCACTGCTGGATGGGCACCGGCCATTACCAGAGGCATTGGCACGAAATCTGGATGACTGGTTTCGCGTGGAACTGACCTATACGAGCAACGCTATCGAAGGCAATACCCTAACTCGCCGCGAAACCGCGCTCGTGGTGGAAAAAGGCCTGGCGGTTGGAGGGAAGTCCCTTACCGAGCATCTGGAAGCAATCAATCACGCCAATGCCATCGACTGGATTAGGGCGCAAGTGAAGCGCAATCCGGAGGATCTCGATGAGCGCGATATACTGGAAATACATGCTGCCGTTCTTAAGGGGATAGACGATACGAACGCCGGTCGCTATAGAAACATTCGGGTACGCATCTCCGGCTCCACCGTTGTGCTGCCTAATCCCCTCAAGGTGCCGGACCTGATGGCGGCGCTCGTGGATTGGCTCAGGCAGCCGGGCGAGTTGCATCCGGTCGAGCTGGCTGCTGAGGCACATTACCGCTTGGTGACAATCCACCCATTTGTCGATGGCAATGGGCGCACGGCCCGTCTGTTAATGAACATGATTCTGTTGATGAATGGCTATCCTGCCGCCATTATCCAAAAGCGCGAACGGCTGGCATATATCGGCTCCTTGGAAAAGGCGCAACTCGGTGGATCCAAGGAAGATTATCTCAGGTTAATCTCAAGGGCGGTCGGGCGCTCCTTTAATATTTATTTGAAAGCGCTGGGCGGCACTTCGAATTCAGATTCTAATGAGGGACAACTGCTTAAGATCGGAGAGCTAGCAAAGCGGGCGGGCGTAACAAACTCCACCATCCGTCACTGGACAAAGGAAAGTTTGCTGGAGGTCGCCGATGTTACGGACTCCGGTTATCAGCTATATGCCCCTGATATGATTGAACGCATCAAGACGATCCAGGCCCTTAAGGAAAAGCGATACACACTTCAGGAGATTAGAGTATCACTCAATCTTTAATTCGGAGGACGGCGGGGACGTCCCCGCCTCCTACCCGCTACGGCTCAAAAAATAATCACGTCCAGGCGCTTTTCGTCCTTGCCGCCGGGATGGAATATTATCACGTCGTCTTTTCCATCGGCATTAAGATCGAGCGTGCGCGCCGTGCCTGAACTCTTTACGTCAATTTTTCTCTCAGGCTTCGACGAAAACAGTTTCCTTTTGTCGCCCGGATGAATCGCAAGTTTGTCTCCACCCACGCCTATTGCAAGATCCAAACGTCCGTCGCCGTCGAAGTCTCCCGTAATATACACAAGCCGTTCACGACCCGAAGGCGCTTCTATCGTCAGCGACTCGTCAAATGTCGGCTTTGAATCATAGCGAGACCCGTCGAAAAGATAGACCTCTGCCTGCAAAGTCACCTTCTTTCGAATCAAATAATTGATAATGAGCTTTGCGCCAATCGGGACCTTCAGAAAAAGCAGGTCAAGGTTCTCGTCACCGTCAACATCTGTCACAAGCGGTGTCGAAACCGCATCCTCCGCCTTGAAAGTAGCCGTAGGCTTCTCAGGATACTTGAATTTGCCCGATGCAAAATACACTCTGGTTATTGACTCAGCGCTTCTTCCGGTCTTGTTCTGCGTGACTATGAGGTCCGGAAACTTATCGCCATTCATGTTCATCAACTGCACCAAATACTCCCAGCCATCCTCATGCTCAAAGGGAAGGGGTGTGCGTCTAAGTGTCGACGATGAACCTTGGATAAACGAGTCAATAAACTTTCTGCCCACAAAAGCTACTTCCTTCCCGCCTTTCTTACCCAACGGGAAAATGGACGGTTTTGGCGTCTCATAAGATACCGTGAGATTGCCCCTTTTCGACACTTCACTTTGGACGTCGCATTTGATTGGACTTTGCTTACCGTTGGCCCTCACCAACTTATATCCGCCAGGAGACGGTAGTAACCATTCGTCGATTCCATCCCCGTCCAAATCGTCCGAAAGGTCATTGAGAAACCATAGTCCCTCCCCGGCGTTCGGAAGCAAGGTCGATACATCCACCTCACGCAACACCTTATACTGATTACGCCCAAGGAGATAAACCGTTGTACGCTTACCGCTGGACGCAGCCAATTCAACCGGCGGTATACCGTTCAACTCAGTCGTAAACAAGATACTGGCTTCATTGGGCACAGGAACCGTGTACGACGGTTTGCTTGGAAAACTAGAGCCCCGGCTCAAGAAAACGGCAACGCTCTTGGCCTTCACTTCCCCATCTTCCTTTTCACAACAACTAGCCAAGATATCCAGAACACCGTCCTGGTTCAAGTCCTTGGCAACTACATCCGTTATGGGTGCGTCGGTTTTCAACACAACGCTCTGCGGCGAAGCACATAACAGTGCGGCTATTCCAAGTGTAAGTATTTGCATGGTGTATCCTCCTGCATGATTATAGCATCTTGAAAAAATGCACGATACACCAAGTGATACGGATTTTCCACACCGGACAAGAAAAGTCAGAACCGAAAAGAAAAGGATCCGAGGCTCCGGCAAGATTGAACGCTACGGCTAACGACTTGAGAGATGTCTCAGTTAGCCAACTGCAAGCGTGTCGGAAATCGTCTGGATGGTGTTCATATAGACCGCGAATTCCATGTCTTGAGAAAATTGCTGGCTGAAACTCAGAGCTACAAGGCTCTGGCGGTCTTTAAGCTCCACAACGCGCACAACTTCGGCTTTACAATCAAAGCTTTGCGGCAGGCACAGGCTTTCCGGGCATCCTTCGGTTGGAATTGAGACTGAAACAATCTGCTTGGGTTCAAGCCGGTGCTTGGTTCGCACGGCGACACCCGTCTGCGATATGTCATGAACCAAACCGGGACCTGTCAAATAGTTGTGCGTCTCAGGACAAGGAACCGAAATCGACAACCTGTTATCGATCCTGAAGCGCTCGGCACTGCGAAGTTCGTTCCTGGATTCCCATGGGTCATCCCATTTTGCACTTATGTCATAATTACTATGGCGACGCATTTTATCACCTCCTAATAATAATATACCAGAAGTAAAGAGTTTTGTCCAGCAAAAATTACCAAATAATCAGTTTATTCAGGGTTATTTCTTTGCTCAAAATACAAAGCTATGGCACCTGTCACTTTACTAACACCGAAATACCCAAAAAGTTCCATAATACATGGACTTTTTTTGTTGCCCATTGTCTAAAAATGCTAAAAACCATTAAATCTTAATACTAGTGCTTCTCATCCGACAGATCTGACGGATCCGTCAGATCAGACCCTTCCTCGCAATGACGAAAGACCTGTAATCCTCTATTCTTATCGGCATCCTTATCTCTACTAAAAAGACGCCGCAGCGCTTCAAAATGATACAAGTTTATTTCAATTGCGATCACTTTCCCAAAAAACAGAACGGGACTGCGATGCCCATTTATCGCCTTAAAACCTTCTTTCATAACGACTTACCGCCATATAATGATTTTGGCACACACATTGCGATTACCATGGCAGAAACTTGAAAAGTTGAGGAACTTGAAGCAAAGCCTGAAAAAATAGGCGCTTCATAACAACAAGGAGTGAAAGTTATGTCTATTGTACGCTACGAAAACCCAAGAGCATTGCGACCCTGGAATGCGTTTGAAGACCTGCAAAGGGAATTGGCTGGCGTTTTCAACGCTTTGCCCGCCCTACTCGGAGAAAGAACCGCGCGTTCGGAAAACTGGGTTCCGGCTGTTGACGTTACCGAATCAAAAGACGCCTATAACCTGGAAGCGGACCTCCCAGGCCTGGACAAGAAGGACATAAAAGTCAGCATCGAAGACGGAATCCTGAGCCTAAAAGGCGAAAGAAAAGTCGAGTCCACCTCTACGGAGAACGGACAGCGGCACTATGAAAGGCGCTACGGAAGCTTCGAACGCTCATTCCGCCTGCCAAAAGGCGTCGATGCAAACAAAGTCGACGCGCAATTCGACAAAGGAGTGTTGAAGGTGACGCTTCCCAAGAGCGAAGAATCCAAACCCAAGCGCATCGAGATCAAATGTAACTAAGCGGCCAACGAAGAAAGGGCTGTGCGGCGGCAACAGGGATGTAGCCGTCGCGCGGTCGTTTCCAGATAGACTGCTAACCCAAAGTCCACTCAAGGTCGAGCTGGCGAATAACTTCTGAAAGTTCCTTGAAACTTACCGGTTTACGAATATAGCTGTCAGCGCCAAGACTATATCCTTCCAGCATGTCCTTTTCTTCATCCGAACAGCTCAGAATCACCACAGGCAAAAGTTTTGTGCGGCTGTCCGACCGTATTCGCCGCAAAACGTCCAATCCGCTTATCTTCGGAAGCCGCAGATCCAGCAACACGAATTGAGGAACTTCATTCATCGCCTCCACATTGTCGCCCCCAAAGAGACAGTTCATGGCTTCCTCGCCGTCCCTGGCCACAACAATCCCGCATTCCGCACTGGATTTCTTCAGAATGCGCTCTATAAAAGCGACATCGTCCGGATCGTCCTCAACCAACAATATGACTCTTTCGGAAGGCATCATTCGGCCCTCTCAATTTGACTCGGCGCACCGCCAATCCTGCCGCGCCACCCAATACGCCCTGCCTTGCCAACAGAGCTTTCTGATTTGTGAATATCAAACTCCGTGCAAAGGCCCTCACATGCATTCATTACTTAGACTAGCTGATAACGGCAATATCGTCAAGCAAAATATTCTGACACCGCGCCAGCAACAGCTCCTCTACTCAATATCAACGACCCAGAAGCCCGATTCATTCCTCGTTGGAACATAACCATAATTCTGCAAATGTATGTATTGCAAAAGTTAAGGAATAAGGCCAGCGTTTTTCCGGCATTATCCCAAACAATGCAGTAGGTGTGGATGAAGCGTGGTAAGGCATTGGATGCAGAGGACTTGTAAAATGAGTTCGGAACACTTTTTGATGTTGCGGAATCATTTTCAAGTTCTTCTGCTCCAATGCGTTGCCGCGATTTGCCGCAGCCTATTGCATTATTTGGGATTATTCTGACAAGTTTTGGCCCGTCCCCGTGGCGGGCATTTTCTATATCTGCCAACAAACAGCACTTGAAACAAAAGGACAACCGGCCATCAAGGGGAATGATTGCCGTCCGGTGAGAACGGCGTGGCCGGTTGATGCAATAATCTTACAGGTTGTCACAGTGGAGATTCTACTTTGCAGGATCTCACCGGCAAAAGTCTCTAAACCCGTCTTTGCGAGCCCCGCACCCCCTTCGGCGGCGATTCACTGAAAGAAAGTACGTCCCCTGTGTCCGTCCGTGACTGTCCATCTCCCCACACGCGCTGAAAGAGTCGGTTCCTCCAGGTCGTACGAATCCTAACTCGGAGTTCAACTGCACGGAGTAGGCCTGGGCGACAAAACTTACTCCGGCGGATCGGGCGAGTTGCCCTCCGAATCGGTTTTCACAAGGTACATGTCTGTTAAACCCGCGCCGAAAGAATCGGTGCTACCCGCAAGTACGAATCCGCCGTCGGCGGTCTGTTGCAAGGAACGGGCAGTGTCGCCCTCGCTTCCCCCGAAAATCCTACTCCACAGCTCGTTGCCGCTCGAATCGGTTTTCAGCAAGCGTATATCCGCCCTGGCCGTGTAGGAAGACCTCGTAGATCCTGCCAGTACGAATCCTCCGTCGGCAGCCAGTTGCATTGATGAGTAGCCGCTGTACAGCCCGTTTCCCCCGAATGTCTTGGTCCATATTTCGTTGCCGTCCGAATCGGTCTTCACCAGATACTTTTTCCCCAAGTACTCGCCGGATCGGTCCACCTCATAGTATAGGCCCGCTGCCGCCATGATAAAGCCGCCGTCGGTCGTCTGCTGCACGGCACGGCCGTGATCCTCGATACCGCCTCCGAATGTGTTGCTCCACAGCTCGTTGCCGTCCGAATCGGTCTTCACCAGATATGCGTAACACGAGGGGAACTCGCCGGACGGGTAGGAGTAGGTGTATCCCACGAGTACGAATCCTCCGTCGGCCGTTTGCTGCATTGCAAAGGCGGCATCCTCGTCGCTTCCTCCGTATGTTTTGCCCCATAGCTCGTTGCCGCTCGAATCGGTTTTTACAAGGTACATGTCAGATTTGACCGCTCCGAACGAATGCGTGTCACCCGCGAGTACGAATCCTCCGTCCGTGGTCAGTTGCATGGTGCCGATATCCTCCCTGGAGCCGCCACCGAATGTCTTGCTCCACAGTTCGTTGCCGTTCGAGTCGGTCTTCATAAGGAACATGTCAGTATCAGATCTCTTGTCTAAATAGAAGAGACGGCCCGCAATGACGAATCCGCCGTCGTCGGTTTGTTGCACGGCACGGGTATAATCACGGCGGTTTTTCTCGTAGGTTTTACTCCACAACTCCTTTCCGCTCGAATCGGTTTTCACGAGGTACACGTCGCTGATCTCTTCGAAGGACCCGATTGTTCCCGCGAGTATGAATCCGCCGTCGGCGGTCTGTTGCACGGCATCCGCATACTCGTAGCCGCTTATTCCGAAAGTGCGTTGCCAGGTTTCTTGAGCGATGGGGCCGCTTATGTCGATTCCCAAGGTTGCGTTAATAACAAGTTGTACGTCAACGGCATCAATTACGTAGTCATTGTTGATGTCCGCATCATAGTTCCCAATATCAGTTCCGAGTGATGCGCTGACTACAAGTTGCACGTCAACGGCTTCGACTACTCCATCAAAGTTGGCGTCTCCCGGCACGGCCGGGCCGGCGGACACGAAGGACACTAAGCCGGCGCCCATGAAGGTCGCTAAGAGGAAACAGAAAACGATACCAAGAGTTTTGCAGGTGTTCGAGAAGATGTGTTTGTAGTGCATGGCGAAGCTTCTCCCTGTAGTTTTGAATCCAGTGACAAGACCGGCGATGTAGTACTTCTGTAGTTAGTCTAGACCTGATTGACAAATGTGTCAAGGACTTTATTCCTTGAATTACCGAGCAAACAGGCAAAGTCACGAATGGCGCTTTTTATGCCAATTATGACTGGAGTAGCGGATTGGTTTCATCTTATAGTGTTTTTTTGGCGTTTCGCACTTGCAGATAGTAGGCATGTCAACACCTATGCTATTCCTCGTAGAAACGATAATCTGCATGGTTGTGAAGGTGTTTCTCCCTATATTCAAGTGTGCTCTGCGCCTTGAGAATACTGGCCCCTCTGTCGGTCTGAAAATAAGGGTGATCTTCACGAAGGGCTGGGTACTTTTCCAAAACCTGATCAAATTTCTTTCTAATTCCAGACGCTTCTGGCGAATTACTTATGTTTTTGTAACCGCGTCCATCGCGGCTTGTACCACAATCGTACAGACGCCCATCAGCCATCCCCAATATTGGATTCACAACCTCCAAAAGATAACGTCTTGTACGCACAAGCTGAGTCGTACCTATGCAACTGTAAATCCAGTCCCGATGCGTATCGCTGTCACCATATAAGAAAGGAACAAGACTCTTCCCGTCAATTTCATAACCGTCAGGAACTTTAACGCCCGCCAAATCCAGAAGTGTCGGCCAGACATCGGAGAAATCCGTCAGCTCATCCGTCGGACCCCGCCGCTTTACCCCCGCTCCGCTGACAACAAACAACACCCTGCAACCACGCTCAACCCCCCGCGACTTTGCGGTAACCGCAGTGCCATTGTCCGAACAGAAGATGAAAACCGTGTCCTCCAAAAGCCCAAGATCCTCGACCCGCTTGCGTATACGGCCAATCAGAACGTCGATATACTCATTCAATGCATTAAACTTGGCCGTTTCTTCCTCCCGCGACTGCTTCGACATCTGGCCCACTTCTCCCCGCAACGGAGTGGTCGTGTGTCCTTGACGGGAACCATGAGGGCCAACCATCGGATAATACGCCAAGAACGGGCCGTCTTTCTTGCGCTCAATGAAATCACAAATGAAATCGGCGAAGATGTCCGGCCCGAAATCCGTAGCTTCGGTCTCAAGCAGTTTGTGGTTCTTGATTATGCCTGGATGCCAATATCGCGACGTCGTGTCCTGGTCCTCATATCCCCCCGTGTACTCAGGCGACCCGGGAAGTTTCGCTATATCTTTAAGCCCTTCCCACAGGCAATACTCATCGAAGCCACCGTCATCACTTTCAGGACGGCTGCTGCTGCAATGCCACTTGCCCGCGATCGCGGTGGCGTAACCCGCCTGCTTCAGCATCTTCCCGAAACTGTGATGATACTTCAGCAAATCATTGCTGCCATCCCGCTGCGGAATCTGAAGACCGTTGTCATAAAAACCCGTCCTGCTCCCATACCGCCCCGTCATTATCAAAGCCCTAGACGGCGCACAGATTGAAGACGCCCAGCAAGTCCTGAACATGACACCCTCACGCGCCATTCCGTCCACGTTAGGGGTCTTGTTCTCCGTATTGCCATAGCAACCGTAAAGATCAGGGCTAACATCATCGGCCAGAATCAAAACTATGTTAGGACGCTTCCGCCCCTCACCTGAAACCGAAGGACAAATACCCGAAACACACAAACCCAGACACGCCGCCTTCAATAAACTGCGACGCGACAATAGCGATGGCATACTAACTACTCCTTAATTGATCCACACAGTGCAACTACTTCTTTTTGTTCTGTGCCGTTTTCTTTGCGTTCGACTTCGGCCAAGGAACCACATTGGCTCGCTCCGCATACGCGCGCCATTTAGCCGCCATATCACGGGTACGTTCAGGCTGCTCCCCGGCTAGATTGTGCAACTCGCTACGGTCCGCTTCCACGTCATAGAGTTCCCACTCGACATCGTCCTGACCGTGCAATCCTTTCGCAACAAGCTTCCATTTTCCTATACGTATCGCTCGATTACCCGAATGTTCCCAGTACATCGCGTCTCGCCGGATCTTCTTGTTTGCAAAAGCCCTCGTCAGACTCTTGCCTTCCATAGGCTTAATCTTTTGCCCAAGATACTCCTTGGGATATTTTGCGCCGGCAACATCCACGCAAGTCGTCATAATATCCACAAGATGGCTCACTTGATGGCGCAACTCATTCTTCGCTTTAATGCCGCCAGGCCAATGCGCGATCAAAGGCGTTGAAATTCCGCCCTCATGCACCCAATGCTTATATTCCCTGAACGGCGTATTGGAAACGTTCGCCCAATTCCTGCCGTAACCGATATACGTATCCGACGGACCAGGCATAACGTGTCCACGCCGAACAGGCCACCCGTCCCGAGTTTGTTTAGGGGTCGAGCCAAAATAGTGCTGCGCGTCCGGCGCAATAGGCGGCAGCGTCGGTTTGTCAGCGCGCGGATTCAGTTTCGTACCACGGCCACCGGACTCGTGGCAACCGCCATTGTCCTGCATAAACAACATAAGCGTGTTATCAAAGGTCCCCTTCGCTTTCAAAGCGTCAACAATACGCCCAATACCCTGATCCATGTTATCAATCATAGCGCCGTACACTTCCATGCAGGCAGCTTCCCATTCCTTGTCCTCGATACTGTCCCAAGTGGCAGGAGCAGGCGACAATTCCGAATCAGCCTTGATCACCCCAAGCTTTTTCATTCTCTCGAAACGCGCTTTACGTATTACTTCGTAGCCGGCGTCGTACTTGCCCTCATACTTCGCGATATCGCGAGGACGAGCATGCATAGGCCAATGCGCACACGTATACGCCACGTACATAAAGAAAGGCTCGCTCGCATCGTGTTCCTTGATGTAACGGCACGCGTTGTCAGATATGGCGTCCGTATAATAAAACGGCTCATCAGATTGGTATTCCTTATCACTCGGCGGAGTAATCATCGTGTTGTCGCGAACCAGAGTGGACGGATCCCAAAAACTCTGCGCGCCGTGAATCGTACCGTAAAACCTGTCAAATCCCCGCTGCACAGGCCAGTTGTGCTTCGGACCATCAACCTGCGTACCCTTGGTTACATGCCATTTCCCGACGGCATAAGTCGAATAACCGGCCGGTTTCAGGGCCTCCGCGATAGTCACGCAATTACGGTTCAAATCGCCGCGATAACCGTCCACTCCCTTGTCATTCATCATGTGCCCCACACCCGCCTGATGAGGATAAAGGCCAGTCAAAATACAAGCCCGCGTAGGACAACACCGCGACGTATTGTAGAACTGCGTAAAGCGCACACCATTCGCAGCAAGACCGTCCAGCGTCGGAGTATTAATCTCACTACCATAACATCCAATATCAGAATAACCCATATCATCAGAGAGGATAACGATGATGTTCGGCCGCTGTTTGCTGGCACTCCCCCAGCCCGTACGCGACACCACAGTCCCCATCACCGCACCAACACTCAAAGTCCTAAGAAATTCACGTCTATTCATGCCTCACCTCCTGGTTCTCACTCCCAATCGACAATTCCACGATTGTACACTATCCACGTAGGATTTTCTTTCATTATTTTCAAAGATCTTTTCTGGTTAACAAAGGACCATTTGGTGTACAATATCCAGGAGTGACAATCTGTCGTGGAGTTGTGCCCGAGCTTGCTCGACAACTCTTGAGTTTCGAGTTGAAACCGCAAGGGGCACAACATGCAGAAGGGAATACCATGCGTACTAAATGCCTGTTTTCGCTTTTCTTCATTATTGGACTTACGGCACTTTCAACACCGTCGCAAGCCCTCACACTGTACGTCGAATCAGGCGAAGTACTGCCGGGCCTCCCCGTCGTCATACCGGTTAGACTTGAAGTCGGCACGGATCCCGCCCCAGCGGCAGTCGAATTCGAACTAAGTTTCGGGAATGCTCCGTTAAGAGTAACAAATGTCCAACCAGGAGGGGCCACCAAAAATGCGAACAAATCAGTCTCATTTCAAACGACACCGACGGGCGTGCGAATCCTGGTAGGAGGCGTCAATGACAACAGCTTTTCAAACGGCAGACTGGTGCGGGTCACCGTGGAATTCGACGCCAGCAAGACTCAGCGGATCGAAGCTCCGTTCACGGGCCAGGACGCTTCGGCGGCTGCGGCTGATGCGGCCCGCGTACCTGTGGTTATTATAGCGGGCCTGTTGTCTTTCGATTGGGACTCAGGAGTGCCGGTTCCGGGAATGCCCGTCTTTGGTTTTGCGGCAATAATCGCGCTCATGGTATTTTTTGCAGTTGCCCTTTTCGTTTTTCGCAAGCGTTTGTCCGTGTTGCCGCTTTTGCTGGTCTTTCTTCTAGTGCCAGGCAATTCGATAGCGCTTATTGCGGGTGACTTGAACGAATCCGGCGATGTCACGACCGACGATCTTGAACTGGTAGAGAGTGAAATCCTTGGGAGGAATCCGGCTTTCCCGACAGACCTCGACCTCGATGGGATAACGGACGCAGTGGACTACCAACTCTTGGTGCTCGCCCTGCTCGGACAAGACATCGACGCTGACGATGACGGCATTACCGATCTAGGCGAGGATGCATTAGGCACCAACGTTAATGACCCGGACACTGACGGCGACGGGCTCAACGACGGAGACGAATACTACGACTATGGAACGAATCCGCTTGATGACGATACGGACGATGACGGACTTAACGACGGCGACGAGATTAACAACTACGGTACGGACCCGCTGGACGACGATACTGACGACGATGGGATGAACGACGGCGACGAGGTCGATGCAGGCCAGGATCCCACTGTTCCGTCGACGAGACTTAGAATAAACGAATTCGCCGCATCAAACAGTACAGGACTTCAAGATGAAGACGGTCTCTATTGGGACTGGATCGAGTTGTACAACGCCGGAACGGACGCCGTAGACCTCAACGGTTGGTCGTTGACCGACGACACCGACGGCCCCTTCAAGTGGATGTTCCCGGCAGTGAGCATAGGCCCCGGAAACTTTTTGGTTGTCTACGCTTCAGGACTGGATCGCTCCCCGACTGACGGCAGCAATCTTCACTCAAACTTCAAGCTCGCAGCGGACGGCGAATACCTGGCACTGGTTTCGCCGGGCGGCGCACAAGGAATCAACGAATTCGCTCCAGTATTTCCACAGCAACACGAGGACATTTCGTACGGCATCTACAATGGCGAGGAACGTTATTTCTACATCACGACTCCTGGCGCGCCAAACGATCCCGGATTCCTGGGTTTCGTTGCAGAACCGCAATTCAGCCAGGCCCACGGTTTCTTTGACGCTTCGTTCACAGTCCAACTGACATGCGAAACGGCCGGGGCCGACATTCGATACACTACTGACGGGAGCCCGCCGACCCCGGCCAACGGAACGCTCTACACACCTGGAACTCCCATAGACATAACGGGCACGACAATCCTGAAAGCGGCGGGATTCAAAGTGGGCTACGCCGATTCGCCCATCGCCGCGCGCACCTATCTTTTCTTGGCCGACACCATAAACCAACCCGTGGTGCCGCCAGGATTTCCGCCGACCTGGGGCGGATCCCCAAGCAGCAACACCCTTATGAACGGCGATTACGAAATGGATCCCGAAGTCGTGAACGATCCCGCGTATACGGACAA
>SDBV01003047.1_pt1 | contig 24959 bp, 23 predicted proteins | sample 2277081 | NCBI WGS metagenome assembly SDBV01 (sample SAMN10402039, study PRJNA504765) | marine sediment metagenome | isolation source: marine sediment core GS10_PC15, 223 cmbsf | place: Arctic Ocean: Southern Knipovich Ridge | collected 2010 | reverse complement strand
TGGAGCAGTAAAGGAGTAAAAGGTGTCAATAGATTTTTAAACAGAGTATGGCAGTTAACTTTTGATTGTTTTAAGAATGAAGAAAGTTCTGATAGTGCAATAAAAGAAATTCATAAACTTAACGGAAAAGTAGAAACCGACATGGAGAAAATGAAGTTTAATACAGCAATAGCTGCATTTATGGAATTTATTAATTTCGGTTTTGAAAACAAGAAAGATGTTGGAAAGGATGTGATTGAAAGAATGTTGTTACTACTGGCTCCATTCGCACCTCATATTTCTGAAGAGCTTTGGAAAGAAATTGGCAACAAAGATTCAATCCATGACCAGGTCTGGCCAAAATATGATGAAAAATTAGCAAAAGAAAAAACAATTACTTTAATAATTCAGATTAATGGCAGGGTTCGGGATAAAATTAAAGTAAAAGCTAATATTTCTGAAGATGAAGCACGCGATTTGACACTAAATCGTGAAAAAGTTAAAACAAGAATATTGGGTAAAAACATTAAAAAGATAATTTTCGTTCCAGATAAATTAATAAACATTGTAATTTAAACAATGTGCGGCATTATAGGTTATTTAGGTAAAAAACCTGCCTTCCCGGTTTTATTATCCGGGCTTAAGCGAATGGAATACCGCGGCTATGACAGCTACGGTTTTTGTATTTTTAATGAAGATAAAGAACCATTTTTTTATAAAAAGGTGGGCAAGATTTCAAAATCAGAAAACCTTTCTGATTTAACTGTTGAGGGATTTGCTGGACTTGGTCATACCAGATGGGCAACCACAGGAGGTGTGACAGATGAAAATGCTCATCCTCATTTTGACTGCAATAAGGATATCTTTCTGGCTCACAATGGGATTATTGAAAACTATAAAGAGCTTAAGGAAAAATTAATTTCAAAAGGCCATAAATTTACAAGCGAAACAGACACTGAAGTATTGTGTCATTTAATTGAGGAGAACTATAATGGCAGTCTGGAAGAAGCGCTTAGAAAAATACTAAAAGATATTAGAGGAACATATGGGATTGTTTTAATGTCTAAAAAAGAGCCGCAGAAAATTGTTGCAGCTCGTTTATCTTCTCCAATGATTTTAGGTGTTGGTCAAGATGAGTTTTTGGTTGCATCTGATCCAGCAGCAATAATAACTCACACCAGACAGATTATTACTTTAGATGATAATGAAGTTGCTGTCTTGAAACCAGGGGATTTTTTCATTCTTAAAGAGAAACCCATAACCTCTATTGACTGGACTCCTGAAGATGCCCAGAAAAAAGGATATGAACATTTCATGCTTAAAGAAATAATGGAAGAACCAGAAACAATTGAGAATGCAATCAGAGGCAGGTTGGTTTCTGATGAGGGAACAGTAAAGCTTGGTGGATTAGATAGTGTTAAAGATAAATTAAGTAAAATTAACAGAATCATTTTAGTTGCTTGTGGTACCGCTGGTTATGCTTCAAGAATTGGCAAATACATGCTTGAGGAGTACGCTGGTATTTTAACTGAAGCAGAAATTGGTTCTGAATTTAGATACAAGAAATCAATTATTGATAAAAACACTGCTGCAGTGTTTGTTTCCCAGTCAGGAGAAACTGCTGATACTTTAGCAGGATTAACAGAAATGAAGAAAAAAGGAGTTTTAGCAATAGGCGTTACAAATGTTGTTGGTTCAACTCAGGCCAGAGAAACAGATGCAGGAGTTTATACTCGTTCAGGCCCTGAAATAGCTGTTGCTTCTACAAAAGTGTTTTTAGGTCAATTAGCAACTTTAGCAATGCTTTCAGTTTATTTAGGAAGACAGCGCAATATGTCGCTTGTTATTGGCCAGAGGATTGTCTCAGAATTAAAAAAGCTGCCAGAATTAGCTCAAAAGATTTTAGAAAACACAGAACAAATTAAAGCCGTAGCTGAAAAATACAAAGACTTCAAAAACTTCTGGTTTATCGGAAGAAAATATAATTTTCCTGTTGCTCTAGAAGGAGCTCTGAAGCTAAAAGAGATTTCTTATCTTCATGCTGAAGGAGGAGCTAGCGGTGAATTAAAGCATGGGCCATTGGCTTTAATTAATGAGAATTTCCCGACAATAGCAATTTGTCCTTCTGATTCTGTATACGATAAAATGATTTTAGGTATTGAAGAGGTAAAAGCAAGAAAAGGATTGGTCCTTGCAATTGCTACCGAAGGTAATGAAAGGATAAAAGAATTCGTTGATGAGGTAATCTATATACCAAAGACTTTGGAAATGTTAACCCCAATGTTATCAGTTATCCCACTTCACCTTTTTGCGTATTATATAGCTGTAGCACTTGGTCGTGATGTTGATCAACCAAGAAATTTAGCGAAAAGCGTAACAGTTGAATAATTAAAAGATAAAAAAACTTTATGGAAAAGACAATTTTAATTGGAGGAAAAGCAGGCCAAGGGACCAATGTAACTTCATACTTTATAGGAGAGGTTTTTTCTTCTTCAGGTTACTATGTTTTTAATTACAGAGACTATCCATCTTTGATAAGAGGGGGTCATAACTACAATGTAATTAAAATCTCTGACAAACCTGTTTACTCCCATAGCGATAAATATGATTTAATTGTTGCCCTAGATCAGGACACAATTGATAAACATGTTAAAGGTTTGAAAGAAAATGGCTTTATTATAGGTGATAAAGATTCAAAAACAGATAAAACATTTCATTCTATTGATGTACAGCCTATTTTAAAAGATTTGGATGCTAAACCAGTAATAGAAAATGATATTTTGATTGGCTGGCTGTTTAAATACTTTGGAATGAGCGAGGAGTTTTTAATGAAAGAATTAGAAGAAAGATTTGGTGGCAGTAAAATTGATTTAATTAAAAAAGCAGCAAAAATTGGTTATGATTTAGGAAAAGAAGAGGAAAAATTTGAAAAATTAGGTGATCAAAAATATTTCATCTCTGGAAGCAAAGCTGTTTCAATTGGAGCCATAGCATCTGGAATTGATGTTTATGTTGCTTATCCAATGACACCAGCCACTGCAATCCTTCATCACTTAGCAGCAAAAGAAAAAGACCACAATATATTAGTTATCCAGCTTGAAAATGAAATTGCAGTTGCTAATGCTGCGCTTGGTGCTTCTTTTGCTGGCGCTAAAACAATGGTTGGAACTTCAGGAGGAGGATTTGCCTTAATGGGTGAGGCAATGAGTTTGGCTGGAATGAGTGAAATTCCTTTGGTTGCATATTTGGCCCAGAGAGCTGGTCCTGCTAGCGGTGTTCCAACATACACTGCTCAGGCTGATTTAAAATTCGCAGTTAATATTGGCCATGGTGAATTTACCAGGATTGTTGTTGCTCCTGGTGATCCTCAAGAAGCAATCACAAGGACTCAAGAAGCATTTTATTTAGCTAATAAATATCGTTCTTTAGTAATACTTGTTTCTGACAAACATTTAGCAGAAAGTGATTATACTTTTGATAAGCTGGAAAAATCTTCTGTCAGTTCTGACAGATTCATTGTGGAGAATCCTTCTGACGATCACAAAGGGTATAAGATTACAGAAGATGGTAATTCTCCTCGTATTGTTCCAGGGCAAGGTCCTGTTGCTAAAGTTACAAGCTATGAACATGATGAATATGGGAACACTACTGAAGAGGCTCAGTGGATGAATAAAATGACTGATAAAAGGTTGAAAAAAGAAAAAACTATTACTGCTGAGATTGAAAAACTAAACCCAATAAGTATCTATGGCCAAGGAAAGAATCTAATAGTTGGCTGGGGTTCAACAAAAGGTGCAATCCTTGATGCCTTGAAAGGTCTGGATGATTATAGGTTTATGCAGATTTCCTACATTAATCCATTTCCAACTGAAATGGTTAAAAAAGAACTTAAAAGCTCTGATAAAATTGTTCTTGTTGAAAATAATGCTACAGGACAATTAGGCGATATTATTGCTGAGAAAACTGGTCATGTGATTGAGAATAAAGTACTGCAGTATGATGCTCGTCCATTTATCCCTGAGACAATAATTAACAAAGTTAAGCAATTCTAATTATGAAAATACAAGATTTTCAAACAAAAGAAGTAAATACCTGGTGTCCTGGTTGCAGAAACTTTATACTTTTACATTCCATGCAGAATGCTTTAGTTGATTTGGTAAATGAGAATAGAATTGAGAAAAAAAACATTGCTATGGCATCTGGAATTGGTTGTCATGCTAAGATCTTTGATTACATTAATATTAATGGGTTTTACAGCTTGCATGGCAGGGTTATTCCCCCTTGTATTGGAATGAAAGCAGGCAATCCAGAATTAACTGTAATCGGTTTTGGGGGTGATGGTGATACTTATGCTGAAGGAATGGCTCATTTTATTCATGCCTGTCGCTACAATACTGATTTTACAATGGTTGTTCATAATAATAAGGTATTTGCCTTGACAACAGGACAAGCCACTCCAACGTCTGAACAAGGATTTATTGGTGGTTCAACTCCTTTCGGAAAACTAGAAGAACCAATGAACCCAATTGCTTTGGCATTGGTAAGTGGAGCTACTTTTATTGCTCGTGGCTATACTAATGAACAAGATCATTTAAAAGAATTGTTTAAAAAAGCAGTAATGCACAAAGGTTTTGCCTTGGTTGATGTTCTCCAGCCTTGTTTAATTTACAATGATCCACAAGAATATTTTGAAAAGAGGATATATAAACTAGAAAATCATGATAGTTCTAATTACGAGGAGGCTTTGAAAAAAGCTCATGAGTGGGACTATTCTTTAGACGAGAGTGCTAAGATTCCTATCGGTGTGCTTTACAAGGTAAACAAACCAAGTTTTGAAGAGAAGCGCGAGACATTAAAAACTCCTTGGTATAAAGTTAAAAGAGAGATTGATTGGGGGGAAATGATAAAGAAATTCCAGTAAATGAAAAACCCGCTTAAAGCGGGTTTTTAGTTTGATAAAACAGTTTTTTAAACTTGTTCAACTTGAATATCTGCTCCTAAGCTTTTGAGTTTCTCTTCAAATCTTTCATATCCTCTTTCAATATGATGAACATTCTGAATTCTGCTTGTTCCTTCTGCAATTAAAGCAGCTAAAATTAATGTTGCACCAGCCCTAATATCAGTTGCAGAGATATCATTAGCAATGAATTTTGTTTTTCCAAATATCAAGGCTCTATGAGGGTCAGTGATTTCAATATCAGCACCCATTAATTTTAATTCAGACAAATGACCAAATCTGTTTTCATATAATGGATCATGGATTAATGATTTTCCTTGAGCTTGGGTCAGCAGTACTGTTGCCTGAGGTTGCAAATCAGTAGGAAATCCTGGATGGGGCAAGGATTGAATTTTAGTAGGTTTAAAGTTTTCTGATTTTTCTACAAGAATTTCATTTCCTTTTATTTCAAAATTAACTCCCATTTCCTTCATTTTTTCTAAGAAAAATGTCAAAGCATTTGGATCAATATTTTTAATTGTTCCCTGTCCGCCAGTTAAAGCAAAAGCCAAGAAAAATGTTCCTGCTTCTATTAAATCAGGACAGATTGAGTGGGTTATTTCAGAAAAGTTTTGTGTTCCTTGAATTTCTAAAGTATGGGTTCCATTTCCTTTAATATTAACCCCCATTTTCATTAAAAAATTTCCTAAATCCTGCACATTAGGTTCAGAAGCAGCAATTTCAATTTTAGTTGTTCCTTGGCACTTTGATGCCAACATCATTAAGTTTTCAGTAGCAGTGACTGAAAATTCTTTTAAAACAATTCTTTTTCCATAAATTACTTCTGGTGCTTGGAAGTGATAAAAGCCATTTGATTGTTCAATTTTAACCCCTAATTTTTTAAATGCGTCTAAGTGAGATGAAATTGGTCGCAATCCTATCTTATCTCCTCCTGGACGAGGAACTTTAAAGCTTTTAAATCTTGATAAAAGAGGTCCAATTAAAAGTACTGACATTCTCATTTTTTTAAATAAATCAGCAGGCATTTTATTAGGATCAACATTCTTTGGATTAATTTTAATTTTATGGTCATTAATCCATTCTACTTTAGCGCCCATTTGCTCTAAGATTTTAATCAAATTTAAGATATCACTAATTCTGGGAATATTATCAATAATTGAAGGTTTTTCTGAAATTAAACTGGCGCACAAAATAGGACCAGCAGCATTTTTGTGGCCTTGAATTTCAACTTCTCCTTGAAGGGGTTGTTTGCTTCCTTTAACGATAAATGCCTTTTTCATAATGGATTATTATACGTTTAAATTTAGTTTTTGGCAAATCTTGTTTCTTGTTCCATATTTTACTATGATATGCTATAAAACTGTCTATGATTAAAAAAGCTGTTATAGCTGCTGCGGGTCGTGGTACCCGTATGCTTCATTTGGTTAAGAATAAGCCCAAACAACTAATAAAAGCATGTAATGCTCCTTTTTTAAGCTATCTTTTGAACAATCTTATAGAGGCAGGGTATAAAGAGTTGATTTTGGTTGTGGGTCATAAAAAAGAGAAAATTGAAGAATTTTTAAAAAAACACAATTATGATGTTAAAGTTGTTGATCAGTTTGAAGTGTTGGGTAAAGAAAAATACGGTACAGCATGCGCTTTGGAATGCGTTAAAAATGTTGTTGGTAATGAAAATTTCATAATGGTTTATGGAGACCATCTTTTTTCAGCCAGGGATTTTAGGGCCTTAAATATTGATGATAATTGGAATTATATGGCTAGTCTTGATCATAACAATCCTCAAGGGTACGGTGTTTTAAGTGTTGAAGATGGATTCTTAAAAAAAATAATTGAGAAACCAAAAAAACATATTGGTAATTTAATAAATATAGGGTTATACAAATTTACTCCAGAGATTTTTGAAAAATTAAAAAAAGTAAAACTTTCACAAAGGGGAGAGTATGAGATAACAGACGCCATCAATTTTTTAGCAGAAGGAAAAAGAATGAAAGTAAGAAAGATTCACGATTACTGGCTTGATTTTAGCAATCCAGCAGATATTATGAGGGTTTCTAAGTTTTTAAAAAATGAGAATTCTAAAAACAGATCCTAAGAATTTTAAAATAATTATTGATTTAATAAGAAAATCAGGAGTCATAATCTGTCCTACTGATACTGTTTATGGCTTAATAGCTGATGCTACTGATGAGGACGCTGTTAAAAAAGTTTTTAAAGTTAAAAAAAGAGATATTAAAAAGCCTTTGCCAGTGTTTGTAAAAGATATTAAATCAGCTAAAAAATTAGTTTTCATTAATAAAGATCAAGAAAAAATTTTAAAAAAATTCTGGCCTGGTAGATTAACAGCAGTGTTAAAAGTTAGAAACATTAAACTTCCAAAAGGCATTGTTGCTGATAATAAGATTGGATTAAGAGTTCCTGATTATGAATTTTTAAATCTTTTACTCAAAAAAATAAAATGTCCTTTAATAGCAACTTCAGCCAATATCGCTGGCAAAAAGGCATCAGGAAAAATAGTTGAAATTTTAAAGCAATTTAAGTATAAAAAAGATAAGCCAGATTTAGTTTTAGATGCTGGAAACTTGAAACGGGCTTTACCTTCAACTATTATTGACCTTGAAAATTTTAAGATTATAAGGAAAGGTGAAATTAGTAAAAAACAAATTTTAAATGAACTTAAAGCACAAAAATAAAAAAATAGTTTGTTTAGGAGGAGGCAATGCTATGCCAAAAGCAGTGCTCACTAGTTTAAAAAAACACCCGGTTCAAATATCGGTTATTTGTGCAATGCTTGATTCTGGTGGTTCAGCGGGTCGTTTAAGAAAAGATTACAAGATTGTTTCCCCTGGTGATATTAGAAGGGCATTTATTGCTTTGGCAAATACTTCTCCTGTTATTGAGAACCTATTAAATTACAGGTTTCAAACAGGTGGTTTAAAAGGACATAATTTTGCCAATCTTTTAATTACTGCGCTTGAGCTTTCAACAAAAAATGACTACGAAAAGGTTTCTAGTGAAATATGTAAGATTTTAAATATTAAACATGAGGTTTTGCCAGCAACTTTAGATAATTCTACTCTTCATGCAGAATTAGAGAATGGAAGAATAATTACAGGTGAAACTAATATTGATATTCCCAAGCATGATGGAGAATTAAAGATTAAAAGAATTTTTCTGAAACCAAGAGCAAAAATTTATCCCAAAGCAATTGAATCAATTAAAAAAGCAGATTTAATTGTAATTGGTCCCGGTGATATTTATTCATCCTTAGTTCAGATTCTGCTGGTAGAAGGAATGGCTGAGGCAATTAAAAAGAGCAAAGCTAAAACAGTATATATTTCTAATTTAATGACTAAGTATGGTGAAACAAATAAATTTAGTGTTTTGGATTTCTCAAATGAAATTGAAAAGTATTTAAATAATAAGTTAGATCACATAATCTACAATACAAAGAAGCCTTCCCTTCTAAGATTAAAATTGAATCAAAAAAAATATCCTGAATTTTTAAGTTTGGTTAGTTTTAACAAATTGTTAGGGAAGAAAAGATTTATTGGAAAGGATCTAATAACATCAACAGGTGAAATTGTTCATGATTCAGATAAGGTGGTGAAAATAATTCTTTCTTTAATATGATAAAACAAGCAGTAGTTTTAGCTGCAGGAGCATCTAATCGTTTTTGGCCTTTGAATAAAAAGAATAAATGCTTGATAAAAATAATGGGCAAGCCATTGATTTTTTATACTTTACAAGGTTTGAAAAAAATAGGGGTTTTAAATGCAATCATAATTCAAAATCCAATAAAAGATGTTGAAAAAGAGCTTAAAAAATACAAATTAGGAATAAAGATAAAATTCTTAACTCAGAAAAAATCAAAGGGAATGGGAAATGCTTTGTGGCAGGCAAAAGATTTATTAAAGCACAGGTTTTTAGTTATTAATGCAGAGAGAGTTGATGTGTATGAAATACTTAAAAGTGCAAAATTAAAAATTAAAAAACACGAGAATCTTTTGTTCGGTAAAAAAACAAAAAACCCACAGCTTTTTGGAATAATGAAGCTTAAAGGTAGTAAAGTTTTAGGTATTATTGAAAAACCAAAAAAAGGAAGAGAGCCGTCAAAAATAAAAGTAGTGGGAGTATATATTTTAGAACCTGAGTTTTTTAAAACGTATAAAAAGGTTCAAAAGCATGTGTATGATTTTGAAGATGCTTTAAATATGTATATAAAAGAAAACGATGTTGGGGTTGTAATTTCAAAAACAGATCAAAGACCTCTTTTAAAATATCCATGGCATTCATTTGGAATGAAGAATTATTTGTTCGATAAATTCTTAGAGTCAAAAATTGAAAAATCAGCCCAAGTTTCAAAAAAAGCTGTTGTCCAAGGAAAAGTTTATATTGGTAAAAATGTTAAAATCTTTGAAAACGCTGTTATTAAAGGACCAGTATATGTTGGTGATAATTCTATTATTGGGAACAATGCTTTAATTAGAGATTATACTAATTTAGAAAACGGTGTTTTAATAGGCACAAACGCAGAAGTTAAAAATTCAGTTTTCAATGAAGCTAGTCACATGCATTCAGGATATATTGGTGACTCAATTATTGGAGAAAATTGCAGAATTGGAGCTAATGCAATTACTGCTAATGCAAAAATTGATAGAGGTGTTATAAAAAGTGTTGTAAAGAATAATAAGATTGAAACTGGATTAAAGAGGTTTGGCTGTGTGATAGGTGATGATACAAAAACAGGAATTAATTGTTCTTTTATGCCTGGCATATTAATTGGTTCAGATTGCATCATTGGACCGTGTTCAATTGTGATGAAAAATATTGAGGATAATAAGCTGTTTTATACAGAGTTTAAAAAAGTAATGAAAAGCAGGAAAAAACAAAAAACACCCTAGGGGGTGCTTTTTTGTTTGTGGGCAAGGTGGGACTCGAACCCACACGGGTATAAAACCCATAGCATTTTGAGTGCTACGCGTAAACCAGTTCCGCCACTTGCCCAATGTCCAAGTTAATTCTTTAAAACTATTTGCTTTTTGTCAATTCATTCTGTCTTCTTTTTTTCTTCTTGAATGTAGCTACATTCCTTATTTGAACACTTTATTTGCTTTCGTTTTGTTTCAACCAAGGGTGATTTGCACTCTGGACATTGTTCTACATTTTTTTTGCCTAAATTCAACAATCCTTTTTTAGTAACAGGTTTATCCCAGGTGGCAAAATCACAGTCTGGCCAGTTTGAACAACCATAGAATATTTTTTTTGTTTTAGTCCTTTTTTCTACAACCTTCCCTTTTTTGCATTTAGGGCATTTGATCTTTAAATCATTTTTTTTAATTGAATCTGTGTATTTGCATTTTGGCCAGCTAGAGCAAGCATAGAATTTACCAAATCTGCCCAGCTTAATTAAGATTGGGCTTTTACATTTAGGGCACTTTTTCTTTGTCTTTTCATAGGTTAATTTTTTATCAGGAAGCTCTTCTTGTTTCTGAATTAAAGTTTTTTCAAAGTCAGTATAAAATTCTTTTATAACTGGAACCCATTGTTTTGTTCCTTGAGCAATTTCATCTAAATCCTGTTCCATGTTTTTTGTAAAATCAATATCAACAATGTTTGGAAAATGTTTTACTAATAAATCATTAACTTTGATTCCAATTTCAGTTGGCTTGAATCTTCTTTGCTCATCTTTTTCAATATAGTTTCTTAGTTGAATTGTGGACATTATCGGGGCATAAGTTGATGGTCTTCCAATTTCATGTTCTTCCAATGCCTTGATTAAACTTGCTTCATTATATCTTGCAGGGGGCTGGGTAAAGTGTTGGTCAGAAATGATTTTAATAAGTTTTAAAATTTCACTAATTTTTAAAGAAGGAAGTTCATTTTCTTCAAACTTGACTGGATATACTTTTAAAAACCCATCAAATTTTAGAGTCTGGCCGTTAGACCTGAAAATATAGTTTTTAGCTTCAATGTCAATTTTTATGGCATTAAAAACAGCTGGCTTCATTTGGCTTGCCATAAATCTTTGCCATATCAATTGGTATAATTTAAAAGTGCTGCTGTCTAGTTTTTCCTCTAGGCTTTCCGGAGTTTTATCTGGATAAGTTGGCCTTATTGCTTCATGGGCTTCTTGCGCTTTTCCTTTCGCTTTGAATCTTCTTGAAAATCCTGGCCAATAATTACTACCATAATTATCAATGATAAATTTTTTAGCTTGATCAAGAGATTGAGTAGATAGATTTAAAGAATCAGTCCTGTGATATGTGATAAAACCTTTTTCATACAGTTTTTGAGCTAAATACATTGTTCTTTTTGCTGGATAGCGGAATTTGTTGTAAGAAGTCTGCTGAAGCGTAGAAGTTTTAAAGGGAGCAAAAGGATTTCTTAATTTTTCCTTTTTTTCAATATCAATGATTTTATATTCAGCTTTTTTTAAATCTTTTAAGATTTGATGCGCCTGTTTTTTATTTTCAATTTCTAACTTTTTAATTACTTTTCCATCTTTTTTAATAAGCAGTCCTTTGAATTCTTTTTTTTCTTTTTCAAACAAAGCTTCAATACTCCAGTATTCCTGTGGTTTGAATTGTTCAATTTCTTTTTCTCTTTCTGCAACTAATCTGACGGCAACTGACTGAACTCTTCCAGCAGATAATTTTCTGGCAACTTTTTTCCATAAAAGAGGCGATAGCTTATAACCAACCAATCTGTCTAAAATTCTTCTTGCCTGCTGGGCATTAACTAATTGCATATCAATATCTCTTGGATTTTTTGCTGCTTTTTCAATTGCTGATTTTGTAATTTCATGAAATACAATACGTTTGGCATTTTTTAATCCCAGAAGCTCTTTTAAGTGCCAGGCGATTGCTTCTCCTTCTCTGTCAGGATCCATCGCCAAATAAATTTCATCTGCTTTTTTGGTTTCTTTTTTTAATTCTTTTATTGTATCTTTTCTTTTTTCAATTGCTTTGTATTCAGGAGTAAAATTATTTTCTATATCAATACCAATCTTTTTAATAGGTAAATCACGAATATGCCCCATTGTTGCTGAGATCTTATAATCTTTTCCTAGAAACTTTTTTAAAGTTTTTGATTTTGTTGGACTTTCTACTATTACTAATTTCATAATTTATTTACGATTTTCATTATACAAGACCAAAGGTGTTTGCTCCAAGATTTTTAATTTTATTTTCGCTTTCTAAAATAGTTAAAACACTAAAAACCTGGGTTGAAGATAATGTGGTTTGTTTAATAATTTCATTAATATATAAGGGGCCTTGTTGCAAGGCTTGAATAATTAAAATTTCTTGTTTTGTATTAAGATGTATTTTTTTGTTTATGTCAAGTTTTTGCTTTTCAAAATCAAACTCTTTTAAAATATCATCAGCGCTTTCAACTAATACTGCGCCCTGCTTGATTAATTGATGACAGCCTTTTGAATTCAATGAATTTATTGAACCAGGTATTGCAAATATTTTTTTATTCTGTTTTTTCGTCCAGCTGGCAGTGATTAAAGCACCAGATTTTTGTTTTGCTTCAATAACTAAAACCCCTAAACTTAATCCTGAGACAATTCTGTTTCTTTGAGGAAAAGTGAATTTAGTTCCATGTGTTTTTGGAAGATATTCAGAAATTAAGCATCCATTATTTTCAACTATTTTTTGAGCCAGTTTAATATTTTCCTGAGGATAAATATATTTTTCATCTAATCCGGTTCCCAGCACTGCAATTGTTCTTTTTTCAGCATCTAAAGCTCCTAAATGAGCATAAGTATCAATACCCGAAGCCAAGCCGCTTACAATTATGAATCCTGATTGAGCTAACTTTTTGGCAATTTGAAAAGCAATTTGTTTACCGTAACTGGAACAACGTCTTGTTCCAACAATGGCAAAACAGTTTTTAGTCGGCGTTATTTGCCCTTTAAAATGAAGCACTTTGGGTGGTGCTTCTATTTTTTTTAAACTTTCAGGATAATTTTTATTATTGGTTGTAATTGTTTGAATTTGATTCATTCTTTGTTAAATTCATTCATTGCTTTTTCCAAGTTATTTTCTAAATAAAAAGAAATTGCTTTTAAAGTTTTTTTAATCATTTCTTTAATTATTAATTGTTCAGTTCTGCTGAATTTTTTTAAAACAAATTTATCTAAATCTTTTGGTTTTCTTTTTGGTTTTATTCCAATTCTAAAGCGGATAAAATCTTTTGTTTTTAATTGATTAATTATTGACTGAATTCCTTTGTGCCCTCCAGACCCTCTATCTTTTGATATTTTCATCTTTCCTAAGTCAAGATCAAAGTCATCATGAACAACAACGACACTGCTTGGTTTTAGTTTGTAGTTTTTAACCATTAATTTTACAGATTGGCCAGATGAGTTCATAAAAGTTTCTGGCAAAGCTAAAACAACTTTTTCTTTTTGAAATCTGTCTTCAGAAACTAAAGCTTGAATTTTTTTCTTTTCTTTAAAATCAGAAAAGCCAGTTTGTTTTTGCCAAGCTTGAATTATTAACCTGCCAAGATTATGTCTGGTAGATTCATATTTTTCCCCTGGATTACCTAATCCGATAATAAGTTTTATGTTCATATAAATATTATTTCTTAAATTTAAAATATACTCAAGACCATGATTTGTTTAAGGAGGTTGCAAAATCAGAAAAAACTGGTAAAATGAGCCTATTATGAAGGACTTTTTCGCTTTTCTATTTGAAACAATCAAAATAGTAATCTTGGCAATTGTAATAGTGCTTCCTGTTCGCTATTTTTTGTTTCAGCCTTTTTTTGTTCAAGGAATATCAATGGAGCCAAATTTCTTTAATGGAGATTACTTAATTGTCGATGAAATTACTTATAGATTTAGGGATCCTCAAAGAGGAGAGGTTATTGTATTTAAATACCCTCAAAGTCCCACTCAAAGATATATTAAAAGAATTATTGGCTTGCCAGGAGAAGAAATACTTATTAAAGATGGCCAGATAACAATTGCTAACAATGCAAGTAGTTGGGTTTTAGACGAGTCAGAGTATTTGCAAGATGCATATACAGGAGGAATTACTAAGGTTTCTTTGTCTGAAACAGAGTATTTTGTTTTAGGAGATAACAGAGCTTTTTCTTCTGATTCAAGACGATGGGGTTTATTATCAGAAGAATTTATTGTTGGCAAAGTTTATTTGAGGGCTTGGCCATTCACAGCTTTGGCAAAAATAGAATCCCCAGCTTACTAATTTTAAACTTATGAAATTAAAATTCCAATCACCAACAGGAATGCACGATATTTTAGGAGAGGATTATAGATACTACAAAAAAATTAATGAAATTGTTGAAAACATTGCAAGCTTTTATAATTTTGAAAACATAGAAACTCCTATATTAGAACAACAGGAGCTTTTTTCAAAAGGAATAGGACTTTCCACTGACATTGTTAAAAAAGAAATGTTCACTTTAAGGACAAAAGGGAGAGATTATTTAACTTTAAGGCCCGAGGGAACTGCACCAGTTGTCAGAGCTTATATAGAGCGTGGCATGAAGAATTTACCTAGACCGGTAAATCTTTGGTATTTCGGTCCTTTTTTTCGTCATGAAAGACCGCAAGCTGGAAGATTCCGTCAGTTTTGGCAGTTTGGTTTGGAATCAATAGGAGAAGAAAGTCCTGCTATTGATGCTCAGATTGTCCAGATGACTTATAGTATTTTTAAAGAATTAAAGATTAAAAATGTAGTTGTTGAGGTAAATAGCATTGGAGCTAGTTGTTGCAGACCATATTATAAAAAGCTTTTGGTCAGTTATTTAAGGTCAAGGATTAATGTTCTTTGTCCAAATTGCACAAAAAGAATAAAAGAGAATCCCTTAAGGATTTTAGACTGCAAGCAGGAAAAATGTAAAAAAACAGTTTCAGAAGCTCCGCAGACAATTGATCATCTTTGTGTTGATTGTCGTAAGCATTTTAAAGAATTTTTAGAATTTTTAGATGAACTTGAACTACCATATAATCTAAATCCTCATTTGGTTAGGGGTTTAGACTATTATACTCGTACAGTTTTTGAGTTTTTTGTTCAAGAAAAAAAACAAGAATCTTCAGAAATAATCACTATTGCATTAGCTGCTGGAGGAAGGTATGATGGTTTAGTAAAACTCTTGGGCGGAAAACCAACTCCAGCTGTAGGAATTGCAGGGGGAATTGATAGAATGATGCTTTTAATGAAAAATCAGGGAATAAAAATTCCTCAGAAACAAGCTCCAAAAGTGTTTTTAGCTCAACTTGGTAGTTTGGCAAAAAGAAAAACTTTAAAATTAGCAGAAGAATTCAGAAAAGTAAGAATACCGCTTTATTTTTCTTTGGGCAGAGATTCTTTAAGAGCACAGCTTAAAATTGCAGATAAAGTTAATGTTGATTACAGCTTGATTTTAGGCCAGCAAGAAGCTTTAGCAGGTTCAATTATTATCAGGGAGATGAAAACAGGAAGGCAAAAAGAAGTGAAATTAGACAAAGTAGTAGAGGAAATCAAAAAAAAGTTAAAAAAATAGTCTTTTAGCCATGGATCATTGTATATTTTGTAAAATTATAAATAAGAAGGTGAATTCAGAGGTGATTTATAAAGACAAGGAATTTGTTGCTTTTAAAGATATTAATCCAAAAGCTCCTGTTCATATTTTAGTTATTCCTCAAAAACATATTGAGTCAGTCAATCACTTAAAGGAAACTGATAAAGAATTAATTGGGGGTTTAATTCTAACTGCACAAAAAGTTGTAGAAAAACTGGGAATAAAAGATAAAGGATATAAATTAGCATTCAATGTTGGTAAAGGAGGGGGTCAGATTATAGATCATCTTCACCTTCATATTTTAGGAGGATGGGAGACAGAGGAGAAAATGCACATTCAAAAAATACCATAAATATTTTAAAACACCGAATAAATAAAATGGCTTTGGAAATAACAAAAAAAGAAAGAGAATCATCACAAAATTTAATAAGACGCTTTAGTAAAAGAGTAAAACAAAGCGGGCTTTTGATGCGAGCAAGGAAAAGAAAGTATAAACAAAGGCCAAAATCCCATCAGTTGAAAAATAGAGCTGCATTAAGAAGGGAGGAGAAAAGAAAAGAATATGAGACAATGAAAAAGATGGGCACTCTAAAAAAGAGCTTCAGAAGAAGAAGATAAATCACATCTTTATTATTTTGTTTTATGGATACACTTAAGAGCAAAATTGAGAATGATTTTAAGAGCGCTTTAAAACAGAAAAAAGAACTTGAAGTTTCTGTTTTAAGAATGTTAAAAGCTGATATTTTTAATAAAGAAAAAGAAAAAAGGTATAACATAAACAAGGAAAAACCTAATTTAGATGAAAAAGAATTAGATAAAAAAAGCAGTTTAGAAGATAAAGATGTTGAGAATATTGTTTTTTCAAAAATGAAGAGATCAAAGGAATCAATTGCTGGATTTGAAAAAGGGAAAAGAGATGATTTGGTGAAAAAAGAAAAAAAAGAATTAGAAATCCTAAAAAAATACATACCAAAGCAATTGTCAGAACAAGAAGTTGAAAAAATAGCAAAACAAGTCATCAAAAAGACAGGAGCAAAAGATATTAAGGATATGGGAAAGGTAATGTCTGAAATAATGATTCAGGTAAAAGGAAAAGCAGATGGCAGTTTAGTTTCAAAAATTATTAGAGAGCTGCTTTCTTAAAGCTTATGGTTGAAATTAATAATTTGACCACTTCAAAGATAAACAAAGTTTTTTTAAAAGAGGTCAGTCAAAAAGTTTTAAAAAAGGAAAAAAAAGAAAATTCTTCTCTTTCAATAGCTTTGATAGGAAGTGCAAGAATGAGAAAACTTAATAAGAAATACAGGGGGAAGAATCGTTCAACAGATGTGTTATCTTTTATTGAAAATTTAGATTTTTTGGGAAAATCAAAAGAACTTAAGAAATTAGATATTTTAGGCGAAATAGTAATTTGTGTTAGCGATGTTAAAAAAAACGCCAAAAGATTAAATATATCTTTTAAAAAAGAATTGGCTAGGGTGCTGATCCACGGAATACTTCATATTTTAGGATATGACCACGAAGCTTCAGAAAGCAAGGCAAAAGCAATGAAAGAAAAAGAAAATTATTATTTGTCAAATATTTTTTAAAATAATTAAAATGCCAAGGGAAAAAATAATAACTAGTTTGGATATAGGGTCATCAAGTGTAAAGATTTTAGTTGTTAAAAAGAATAAAAAAGGAAATAAGATAGAAGTTATTTTGAAATCTGAACAAAAATCAGATGGCATAAGAAGAGGAACAGTTATTAATATTGATAAGATTTCAAAGGTTTTAAAAAGCTTGTTATCAGAAGCTTCTCAAGATTTAAACAAGCAAATCAATTCAGCTTATATCAGTTTAGGCGGAAGTCATATTTTTTCTACTTTTTCCCGAGGCTTAGTTTCTGTCTCAAGAGCTGATAGAAAAATATCTGAAGAAGATATTAATCGCGTTTTACAAGCTGCTCAAGCAATAAGCCTTCCTTCAAACAAGGAGATTTTTGAGATTTTACCAAAAGAATTTATTGTTGATGGAGAAAAGGGTATAAAAGATCCTCTTGGTCTTGAGGGGGTAAGGTTAGAGGCAGAGGTTTTAGCTTTAGGTGGTTTTTCTCCTTATCTCAAGAACACTAAACAAGCAATTCTAAATTCTAATTTAGAGGCTTTAGACACGACACTATCTCCACTGGCAGCAGCTAGAACATGTTTAACTGACAGGCAAAAAGAACTTGGCGTTGCTTTGGTTGATATTGGAGCTGGTATTACAAATTTAGTTGTTTTTGAAGAAGGTAATTTAGTGCATTTAGTAGTCCTTCCTATGGGTTCTGAAAATATTACCAGAGATATTGCCATAGGACTCAAAATTGATATTGATACTGCTGAAAGAATTAAAATTCAGCATGGCTCCTGCGTTTTTAAAGGAAAAGATATTAAAAGAAAAATCAATATTTTAGATGAAGAGCCTTTAATTTTCTCTCAGCGCTTTTTAACAAATATTATTACGGTCAGGGTTTCAGAGATTTTTGAACAAGTTAATGAAGAACTCAAAAAAATTTCAAAAGAAAGAATGTTGCCTGCAGGAATAGTTTTGGCTGGAGGTGGAGCAAAATTGCCCAATATGATTAAGTTAGCAAAGAAAAAGTTTAATCTTCCTTGTTCTTTAGGAAAACCAAAAGGAATAATTGGCCTTGAAAAAGATTTAAGCTGGGCAACTGCATGTGGTCTAGCTCTTTTAGGGTCTGATGCAGAAGAGAAAGAACAGAAGTTTGGTTTTTTCAAAAAAATTGGCTTAAAGTTAAGAAAAATATTTAGAATTTTTATTCCATGAAAAAAACTTTATCAGTAAATATTAAGGTGATTGGGGTAGGTGGTTCAGGAGGAAATGCTGTATCAAGAATGAAAAAAGCAAGAATTGAAGGAGTTGAATTAATCGCTTTAAATACTGACTATCAGGATCTAAAAAAAATCAAAGCTGATGTTAAATTAAGAATTGGAAAAAAAATTACTGAGGGTCTGGGAACAGGAATGAAACCAATGATTGGCGAATTGGCAGCTAGAGAGAGCAAAGATAGAATTTACGAGTCATTAAAAGGAGCTGATTTGATTTTTATTGCCGGAGGACTAGGGGGAGGAACAGGTAGCGGCGCAAGTCCTGTTGTTGCCCAAATTGCAAAAAGAACAGGAGCTTTAATTGTTGCAATAGTAACCTTGCCATTTTCTTTTGAAGGAGCTTATAGGAGGAAAATTGCAGAAGAGAGTGAAAAAATATTAAAACAAAAAGTTGATGCGCTTTTAGTGATTAAAAACGATAAATTGCTTCATTATTTAGAGCCAACTACTTCACTTTTAAATGCTTTTTGGCTTTGCGATGATATTTTAAGAGAGGCAGTAAAGGGAATTTCTGATTTAATTATGCTTCCAGGAATAGTTAATATTGATTTTGCTGATGTTAAATCAATTCTGAAAAATTCTGGAAACGTTCTTTTTGGCACAGGAAGGTCGCGTGGTGAAAAAAGAGCATTAGAGGCAACAGCTCTGGCTTTAAATTCTCCTCTTTTAGATGTTTCCCCCAAAGGAGCAAAAGGAGTTCTATTTAATGTTTCTGGTGGAGAAGATATATCATTGTTTGAAATTGAAGAAATTGGGAAAATAATTACAAAAGAAATCAATCCAAAAGCAGATGTGATTTTTGGAGCTGTTCATGATGAGCAGTTGAGAAAAGGAGAAATTAAAGTAACAGTGATTGTAACAGGATTTTAGGTCCTGTGGATAACACTAATTTTTAACGAAATTAACCAGATTTGACTGGCTTTTTTTGTTAAAGTAAAATGTAATTATTATGATTAAGACTATTGCCAAAAATAAAATAGCTAAAGTCCAGAAAAGAGATGGGACAATTGTTGATTTTAATGAACAAAAAATCTCTAACGCAATTTTTAAAGCAATTACTGCAACTGACCAGGGTGATGATGTAAAATCAAGAAAAATTACAAATCAGGTAATTAAAGTTTTAGGCAGGCGTTTTAAAAAAGACGAAATTCCTCATGTTGAACAAATTCAGGATATTGTTGAAGAAATCTTGATTTTAGAAGGATTAGTAGATACTGCCAAAGCCTATATTCTTTACAGAGAACAAAGAAGAAGAATCAGAGAAGCAGTACAAGTTAGTGAGGAAGCAGTAGATAGAATTGATCATTATTTGGGAAAGCTTGACTGGGAAATTCAAGAAAATGCTAATATGGCCTTTTCTTTGCAGGGGTTGAATCGTTATGGTGTTTCTTATGTCATCAAAAGATATTGGTTAAATAAAGTTTACCCAAAAGAAATCAGGGAAGCTCATAAGTCAGGAGATTTTCATATCCACAACCTAGATACTTTAGGCTGTTACTGCAGTGGATGGGATTTATATGATCTTTTATTAAGGGGTTTTGGAGGAGTTGTTGGGAAAGTAGAATCAAAAGCACCAAAACATTTCAGATCAGCATTAGGTCAAATAGTGAACTTTTTATACACTCTTCAGGGAGAAGTGGCAGGAGCTGTTGCTCTTTCTAATTTTGACACATTGCTTGCTCCGTTTATCCGCTACGATAATTTAGAATATAATCAGGTTAAACAATCTTTGCAGGAATTTCTTTATAATATGGCTGTTCCAACTAGAGTAGGTTTTCAATGCCCTTTCAGTAATATTACTTTGGATTTAAAACCTTCAGCATCTTTTGCCAAACAGCCTGTTATCATTGGTGGTAAAGTTCAAAAAGAGACTTATTCTGACTTTGAAGAAGAAATGAAGGTTTTGAATAAGGCATTTTATGAATTGATACTTGAAGGAGATAAGACTGGAAAACCGTTTCATTTTCCAATCCCAACAATAAATATTACAAAAGATTTTTCATGGGATGACCCTGCTTATGATTTAATTTTTGAAGCTTCAGGAAAATATGGAACCAATTATTTTGCTAACTATATTAATTCTGAAATGAAACCAGAAGATGTTAGAAGTATGTGCTGCAGGCTTCGTTTGGATTTAAAAGATCTTTACAATCGTGGCGGAGGAGGATTATTCGGTGCAGGGGCTTTAACAGGATCAATTGGTGTGGTGACAATTAATCTTCCAAGAGTGGGTTATTTGTCAAAAACAAAAAAAGACTTTTTCAAAAGACTAGAAAGGGTTTTAAGCTTGGCTCAGGAAAGCTTGGAAATTAAAAGAAAGATTTTAGAAAACTACATTCAAAAAGGCCTTTATCCTTATTCAAGGCATTATCTGGAAGGCATTAAAAAAATGAGGGGTGCTTATTATGCCAATCACTTTTTAACAATTGGTTTAGTTGGAATGAATGAAGCACTTATGAATTTTATTGGAAAAGATATTGCCTCAAAAGCAGGAAGAAGATTTTCATTGGAAGTAATGGATTTTATTAGAACAAAGCTGATTAAGTATCAAAAAGATACTGGCAACATTTACAATTTAGAAGCAACACCAGCAGAGTCTACTGCCTTTCGCCTGGCTTTAAAAGATAAAAAACAATATCCTGATATTATTGCTGCTGGAACTAAAAAAACTCCTTACTATACTAATTCAAGTCAATTGCCAGTTAATTATACCACTGATGCTTTTGAAGCTTTAAAACTTCAGGATAAGCTTCAGTGCAAGTATAGTGGTGGTACGGTTTTGCATTTATTTTTAGGTGAAAATATTTCTGAGGTTTCAAATGTTAAATCTTTAATTAAAAAAGTGTTTGAAAACTTCCATCTTCCTTATATCACCCTAACTCCTACTTTTTCAATTTGTCCTGCCCACGGCTATTTATCAGGAGAGCATCTTGAGTGTCCTAAATGCACTATTAAGCAGCCCTGTGAAGTTTATTCTAGGATAGTGGGATACATTAGGCCTGTGTCACAATGGAATGACGGCAAAAAGATTGAATGGAAAGACAGAAAAGAATTTAAAGTCAAAAAGAAATTATTAACCACTAATTAAACTGATGAAAATCGGTGGTCTTCAAAAACTAACTTTGATTGATTATCCTGACCATTTAGCAGCCACAGTCTTTCTTATTGGGTGCAATTTTCGCTGTGGTTTTTGTTATTCATCAGAACTTGTTTTGCCTGAGAAAATTAAAGTTCAACCAAAAATTTCACAAAAAGACTTTTTTTCTTTTTTAAAATCAAGAAAAGAATTATTAGAAGGAATAGTGGTGTGCGGGGGCGAGCCAACCATAAATAGTGATTTACCGTCTTTTATTAAAAAGATTAAAAAACTAGGGTTTTTAGTTAAACTTGATACCAATGGCTCAAATCCTAAAATGCTGAAAACCTTAATTAATAAAAAGCTCGTTGATTATATTGCAATGGATATTAAAGCTCCAAAACAAAAATATATTCAGATTATTAATGCTTCAGGAATTTTAAAAAGCAATATCGTAAAAAACATTGAAAAAAGCATTGATATTTTAAAGAAATCTAATATTGATTATGAGTTTAGAACAACGATTGTTCCGGGTCTGCATGGAAAAAAGGATATTTTGAAAATCGTTGACTGGATAAAACCAGCAAAAAAATATTATCTGCAGAATTTTAGAGGAGAAAAAACAATTGATCCTGGATTCGAAAAATTAAGGCCTTATTCAGGAGAATATCTTTTGGAAATTCAGAAAGCTGTTTCTCCTTTTTTTGATGTTTGTGAAGTGAGATAGAAAAAAGATATGACAAAATCTAAAGTCTTTTTGTATTTCTGTACATCTTTTATTGTTGGTATTTCTTTAAGCTTGATTTTTCAAATTTCCCAGCTGATTATGCTGGGATTTTTAATTTCTGCTTTAATTCTAATTTCAGTGTTTTGGAAATACAAGAGAATAACAGTTTTTAGTTTTTGTCTACTATTTTTGATTTTAGGAATATGGCGTTGTGAATTATTTGAATTTAAAATTAAAAATAATGAACTGACTGAATACATAAATCAGGAAATTTCATTTATTGGAATTGTTAATAACCAGCCAGTTCAAAAAGAAAAAAGCTCTAAATTAGAAGTTAAGTTAACTGAATTTAAAGGAAAAATTCTAATAACATCTTTTAAATATCCAGAATATGAACATGGAGATAAATTAAAAATCACCGGGAAATTAGAAGAAGCTCCGGTCTTTGAAAGTTTTGATTACAAAGAATATTTGGCAAGAAATAATATTTATGGCTTAATGTTTTTTCCAGAGATAGAATTATTAGAAAAAGATTCTGGCAATTCAATAATGAGAATTCTTTTTTCAATTAAAAACAATTTGAAACAAAGTTTAAATGAAATAATTCCTCTGCCCCAATCAGCGCTTTTAGAAGGATTGTTATTTGGCGATGAAGATGGTTTTTCTAAAGAATGGATAAATAAATTTAATTTGACTGGCACTCGTCATATCACAGCAGTTTCAGGAATGAACATTACAATTTTAAGCGCTTTGATATTAAACTTTCTTTTGCTTTTAGGTTTTTGGAGGCATCAAGCATTTTATTTATCAATTATCTTGATTATTTTTTACATTTTAATGATTGGCGCTCCAGCCTCAGGAATAAGGGCTGGTATAATGGCCATTATTTTTTTAACAGCCCAACATCTTGGAAGAGCCTCCAATGCAACAAGGTTAATAATATTCAGTGCAGTTTTAATGTTGTTTTTTAATCCCTTTCTTTTAATTGATATCGGGTTTCAATTGTCTTTTTTAGCAGTAATGGGTCTAATATATCTTCAGCCGTTTTTTATGCATTTATTAAAAAAAGTTCCTCAAAATCTGGAACTTCGCTATAGTTTAGCTGCAACTTTAAGCGCCCAGGCTTTTACCTTTCCTGTTTTAATATATAACTTTGGATATATTCCTTTGATAGGCCCCATTGCAAATGTTTTAATTGTTCCCTTGCTTCCAATAATTACTATTTTCGGTTTTTTAGTTTCAGTATTGGCAATATTTTCAAATTCTTTAGCTTTAATTTTTTCTTTTCCGGTTTATTTAATACTTTCATATATCTTAAAAGTTATTGATTTTTCTTTTCAGATTTCTTATCTAAACTTAGTTTTTGAAAATGTTCCTTGGATTTTAGTTTTAATCAGTTATCTGGTTTTAGGTTTTTTAGTTTGGAAACTACAAAAAAAACTTACCGAAAAGTTTAATTTTTGATAAGATTAATTATTATGAACTACTCTGACAAACAAAAAGCTTGGATTGTTAGTGTTGATATGGGTTATGGTCACCAAAGAACTGCTTATCCTTTAAAGCATTTAGCCCTTGAAGATAGAATTATTAATGCAAATAGCTATGATGGAATTCCCAGAAAAGACAGAAACATCTGGCAAACTTCAAAAAAGTTTTATGAATCTATTTCAAGGTTCAAACGTGTTCCTTTAATTGGTGAGTTTGCTTTTTCTATTTTTGACAGGTTTCAAAGAATCCTTTCTTTTTACCCCAAAAGAGATTTATCAGAACCTAATTTTACCCTAAAAAGAATTTATGCTTTATTTAAAAAAGGCTGGGGAAAAGATTTAATTGAAAGATTAAAAGAGATCTCCAGGCCAATTGTTTCAACATTTTTTACACCTGCTTTTATGGCAGAGTTTTTTGATTATCCAGGCAATATATATTGTGTTGTTTGCGATGCTGATATTGCAAGGCCTTGGGTATCTTTAAATCCCAAAACAAGCAGGATCAAGTATTTTGCGCCAAATGAAAGAGTTGTTGAAAGATTAAAGCTCTATGGGGTAAAGGAAAAAAACATTTTCTTAACTGGTTATCCATTGCCATTGGAGAATATTGGAAGCGAAGATTTAGAGATTTTGAAAAAAGATTTATCTTTCAGGCTTTTAAATCTTGACCCAAAGCAAAGGTATTTTTCTAAATACCAGGCTTTAATTGATAGGCATTTAGGCAGTCTTCCTGAAGAGCCGGACCATGTTTTAACAATAATGTTTGCTGTTGGAGGGGCAGGAGCTCAAAAAGAAATTGGTTATAAAATGCTGAAAAGTTTAAAAAAGAAAATTGAACAAAAACAAATTAAAGTTATTTTGGTTGCTGGAATAAGAGAAAAAATAAAAGATTATTTTTTAAATTGCATTGAAGCTTTAGGTTTGAAAACAGGGGTTGAAATAATTTTCAACAACAAAGTTTACGGCTATTTTGATGACTTTAATCTTGCTTTGAGAAAAACAGATATTTTATGGACAAAGCCAAGCGAACTTTCATTTTATACTGGTTTAGGTCTGCCAATTATTATTGCTCCTATCATTGGCTCTCAGGAAGAATATAATCGTAACTGGCTTTTAAAGCTTGGCTCTGGCATTTTACAAAACACTGTTGAGCATACTGATGAATGGATTTTTGATTTATTAGAGAGCGGATGGTTTGCTGAAGCAGCAATGCAGGGGTTTATTGAGGCTGAAAAAAGGGGAGTGTTTAATATTGAAAAAATAATCTCTCAGCCTTCTGAATTTTATTCAAAATGAGATTTAAAAAACCAATAATTTGTTTATT
>SDBV01003046.1_pt1 | contig 24963 bp, 32 predicted proteins | sample 2277081 | NCBI WGS metagenome assembly SDBV01 (sample SAMN10402039, study PRJNA504765) | marine sediment metagenome | isolation source: marine sediment core GS10_PC15, 223 cmbsf | place: Arctic Ocean: Southern Knipovich Ridge | collected 2010 | reverse complement strand
TGCAAACCTGACGTATCAGGATTCCGGGCGGATCACGGGTAAATCGCGATTTGAAAGCACGAGCCGATGGCACGCGGGCGGCTTGGAATATCAGCTTTCATTTGATGGCATCGATATGGACATAGTTTTTCCGGGGCCAGCGCAACGTAGCAAGCCCGCAGGCACTCCCTTACGAGCAGAAATCATCGGGAACATTCATGAGAATCCAGAACTATCGGAATCACAAACAGACTGACTCGGTACACCGCGTTGCGGTCCCTGCCGTGCATATAGATTAGGAGGAAAGCAATGGTACGATATTTAGATCCAGGTAATTGGACTTCGAGCGGAAGTGATACTACATCGATATCCGGGGCCACGTCGGCGACAGCGAGTAGCGGCTGCAATTATGTAGTGTGGCAGTGGTATCAGCCGCCTAATCGAATGATAGTTACATGCCCCAAATGGTGGATCCGTGCGGACACGGTGGCTTGCGCGAAGTTGATAAACGTGGAAACGGATACGGGCTGGAAAATCACGCTGATAATGTATGGGGATGTTGACATCGTGGACCCGGAAATCGAGAAACGGGACATGTGTGATTTTCTGCCGTTGTTACTTAGCGGTGCAAGCGTAGAAGACATCGAGAAAATAAACGCTTTCATGGAGAGCAGGCCCGAACCGACTGACTCGGTTACTCCTCGTTGAGGACACTGGCCGTGCAGATAAGGGGCGGGGTTTGGCGTACAACCCTACCGAGGCAAACCGCCCCGGCCTTGTCCGTATGGACTGGCACCAATTCAGGAGGAGGCACGTTAGACACCTAACATGAGGCGCGGCGTATGACACGAGCGCTTCGTTTTCCCGCCGCCGGGGACTGCTCCGGCGGCACTATTGCACTTGACTCATAGATGGTATTACCATATCTTAATTGCATGGAAGACCGAGCATATCAGACCGAAGCCAGACACAAAATCAACGGCCTACTCAACAACTCACGCCATCCGGTATATCTCGCGCCGTGCGGGACCGGCAAAACTTACGTTGCCGCCGCGATCATCAGCGATCGTATCCGACTCCGGCGCCGCGTATTCGTACTCGTTCCGCAGGTCGAGATATTTTCTGAGTGGATGAAAGTACTCATTGAGCACGGTCTGAATCCTGGATACATCAACGACGAAGGCGTCCGCGGTAAGAATCGCGGCGTGTACATCTGCATGACACTATCCCTCTTAAACCTGTTGCCGCTCCTGCCCGAGAGCCTATATCCGGACGAGATCATCACCGACGAAATGCAGCATAGTCTCGCCGAGTCCTGGGAGAAAATCTACGAGTTTTTCCCGAACGCGCTCAGGCTCGGTCTCACGGCCACGCTCTATCACGGGAGCCTACGCAGCTTCGAACATCTATACACCGATGTCGTGCAGACCATATCCAAGAGCCAGGCCATCGCGCAAGGATTCATTACCAAGCCCTTGCTTGTGATTCCCGAGGACTGGCAGTTTTCGGTCCCGATGAACGGCGATGATTTCGACAAAAACGTCCAGGCCGAGATCCTCGGCAAGCCGAAAATCATCGGCAACGTCATAGATTTTTATTCAAGGACATTCGAAGGCCGCCCCGTGATCGTACCATGCAGCACGTATGAGCATTGCGAGATCATGGTCAAGGCTTTCGCAGAGGAGGGATGGAAGTTTGAACATTTACATTCGAAGCTCGCGAAGCATGAGCGGAAAAGAATTCTGCGCTCTGTTGCGAAAGCACGATGTAACGGTATCTGTACGGTCGGTATCGGCATTGAAGGAATGTCTATCCATGGATTGTACGGTGTCCTTTGGTTGCGACGCACTGCTTCGCCTATCATCTGGACCCAATTCAACGGGCGCGCTGAGAGAGTGGTTCAAGGCAAGGAATACTACGTCTGCGCCGATTTTGTAGGCAACAGCGTAATCCACGGCATGCCCGATCGCGACCTCTTCTGGAGCCTTGAGAGCGAACGCGCAGAGAAAGTGGTAAAGGACGACGACAGGCCGCTCATGGTCAAGTGTCCCTTCTGCAGCACCACGAATTCCGGCCTCAACACCGTCTGTCATTTCTGCGGTAACGCCCTTGATGCCGATGCCGACGGCCCGGGCCGAGCACGCAATCTCCCGGCGTTCGTAGACGGCAAGCTCGTCATACTCAAAAGCGACGGCTCCTCCGAACTCGAGGAGAAGATCCACAGTATCAAGCAGCGCCAGGCCGAGGAGCGGGAGCAGCGAGACCAACTCCGTGTCATCGACGACGCCGAGAAAGTGTCGATTCTAAAACGCAACCTGTTCGCTGGGAATCGGCGGAAATTGTTTCACGACGCCGTGAAGGATTGGTTATGAATAAAGAAATAAGATGGGTGATGAAGAGACCGACTATCGAGGGATACTATTTCGTGCAGATATATGGTGAATTGACCGGTGGGATGGTCTTGAAAGTTTGCCACTGCTATTATTCTCATCGTTCAGATCCGAACATGTTGGTATTCATGGACGGCGAGAACAACAACATCACATCGTCAATGTTTATCAGGTTTTCAACAAGGATACCTGAACCATGCTGACCACGCGCTTGACATAGCTCGCCTATAGCATTACAATACCATGTATGGAGGCATGCATGCTTGAAGCATATATCGGTCGCCGCATCGGCTGCCTATCGCGAGACATGTCAGAGGAAGATGAAAACATCGCTCTTTACCCTGGATGGGAAAAGACCGTGGGGCACGCATTCCGGACACTGGGATTCGCAATCGAAGCCCTTTGGATAGAATGTTTGATGAGTATTTTTTGGAGGCGTACATGAATATTTTTAAGAAAACACTATTCCCGCTCAGGCTGTGCATAGGTTGCAAGCATGCAGTAATGAATAGATACAGATGGAGGATTGGAGATCCAGACGAATTTGATCAACTAGATTGCGCGCGGCCGAGACCTGGAGAGATCGATTATACCGGAGTCGAACAAGAAGAGGAGACGTTCTCCGAATGTAAGTATGAACGCATTCATCCATGCGGGCATAGAGGCAAGTTCTGGGAGGTAAAAACATGATCTACGTAAGATTCCATCCCGAGAACGAGCACGAAGAGACCTGCACTTTCCAAGTATGGGCCAAGGAACTCGGCTGCATGACCTTCTGCGGCGCCCTCGCCACCGGGTACAGCGGACAATACCTGGATAAGCGGGTAACGCTATGCCAGGAGCATTTCGAACAGTGCCGAATGAACGAGCGTGTACACGAATCCGACATCAAAAAGGAGAAAAAAAGTGGTTAACTACTGGTTCATCTCCGGCGACTTTCTCGCCGACAGAAAGAAACGTATCGGAGCCTCGGATATCCCGGCACTGATCCCGGACCCGGAGCGCCCGAACGAAACACTCGCAGCATATACCGACAACAACGGCAAGCGTGTTTGCCCTACACCGGTCACCATCTACCAAGAGAAGACCGGACGGAAAGAAAGCGATCCAAGTGGACTTCCTGCGGAAATGGGCCATTTTCTCGAGAAGAAAGCGCTCGAACTCTTCATTCGCGGTGTCAAAGGGCACGAGATAGCGATGCGCTTTGTCCATGAGCTAATGGCTTACGAATTTACAACCGGCGCTGTTCCGCAGGCATTCCAGAACACACAATTCAAGCATAATGCACAATTCTACCGCGACGGCGTGATTGTGCATCCCGACGCTATCTACGATCCGAGTGACATTACCTATGGAGTCATCGGCGAAAAAGGCAAGGTCACGAAATGGGGCGTCACTATCGACACCACCAAGCCCTTCCTCATTGAAGCCAAGTCCGCCAACTTCTGGGCGACGCTACGCCCGGAGGGCTCCATGGTCCGCGGCTACGATCTCAAGCTCAAGACCTGGCAAGGTATTCCCTTGAAGCACTACATGCAGATTCAATTCCAGCTCGCGCTCCTCGAGGTCGACGTCGCATACCTTGCGCTGATTTCCAACACCTCGGATTTCAACGTCTGGCAGATCCGCGCCAACAAGGCGCACCAGGGCAAGCTCATCGACCTCGCCGGTAAAATGGTCTGGCACATCGAGCATGACCAGCCGCCGAAAGACATGGCAATCAACTCGCAGGATATCATCGACCTGTACCCTGAGATCGGCGAGGATTTCGTATTCGTCGAAGGTGATGAGCGATATCATGCGATCAGGATCGCACAGAAGTTTCGCCAGGCCGAACGCCAGGCCAAGCGGTGGGAAGCGGTGAAGACCGATGCCCTGGACGCCATGGCGGTGCTGCTCAAAGACCGCCCCGAGATCCGCGACGCCGAGGGCATCATCGGGAAATGGCGAATCACGAAAGGTTCGGAGAAGATGCTGGCACTGTCGAAGATCCGAGACGACAACCCCCTGGCCTATCGGTATCTGCAACGCAAGGAATTGCTCTACACGTCGAAGGGAAGTCGCAAGCCGATGATCTCGTGGAAGGACGAGGAATGACAGCTAAAGAACGTAAGCGCGCATGGGATGAAAAGAACGTCGAACACGTAAGGCGATATAATCGACAGTATCGCCAAAACAAGTCGAGACATAACGCACAGAAAAGAAAATATCGAGAAGAAAACAAAACCAGGACCCGTGCCTGGAATGCGATTGGTCACGGAGTCCACAGGGGTACAATAAAAAGGAAGCCATGCGAAAAATGCGGATCGGACATTGACGTACACGCGCATCACGACGATTATTCAAAACCCCTACAGGTAAGGTGGCTTTGTCGTAAACATCATTGCGAAATACATAGGGCAAAGGCAATACCGCGACGATCCGCTTGACTCCCCCGACTCATAGCATTACCATAGCATAGGAGGCAACGAAATGATTATACTTTTCTTAGTGTTCATCGCGATGATTGCTGGCGGAGCTGTTTGGCTTAAGAAAGACGAAATGGCAATGGGTGGGTTTTTTCTCGCATTCCTTGGTGCAATCGGGATTGTGATCTTCGTGGCACTTCTTATCTTCGTGCCGATTGGAATACGAGGCGGGATTGCCGAGCTGAAAGCCGCACGACAAACGCTTGCCGTGGCAAGAGAAACCGGAGACCCCATTGAGCTGGCAGCTATCGCAAGAAGCATTACCGAATGGAATGAGCGCATAGCAAGTTGGCAATATCTCAATACAGTTCCGATCATCAAGAGCATGTATCCCGATATAGTCGACACGCTCAGGCCGATAAGGTAGGAAATAATGCCTAAAAACATAATTTGCTGCGGCGAACCCGTGGCGCAGGCTTCGTCAGTGTCGACCGGAGTTTTCACTATCGCGTGTAAGAAATGTGGCCGCACCGGAGCGGGATCCGACGCCGATAAAGCGCGGGCCGATTTCGAGAAGGGAGAGGGAACCGCCGCTGTCTTGGCGCTCCCGTCCGGTGCGAGCCAATTACCGCGGTACCTGTCCGCGCGCATGGACGCCTTGCACGACATCGCGATCCCGTTCATCGCCAACGACAGGAAAGCGCTCACGCGCCTGGTGAAAAACAACATCCGCTACGTCATGATCCAGAAGGACGCCAATTTCGCGAAGTGCTGGCAGACGCCCGAGGGCCAGGAGTCCATTGTCCACGCGCTCGAGGAAGCGCTATCTCTGGGTGCCGAGCTCGGGAAAACCGGGAGTCTGGTCCCGTTTGGCGGCGTGATCGAGTTCATACCCGCCGTCGAAGCCTATGAGTTCGCGCTGACCAACGGCAGCAATCCCCCGTTCGCATGGATTCAGATCGACACGATCCATGAGAACGATATCATCAAGAATCTAGGTCGCGTTAACGGTGTATTCACATGCGAGATAGTACAGAATATTCCCAGGGGCGAACTCAGAGCTATAGTCGTCTATGGCTACAACAACAAACTCCGGCATGTAATCGGAGAGTCTTACGATGTCGAGCGGCTCCTGGGCAAAGCCGAGCAGCACAGCGCGAGTTACAAATACTATCTCCGAAGCAAGAACGGATTCGAACGCGCACGCACCGAGGGCAATGTCCACGTCGACGCCGAAGGCCGAATGTATGCTGAGGTCAAGGTCGCCTCAGACCCCGAGAGCAATCCCTATTTCGAGCGGGACTTGGAGACGTTTGAGAAAGCCGAGGCCGATGGCAAACTCAAGAAAAACAGTAAAGGCGAATACGCCGAAACCGAGGTTCCCAAGAAAGACGGCACGACCTGGAAGAAAAAAATCTACCGCTCCGATCTCGACGGCAGCACCACCAAGCGCGTGTATGAGGACGACATCACCAATCCCTATGAGGGACCGGATCAGCCGGAGATGTTGCGCAAGGCCGCCGGCAAGAGCTTCCTCGGCAAGTACGCCCGGGTCCGCAACAGTGAGGCCGCGATCGATGAGCTCGCCGACGAGGTAGCGCCGGAGAAAATGGTAGATGCCGTGATCGACAAGGCGTTCGAGACGTTCGACGTCGACCACGCCGATATCGTGGTTACTCCCATAGAGCCCGAACCCGAACCGGCGCCCGAGGCCGAGGCTCCCACGGACGCCGAGCTCGCAGCCGAACTCCATGCCGAGGATGAATCACCGCAAGCGCCGACAGATCCGGACTCGCTCATGGGCAAGGTCAAGGCGAAGGTCGGTGAGAACAAAGAGAAGGATGCAGGCGAGAAAGAGCCGAAGTTGTTTTGATGGGACTTTATCCGCCGGGAATGATCGAGGAAGACATGGCGAAGTCGATATATCAAACGGAGGGCGGAGTAATAAATTCGTGGCCAGCGTGGGCGGATAATCTGTTGCAGCTATTCCTCCTCGCATTTTATGTGGCATTTCCGATCGTGCTGCATTTGATCTTGCGAGCTCGCGTTGATGCCTATATGGAGAGCGGCGCCCATTTGCTTGTGTTTTTCGGCGGATACACAATGTGCAGCCCCGCCGCATGGATTCTTGGGATTCTCGACTATACGGTGGGAGAATGGTAATGGGTAAGAGCGTCATTGTCATCCCCCTCGGCCAGCACACGACATACGATTTCGCATCAAAGTCATTCGGCCATGCGACCATGATGGTATCCCCGTGGAGCTGTGAAGACATGGACGAAGCGCTCAAAGGAATCCAGGAAGCGAGAAAGCGACTATCGCGTGAACTCAAGAAAAAAGACCGCGGCGAACCCTATGATTTCTTTTTCGTACACGGATTCCACGAGGGCGAAATGGAGATTTATACGCCATGAGTAAGCGCATCCACCGCATGAGCGCGAGGCTTACCAACGAAGAACGCGAGATGATTACCGCCTACAGGCACACGGTAGACAGGGACGATGCGGGGCTCGTCTCGTAAATCGCGACTGAACGCACCGAAAGGGTTTCCGTAACAGTCTCAAGATTGACCTGAGAGGCGTGGACCCGTACACAGATAACGTGAAATGAGGATGTTTGATGTCTGATACTGATAAGTCTCGGGAAAGGAAACGTCGCATATCGATCTCAGTGACGGATGACGAGTACAACGTGTTTAAGGTGTACGCTGCTTCTCAAACAAGAAGCGTGGCTACATTTGCTCGAGTTTCTATGATTGCGGAGATACGTCGTAGAGGACAGAGACATTGGTACAAGAAAATGTTAGCTCGAAAAGGTCTGCTGGAAACGGCACACGAGTTGGTCGTTAGTGCGGAGGGAGATAAGTACGATCAGGTCTACTTTGTTTTGGACGTCGATGGTCCATACATAAAGATTGGGTACAGTAGAACGCCGGACAAACGGTTTGAAACTATGAAGACTGATAATCCTCACAGTCTAGAATTTCTATTTTCGTTTCGTGGTGATAGGAAGACGGAGAAAGAGATCCAGAGACGGTTCGCTTCGATTCATCATAGGAATGAGTGGTTTCATGCCGCAGACGAGTTGTACGAGTTTATTAATGCACTTCGAGAAGAAGTGGGCTCATTGATAAATCATGAGTAGGGCAAGCGGTGAGAAAATCAATTCGAGGATATTCTCCAGCGCGATGAACAGCGGCACATCACCCACCTCGATATATTATTTTACATTCCCCGGATATCCATTAAAATCTGTTGCCAAGCGAATCCCCAGAGCGCTGCCATCATAGCACGCCGTCGCAGATTCTTCCGCTTACCCTCGGCCTCACCTTCCATTTCCAAGACCATGACAGTCAGGATGGCAATCATCGCAGCGAAGGCCACGTATTCCAAAGACAGGGCTCTGAGATTTATTACCTCGCGCTCGAAGTCCATGGCGCGTTTTGCTACGACGCCCAAGAGACAAAATGCGTAGACCCGGATATCGGCTATTGCGTTTTGCCATCGTTGTGCCCTCCGCTCTCGTTTTTGTTTCGGCGTGAGCTTACCCATAGGTCAATAATATGTTGACTACCGTACCTGCTGCAATCAGGATAATGCCACCGGCGACGGCCCACCATCGCCTGTCCATTGTTTCAATTTTGTGTGACAGACCGTTTTGCACGATCGCCGTGAGCGTGGCGATATCCTCGGAATGCTTGTCCGACTTTGCATCCAATTTGTCCAGGCGTTTCTCAACCATGTCTATAACGTAGTCGATGCCGTGATGGGTTCCATCCGGCGATGTCTGATTTTTTGGTGCCATTTTCCTTATTCCACGAGAAAATAATTTTTTGATAATCTATTTGCTTCTGCTTCCCACGGGAGATTCCAATAGGAACTATCGCGCACGACTACACATCCAATCAGCGAGGGGATAGCTGTGGCTACGAAATATAAATTGAATCCCTGCTTTTTTTGCTGGATATAATGTCCATATTCATGCTGTGCAAACGAATCATCGAAGTCGCCATAATCACTTAAATCAGGATGGATATCCGATCTGACAATAAATCCGTTGATTTGAAATGTGGGAGTGAACCATGCAGGAGTTCTGAGCATGACGGCATCCTCGTACATTTCTATGGGAACGCCGGCCATTCCGGCTATTGCAAAAAATAATATCATCCCGGTCGTTATTCCTAAATGCAAAACACTCATACGAATCTCACACCGAGCGTGATGGTAGGTACCGTATCGATGTTCCATGTAATCGATTGTATCTCACTTCCTACCGTTCCGAGCATGGTCTTTTGTGGTCGCTGAATTTGCACATCAGTGATCTCGGTAATCACCGCGTCGTCATAATATTTTATCGGAACCTGTACGCTCGTCTCTCCGTGAACGTCGATAAACCACGGATAGAAGAGCGCCGCCCAATTGTCGGCCGCGGTCTTTGTGTCGAGAAAGGTATCGAATAGTTGTTCGTTGTATATCTGGTAGGCATTGAATACCGACGCCTCGTGAGTGTCATAGGTTTCGTACGTGTACTGGGTGCCGGATGTAACCCAATCCCGGGCGTAACCGACGCGTACCGACGATACGACATCCCCCGTATTGTAGTTTATCGTTTTTGAGTTGAGTACGTCATTGCTGAGAACGGTAAACGCCGCGCTTGCATCCGGGTCAATTTGCCGGAATGAATATTTGCCATCGGCCGTGATGTAAAGAATCCCGGCCGCCGCGAGACACAGGCTTTCTATTACGTCTATTCCCGGTTCGGGTTCTTGCATGTTCAGCGATACGGTAAGGCCGTCGGCGGCTACATCTGTTGTGGCCTGGTCCCATTCCGTCACATCGAAATAGTCAGTGTCATAGCTGGCATTGAAAAAAGCCGTCAGGATGTCGCGGATCGTCGTTACCGGATTCTGCGCGGTGGCCGTTATTTCTATCGCTCGGGTTAGGCGTTTCCTTCGATCGGTGATGGTGATATCCATTACCTCTTCACCGACACTTACATCATCGACATAGCCCGTGAAGATCCGCTCATAGTCGGAGTAGTCGAGATCCTCGAAGCCGATAAAAATGCGCACTTCGTTGCCGTAGATATTATTGTCCTGCGCGAAGGTATCGTACTTGCCGTCCATATTGACGATCGGGATCGAGCCGCCGCCGAATTGTATGCGGCCGAAGAATAGCGGATCTCTCGCGAGCGTTACTGATGGCGCGCCGGATAGTCGGCCTTCGTAGAGCTGTGAATTTATCATTCCTGCAGGAGTAAACTCGTCATAGGAAAAGCCATAGACAAGACCAACCCGAACATCATGAATACCGGGCTCGTCGTAGTTCTGCAAGCAGATATAAAGATCGTTGTTCGTTGCATCCCATACAAATTCAAGCGGTGTCAGCGTATCCACCAATGCCACGCTGACGAGAGGTGCGCCATCCGATACCACCGATCCGACATTCGTCAGGTCCGACGCCGTGAATCCATCCAAGAGTGTATCATCGACCCATGGATAGCTCGCCTCAAGATTATATACCCAAATGCCCGCGCCATTATTCACCCATTGATCGTTGACGGGAGATATGTCGAGCTCTATGAGTATGCGGATATCAGATACAGATTTTACGACATCGACGGCAAAGCTCACAATGACCTCATCCTTTACTGCCTATCCCGCTACACGAAGTATCTCACGGTGACGTACCCGCGATTCGCGACGGTCCCGGCGGTCGATTCGTAGAAGGCGGAATCAAACTGCCCGCCGGTTACCCGCTGTACGATGATTCGATTCAAGGAGTCGTCGATATAGGCGGATCCGTGCTGCTCGCCGCCGGGCTGCGCACCGAATAGCGTCAGCCAGGTATTCCCCGCGTCGTTTCGAATCAGACCCGATATCGCGACGACGGCGCTTCCTGGGATAAAGCATGTGACGCCCTTGCTCTGGTTCGTGTTCATATCCCATTCGCCGATCTTGTATGTCGACTCGGCTATTTGCTCACGGCTGGCGAATGTTTCATCACTTTCGTACAACGTCGCGTATGCCGCTTTCGTCTGATGCGGGTCAAGGATGAATTTCTTGTAATAACTGGTCGCGCCTTCCTTCCGACATCCGGCAATATAGCGGATGGTAGACGCCCCTGAAAGGTAATATGCTCCTTTCGACGGTATCCACTCCGGCGCGGTATCGCTCCACTTCGCGGTCACGATTTGCGTTCCGGCGCTCCCGCTGGGCGAAAGTGTCACGAATGCCGTTGCCCCGGTCGTGATTGCCGTCCACGTGGTAGCCTGCGGTGTTGCCGCGCTCGAGAAACCGAAAAACGCACCGGCGATTTCGACGACACATCCAGCCGGTATATCCGGGGCGCTTGCGTCGTTCATATTGGTCAGGCTGATCGACTCGAGTCCATCGAGTGAGTTGATTATCGAAACCGAGGTTGAGATTTGCTCCCCTGTTGCCGCCATCTCAAAGCTCCTCTTTTAATGAAATTGCCCATTCATACTTCTGACTGCGCCGATGACTGAAATTGATGTCACCCTGTATCGTGCAGTAGACGGGTTCCACAATCGGATAGTCACGGATGATATCGAAATTGCAAAATATCAGACTGTGTGCATTCCCCACGGTCCGATACATTGTCCGCACCTTTTCAAGTACGGACTTCGCCGTTGCGATCATGCGCGGAAATTGCAATTCAAACGTCCGCCAGTTCACGCCCTCATCCGCCCATTTCTGTTGATTGATACCGTTGATAACGCGATCGCTATTCGTTTCTCCCACCCGGAAATTGAGCAGGCTTGAAGGGGAAATATCGAGGTATTCACCGAGCCATATCCGACCTACCGAGATCACACCGGCATCGTTGTTCGGATCGTTGATGCTGAACCGTGCGTATTTGCGTTTGACCCGGGAAGACAGAAAGGTGAGGATATTATCCTCGTTCCAGGTCATGGTGTTTTGGATGATCGACGAGCCCGAGCCATCGGTGTAATTCCACTCATCCCAGTCGTTGAGCTCGAAGAGGATATCGGCTTCCGGGGATATGTCGTGGCCGAGAATCGAGCCGACCTCTACATCGAAGTGCTTGGCGTAGTCGGATGAATAGGTGAGGGTCTTCGTGGCAAGGATATCGTCGAGTTCTTCTTCGGTGGTGATGGTGTCGGTCGAGTCGAAGGTTGGACCATAGATGCGGAGGTGCTTCATGTATCCGTCTAAGGGAGTGACGGCGCCTATCTGCAATGTGGTTAATGTGGTCGTAGTAAACGCATCAATCGCATCAGACCATGACGTTTTTTCTTCTATTCCCCCCTGAGTTCTCGGTATGATAAATAATCTCGTTCCAGTTGTTGCCTCGGTATTAAGATCAATACTAGATACGATCCTGATCGTTTGATTTATTGTTCTAGCAGTGCCGGAATCAAACGCCGACGACCTTATTGTTCTTTGCGTCCCGCCGTCCTGCCAAGCCAAGCCGAGCGCATAATCAGCACCCGGAGTCCACAGACATCGAAGCCGCTTAGTTGAACTAACATTCCATTCCCACATACGGTGGAATTGTGTGCTTTCTACATCAAAATAAGGCGTGAACTCACAATCAACTATGAACTTCCCGGATGGCGGAAGACTATGCGTAACCGAACCCGCAGATGTCCACGCCGCCCTCGTCGTAGCGGTGTAGCCGAGGGGGTAGGTGTTGTCGACGGCTTGAGGCGCGGAAAACCATGTGTAGTCCGCAGGGGCTCCGTCCGCGCGCCGAGGGTAGGCAAGGAAACTATTCGTATTCCCAGGCACGACATTTTCTAATTTCATGAATACTTGGACCGTTCTATCGTCGATCCAAACAGGTAACATTGCCGATAGCGCGGACGCCGTATAGGCGACCGTTTTTGTAGAAAAAGTTATTTCCGCCCTGCCCAGAACCGTAGCCGTCGAGGCATCAAATATCAGAAATTGCGGCGTGTCAGCATTCCCATATCTGACCGTGCAAAGCACCGTTACGTTCGTAGCAGTAAAAGGAACATCTATCGAGACAAAGGCGCCGCCCGTCGTGGCGTCGTTTGAAAGTTTCATAGCGGGAACGCCAACTATTGTCGTGTCAACGGATGTAACAAGGCCGGAATCGGTCCAATTCGCAGTAGTCCAGTCTTCAGGGTCCGATATCAGATTCGTCGTCGCCTGAAACATCGCCTGACCGTCACCGCCGGATACCGTACCGCCCGCATCAAACACAATCGTCTGCGAGGTGGGCGTCGTGGTCTGCCACTGTGTCGTCAATCGCTCATCGAGTACCTGGACGGCTTCGTACAACGTCTCCTCGGTGGATGCCGTTATCTGACTCGCGACGAGAACGTCTAATTGGTTGTCATAAATCATCCGCATATGCTACCTACCTTACGTCACCGCGCGGGCATCAATCAAGACCGTGCGATTTTTGGTCGCCGGGAAGATCTTATCGAGTATCGGCTTCGAATCCATTTGTACCACGAGATGTATATCACCCTCGCCTGCCATGCCCGCGTCGACCGATGGCCTGTTCGATAAGAATTCATCCAGTCGATCAAGCGGAAATATCACTTCCGGTTGTCCTGCCTCGGCAACCTGGGCTATGGTTCCGCCAGGGGAGGGCATCACAACGCCACCTGTCGCGAGCGCTGGAATCGGTTGACCCAAAATGAGCGCTGCTTGTATCGCGCCAAGTATGCCGGTTGCTACGGCAAACGGTACATTCGGAAGCGCTGCCGTCACCGCGACCGCTGTATTGATGAGCGACATCACGAAAGCGAGATTCCGTTCGCTAATCGCCTGTTCGCGCAAGATGCGTTTTTCTTCCTCGGAGCCTTGCTCGACCTGCCCGAGTTTGTTCTCGTAGTACTGACCCCAAATGCCGGTTAGTTGTCCGGTTAGTTGTCCGGCGATGTTGAACGTGTCTGCGGCTTCTTGTCGTTGGCGAGCGGCTGCATCCTCGTCGTCTTTCTTTTTCTTTTTCGCCCATTTCTCTCGGGCCGCTGCAAGATTGAATTCTGCTTGTGTGATGCGGTCGACGCCGAGCATTACCATGTCCATCTCGTCTATGAGTTCAGTGGCGTTAGTGAGCTGGGCCGTGGTGGCTTTGGCCTGTACGTCGGTCAACTCATTCAGTCGTCCAATGTATACCTCAATTAAGCCGATTTCTTTTTCAATCGCTGCCGTCACGATATCGGCGGTAAGCTGCCCCGCTTCCGCCTCATCTATAAGATCATCGATCAAGTCTTCTCTGAGTTCTATTTTTCGCTCGAGCAATTCTATTTCAGTTAGGCCGCCTGCTTCTTGTAGGGCGTCGAGGTTGGCTATCTTTGCCGCCAGCTCCTCTACGAGCTTGATTGTTTCGGGTATCCCCCCAGGGGGCGGTGCAGGAGGAGTCGGCGGCGCTATAGCTCCAAATCCGCCTTCTTTGCTCTTGAACAGTCCCTTGAATCCTTCGCTTTCAACAACTCGCAACATGGCCTCGGAAAGGTTGTCCATTGCGTCGGCTTGATTCTGTGCCTCCTCTGCACCTCTCGCCAACTCATCGGCAAGCTGCCCCGCCGGGCTTCTGGCTTTCCGCATCTCCGCAGCAAGAAGAGCAACACCCACAGTCAATCCGCCAATGATAACAATTGCCGCAACAATCGGATTCGCGGCGAGTAGTGTGATAGCGGCATTGAGTGCTTTTATTGCAAGGAGTAGCGGGCCAATGCCTGCCGCAACCGCAGCTATTGTGACGATAATCTTCTTTTGTCTCTCGTCCAGCGCGCCAATTCTTGTGATGAATCGCTCTATCCCGCCGAGAGCCTTATTCACCGCGGGGAGCATGACTTGTCCGAACTCAACCGCTATGTCTTTCGCCCGTGCGGTTACGCGCCGCATCGTATTCGCGGTGGAATCGGAAGTCCGCTCATAGTCTCCAAGGGCATCGCCTGACTGCGCCGTAACGAGTGCGAGTGTTATCTGTGCGTCGGATAATAGCTTCGCCTGGCCGGTGAGGTTTTCGGTACCGCGCCGCAATCGTTCCTGCTTCAAATCGGCTTCAGATACCTTGATACCCAGGCTCGTAAGCGCATCGCGTTCGCCGAGCATGGCCTTGGTCAATATCTCACTCGCCCGCGTCGAGCCGCCCTGCACGTTGTTGTAACTCGCGAGGTCGACCGCAAGCTCTTGCACGCTATTCGATAGCTCGAGAGCCTGGGCGCCGGTAGCACCGAAGCCTTTGAGTAGATCGCCCGTACCGGACAATAGTCTTTGCGCCTCGGTGGTAGAGAGGCCGAAATTATTTACCAGGTTTTCAGCGGTCTCGTCGGCCTCTTTCCGCACGTCGCGAAACGCCGTCCCGAACTTCGCGGCGGTTTCCTCTGCGTCGACGGCGAATTTCACCATTGCGACGGCCATTCCAACGAGGGGAACTGTTACGAACTTCGTGAGATTTTTACCTATACGTTCTGCTTTCTTTGCGAAGTTGGTGAACTTTTTTTCTGACTTGTCTATCGCGCCGTCGAACTCGGCATTTTCACCGACAATTCTAACGACCATATCCCCCAAATTCAAACCGACGACCTCCTGTGGTTATGAGCCGCACGGCGCGCAGCACCCCACGGTTTGCCCTTTTGCGCCTCGCTCTGCTTTCTCCGCCATTCGTCAGAACGTATAACACCCTTATTGGATTCGCTTATTTTCCGCTTTGTCTCATCAGATATCACATAATTTTCTCTGCGCCACTTGAGCATTTTTTCAACACTTTCTCGCGATTGTTTTTTACCTATATGTGACTGGCGCAGCCTTTCTCTCGTTTGGTCCGAGATGACATATCCGCCGAGCCCCTGCCGAGTCTCAATCCCGCGCTTAATTGATTCCTTGCTGTGCTTTATGCCGCGACAGCCTTCCCCTATCGCTTGTTTGTGTTTGACGCTTAATTTCTTGCCGATCTGATTCTTGGATATGAGCTTCTTGGATTCTTCATTGTGCCTACCATGGGATCCGCCCCGTCTCATGTTATAGCCAACGGCGTTGTTTGTTCTGTTGCCGAGGACGATATACAAGTCTTCCCTCTCGTCTAATTCTTCTTGGGATATGGCCTCGCTACACATTTCAACGATACCGAAATGGAAATTGTCAATGCCGTATTTTTTGAATGCCGCGCGTAAATGGGAATTGGATCTATATGTCTTATAATCCCTGAATCTGTCTTCGATATTCCAGCTTTGTCCGATATATATCTTTCCGTTGATCATGTTGGTAATGCTATATATGGCTATCGTTTTGGGCACTATACAGCTCCGTATTTAGGGATGAATTCAGCCTTCCGTGCGTCGCTCTCTTCTTGCTGGGCTTCTTGGAAAATACGCCGGGCATCGTCTCTGACCGCAGCGGCATCTTTTGGCGAAAGATTTTTGATCGACGGTTGCGCGCCTTCGGGCTGGGGGTATTTTATTTCCATCCCCAGGTTGTGATACATGAATAACTGCCCGAGTGACATTTGCCATAGAATGTACTCCTTGGTCGCCCATGCATACATCATGCCCATCGACGCGAAAATCCGGCCAAGGTGTACCAGGCCGTCACCTTGACCGTTAGTTATTGGTTTCCGGCATCGACCCCTTCATAGGAATTAATGAGCGTGTCCCGCAAGACCTTCGATAGCTTCATGATCTGTACCGCGGAAACGCCTTCCTTGAACCACTGCTCGTCCATCTCCGGGTTTTTCACCCGGCAGAATGCCGAACATAGCCTGATTGCCACGTCTATGGACTTGCGCTGTTTCTCGACGTTTTGCTTGAGTTCTTCTTCGTCGGTTTCAAGCGCCGCGAGTTCCTTCACGATATCGTCTACCTCGAAAACGATACCGACCGGGATGAACGAAACATCGATAACCTTGTCTTTCAGCTTCACGGATATCGATTCTGGATTCAGAATATCCAGGTCGAGTATGTTTTCGGGCATCGGCTACACCTTCGTATGCGTGATGGTGAAGAGCTGAGTCCCGGCGGACAGAGTGCTGTCGTTCTTCGCGACAATCACCATCGGCATGACCTGGATCGGGTCGGTGTCGTTGTCGCTCTTCGCCGTGAATTGCAACCCGCTCTCCATCGTGGCCTTGAACACGGTTATGATAGTCTCGACCGTGGTGCCGGATATGTCGCGGGTATTCGTCAGACGAAATGCCCGAGGCGTCAACGTCTGATTGCCCCCGCCTGTCAGCGTTGACAATGACGTGGTGCTCGTTTCCGATACCGCGCCGCACTGAATAGCCGAGAGGACCGAGCCATCGTATTCGAGCATCTCGAAATCGATCTTGAAATCCTCATCCGCGATACCCTCGATCGGGTCCGGTGCGTTACCGGCCTGAGTATCGTAGAACGATGGATTATGTCCGTAATTGTTGACCATACCGGCGCCGAGATTCACGTACGTTCCCGCCGCCGATGCAGAGGTCTCGATCTTGTAGTTTCCCAGAACAAGTTTATTCTGGGCTACTGTAGAGTTCTGGTATACAGGCATTTCGCCTCCCTTAACTTACCGTCGTTGACGGGTATACGATCGTTACAGTTACCGGCGCATTATATATATCGTCGGTGGGTTCCGGTATCAACCCGTCGACAAGACTAACAGAACCACGAGATATTTCAAACCCGTTCTGCGTCCCATAGATTCCAGTCTGTGCCGACCCATTGAAAAGCTCGACGACCTCGCGCGCGATGTCGCTCGCAACGTCCGAGTCATTCGCTCGGCAATTGATCGAAAACGGCGTGGTTTCAAATCCCCTGCTCCGCGTCCCGGGCAACTCGTAATAGTTGATGCTCGTGAGCTCTGAGTCCCTTGGTCGCAACCCGTGCGTGATACTATTGGCGGTCACAAGGGCCGTGATTGCCGTGGCGTTTATCATCGACCATCCGATTACCTGATACGGTTTCATTTCAGATAGTCCGCAAAAAAGAACTTACCGTTCTTCGCTACGATCGAGAGCGCCTTGCCCTGAGCGAGCGCGAGTGCCGGCCGCAGGAATGGTTGCGCGTCCATGTATTTCGTGCCGAACTCTTGCCACGGCGCGTACTCGACTGGTGTTCCGACCAACACCACATTACTCGACAATGGCGCGGCTATCTCAAGCACGCTCGGTGGACCGGGGTCTGTTCCTATCGTATTGGCCGCGCGCTGAGGGACCGTCGGTCTCGTGCCGTCGGTCTGAGACTGCGTGGTGATGCTTGCCGCGAGATACCCGAATCTCACCGGCGCCAATAGCTTTGCCTGTCCCTCGACTATCAGCCCGATCTCGAATGCCGACCGTCCAGTGACTTTCTTACCTCGGATCTTGACTTCCTTTCCGCGCCATTGCTCCTCGACCGTTGTCTTTATCATGTGATGATCTCGAGTGCCACGATAGTTAATTCATTTTTTTGTGACACATCATCGGGACGACCAATGACCTTGTACCGGTTCGAGTCGTAAATGGCCCACCTGTCGGTGTCGGCCCATGTGTAATCGGTGGTCTCGCATGCGAGCACATGAGTCGACACCCGATTTATCTTGTCCGAAAAATAGTTGCTGTTGCCGTTATTTTGCCATATCTGCGCATATGACAATGTAGTCAATACGGTAGACGAGGAGACTCCGCCGGTGCCGTCAAACGATTCGGTCTCCCTGGCGACCTGGACCGAAGTAAGCGGCAATGAATCACGGAGACTCATACGAGGTTCGTTACCGTGTAATCGGTAAGAGATGCTACGACATTGGAGGGATACCCGAAACCGCTTTGATCCTCGTACGTCTCGCTCCACGGGCCGAGCCTTTTGCTCTTCGCGCCGTCGACTCGGGCGGCCCGGTAATCGTAATCGTAATACACCATCTGCGATGCGATGTATTTCAGCTCCGGCGCCCACGAGACGACGGACACGAGAATCGAACGCCCGGACAGTTCATCGATTACCGATGCTCCCGTGGCGAGGGTGAGCGTCTTGTCCGATACCGAAAGCACGGTGTAATACCCGTCGTTGCGATATGAGTAATACACCCATATTTCATCGGCCGCCAGAAAGTTTTGATCTACGAACGAGTTGGCGGCGATAATCGTGCGTGCCGTGGCATTGAACGTCATCGTATCCTGCAGAAACAGGTCGGTTGTGAAGTAGTTATTCGTTATGTAGTTGACTCGCTCTTGAACGATGGGTATCAGGCCGCTCGTGGTGATAGTCGCCGCTGAAGCCGAGATATTTGAAAAAATTGTCACTTCTGTAGCAGTGACTATGGGCATTACGCATCGCCTTGATAGAACGTGACATTGTACGCCAAGGATGAATTCGCCGAGGCCGTGAACTGGATCAAATACTTCGTCGGTGAAGCCGGATCTAATAGCCACTCGTCACGAATAAGACCGGAACCACCACCGCTTGAATTACCGACGCCCGTCGTTCCGACAATATGGTATTCGAGCACTGTTCCGACGCTTGTCACTGTCGGACTATCGGTAATCAGCCCGAGCAACGGGTCGGTCTCGGTGCTTGATTGATCGTGATTGTTGCTGACTATGATAGTGCCGCCGGTGGCATTCGGGGCCTTGCTCCAGGTCCACGACCCTGAGTTATTTGCTTCGATATCGAGCGTCATGTGTATGTCGACGGACGCAGGGGCGGCTATGAGTATTGATGAAGCCGAGCCGGAAGTGATTGTTTCGGTGTAGGTTGCGGTGAATACAATCTTGTCGTGGATACGCTTATGAACAGTATCAATACTCGGCCGGAGCCCATACTTGTCAACCGGCAGAAATTGTTTCGATGGCATGTATTACTCCAAGGGGGCCTTTCGGCCCCCGTAGGATTATTCGATTGCCCGCGGCGACTGGTACGCTTCCCAGGAAGTCGGGCCCGTGCCGGTCTGTGTGAATACCACCGTACCCCCGGAGGTCTGGTATCTTGCGCCATCGAAGGCCTGGCCGCCGATTATCGCCGTCGCAGCCGTCCCGAGCGTGATAGTGGCCGCTCCGATCCCGAGTGCGGAGAACTCCGTACCCACGCCCACGCTCAATGAGACCGATGCCGTGGTCGAAGTGTTCTCTACCCGGATATGGAGATTCGCGAAATCGAGAGTCGATTGTGCGGTGGTCGGGCTAACGGTCAGCGTGTTGCCGGTTCCTACCGCCGTTTTCGCGGTGATGGTCGCGCCCGAAATGGTCGGGGTCAATACAGAAAGAGTTGTTGAGGCCATTGTTTACCCCCTTAGCCTGCCGCTTCCGCGGCGTATAGCGTGCAGAGCGCATTCGGTCTCACGACTTTGCAGCCGTAGACGTATAGCCCCTTCACGCCTTCGTCGAAATAGTCCTCGCGGTTGACGGCTGCGATTTTCGAAATCTGCCCGGCATATGAGATCGCCGAACGAGTTCCGAACATGCACCGATACTGCGTATCGTTCGTGGACACGTTATTCGACATCAGAAGATTGAATCCGAACGCCTGACCAACGAACCCATTCATGAGCACGCCGTCGTCACGAACCTTCGGAACCGCCGTTGCGCTGATCCCGCCGACCTCGGCGATTATCAGTTTCTGGTGAAGCCACGGCGTAATGACGCCAAATCGGTCCGGCGTCGGGACATTCGCTTCGTTCAGATATCTCTGAACGTAGGAGATGGTTTCGATGACGTTACCGGATGATACCGAGATCGAAGAACTTGCCGAGCCGATATACGTCGAGTTCCCGGTGACTCCGGCCTCGGCGTACTTGCCCGCGATATGCTGGTCGATGGTATCGCCTACGGAATACCCGGCTTCGCTCATGGCGGCGTCCATCACTTTCGGCCTGGTCTGCGCTTTGTCGACGTCATCGATGGTGAACGAAAAGGATTTTTGCTGGTCGATCAATAGCGACTTTTGCGCCGATGTGAGCTCTTGCCAAGTCAATGCGCTGTACTTGGTGTAGTCGCTGACTGTGACAGGCCCGATCTCGTTGATCTTCACCGTGTCGCCGGCGCCCGTGATCTCGCCCTCGTAGTCGGTATTTACGATGTTACCGAAAACGAGCGCTTTTCGAAGCCGCACGAAGAGCTTTACGCTCCAAATCTGCGGAATAAAATTCTCAAGACCCATTTAGGTCCCTCCTGGTTATTTGTCTATCGCGGCGTTCAGGGTGCCTTCGGTTTCCATGGCGAGCGTTTCTTCCCATGACAGGCTCGAAAGATCCACCTTGTCTTTTTTGTCGTCCCCTGCGCCCGGCTTGAATCCGTTTGACATCAGCTTATTTGTCGTCTCTGTGTCATGTTCGGAAAATATAGTCCGCAAGGTTTCCGCGGCCACCTCGCCCTGTTCGGGAGTGCTAATTGGATCCAAAATCATATCAGCACATCGAGTGTCCAATCCTTTGGCTGCAACTATTTCGACAACTTTTCGCGTTAGCATGTCCCGCTCGCTCTTTGTCGTGACAGCACTTACTTGTTCCTGTAGCTCCCGTATCTGCTTTTGCTCTACGGTTTCTGCAGGATTAAGTTTAAGTTTCTCTGCAGCTATTGCAGTTTTCACCTTTGTGTCATTTGCCTCTTGCGTTTTCACGTCATGAGTCTGCACTGCGCTCGTAACGCGCTGATCAATGCGCGGTTCTATCAGCGCCTTCCCTTCCGGTGTGTCAAGAAACGGAAGCACGTTTTCTGCGGTGATGCTTGGCGCTTCTGGTATGATCTCAGCGAAAAACCCCTTCACCTCTTCGGTGTCTTTGTTTTCCGTGAGCCATTCGCGGACTAGTTCGATCGTCAAATCAGGCATCGTTACCCCTTCTTCGTTCGCCGTGCGCCCGAAGCAGTTGCTTTTGATTTTGCTTTTGGTTGCGTCTTGGGTTTCGGCTTCGGCTTCCCGGCTACGGCAGTCTCTGCCGCTGCGTATCGCGCCGCCATGCTGTCGCGCCTGGTCTGCCGAGCTCGAAGTTTCCTATTCCGTTCGTTCAACTGACACCCCCAAAAACAACAAAGGGCACGAACAATACCTGCCGGATTTCCCCGTGCAAATATCGCTCGTGCCCTCAGTTGTTACCGCCGGACAATAGTGCGGCCCAATTGGGCCTATTTATACATACAGTATGTCGCTAAATTACGTTTTGTCAAGTTTTAGATTGCAAGGGGATTTTTACCGTGTCCGCTATCGTCTTGTTTATCAGAGTTACTTGACCGGAACAGACGATAATTTCTATGGTCAGCTTGCCATATCTTCGCTTGACGATTTCCTGTGCGAGCCATTGGCTGCATTGCTCGATTATGCTTTCTACGGTTGCACCCATTGTGTCATAACACCATAAAACCATGTGGTCACAATGTCAAATAGAAAAACCCCCGATTTCTCGGGGGTTAGACGCTCACTTGCCCTGGTTTTCTCACCCGACATGGCTCGCTCCTTTTATATGGATGTCTCTAGCCCGCTGGCTCGCTCTGCTGATGTGGGTTTCTCATGGAGGCTGGCTCGCTCAGTATATTCGGTGTACTCATTATTTTCGGCTCGCTCGGCTATGGTGGGTTTCTCGTCACGCCTGGCTCGCTCATCTTGGCTGGATTTCTCGCTGGCGCTGGCTCGCTCACGGCTCTTGGTTTTCTTCGATGGCTTGGAACGCTCGCCGTGTCTGCTTTTCTCGCTCTTCGTGGCTCGCTCTTAATATCTTACAAGCCTGCCGTTTCTTCTCTGCCCTTATCTTAAAAGACCAAATCTTATCCCAAATACTGGGATAATCAGTCATCCATTCGATGAACTTCCAGAATCGATGATGCCAAATATTGACTTCGATAGATGTATTTTGTATATGCGACCATTCACGTACTGTTTTCATTTCTTCCTCTCTTTCCATTGTGTATTGCCATTATGACAATATCATGCAAGGAAAGGAAAATGTCAACTTACTTTCCTGATTCGCGCATTGTTCTTCTGCCAAGTGCTGTAATTCGTAAACGGAATCACGCCCTCCGACCTCGACCGCCGTACCTGCGGCGGATACTCTGCGATCTGGAATCGCTCACGACACCGGCAATGAATTCTTTGATCCGCACTCATTCCCTGCCATGCCGGGAACGGCGCCCTGGTTCCGTCCGAGAGAATGAAGTATCCGGATTGAAAGGTATCATCCGGCTGCGCTTTGACCTGGCCGTCCATGACGCGGTGATTCGCTTTTTGCTTTGGCGATGTCGGGCGCGTGCGGCTGTCGAGCGTGGAATCCCATATTCTGTCGCCCTTGATGCCCTTCGCCTCGGCGCGAGTATATACGTCGTCCTGGCCCGCGCTCATCGCCGTTTGACCCTCGGTACGGACGATCCGCATGGCACGGCCCGACGTGATGTTGAATGCCTTTTTGATGTCCTTCATCATCGAAGTGTAAGACTTTCCCTGAGCAAGCCCCTGGTTCATCGCACGCCGTACCGTGGCCCGAGCCTCCGGCCCATAGGTCGCCCGGGATATCCGGTAAAACTCGCTCGCCAGGTTCTCCAAGACGACATCGCGATTCAATACGCCCCATGCGAGATTGACGCCTGCGTCCTGATCGATCGCCCACGCATAACGGAAGAATGATTCTTGGTACATGTCCGGACGCAATCGATTGAAAGTACGCACATTCTTTCTCGTGGCCTCGCTCATCGACGCCGTAACCGATTTCTCCATCGTCGTGAGTCGATTATACCGGGTCATGTCCGCAAGTGAGAGCTTCCCGTTGACGGCGTATTTGTCATAGATTTTCGCCATGTCGATGCGGATCTGGTCGAGGGAATTGCGCAACGCAACATTGACCTCGACCTCGTAGGCTTTCATGCGAGCGAGTAGCGCGTTATATGATCGATCTTCCAACGTCGAGAAAGTAGGCATTATTCCTCGTCGATTTCTTCTGAGACCTCTATTTGGTCAATATCGATCAATGATGCTTGCTCTTCTTTCTGTCGTTCGAGCTCTTGTTCCGGATCGGGTATGACCTCCGCGGGCATCACGCCGATCACCGCCTCGCTCGAGAATTGCGTTTCCTTCATCGTCTTCGCAATGTCGGCAAACTCTTTCCAGTCGGAAGGTAGGTTCCGCGTATGGGTGATGGTGATATCTTCGGGCTTCCCGGTGAGATTTCTTCCGGCTTTCTGGTAGATCGTCGCCATGAGCTCGAATCGCTCTTGTAGTCCGACATCGAAGTCGGCCTCGGCACTCGATACAATATTCTCAAAATCAAATAGCAACCGCTTGACCGCAACCCCGGAAATATCGGAAGCAAATGTTTTGTCGTTGAAATCCGGCACATGGCTCTGAACATGGATCTCGTTTCGAATGAGATTGGTCATGAATTCCATGAATCCTGTCGGGATATCTTTGGTGAGAAAAGTCACTGCGTCTTTTTCGGGAAGGTTTTCGAATACCCGGCGCCGCTTGATGAGCTGCAACGCCCTATCTATGGTGTTGGGACCTTTCTTCTTGACGGGATCAGACAGGCTCATTTTTACGAGCCTGAGATATGCATGCGCGAACCGGTCGAACTCGTTGAGACTATCCGATACGAGCAAATCGTAATCGTCGATCAACGGCAAAACCGGCTTGATGATCCCGAGCATTTCGTCACCGAGATAATATGCGGTGACCGGTACCATGTCGAAAAAGTTGATGACCTCCGTTTGTGAGGTGACCTTCCATCCGATGCTTTGGTCGGCGCCTTCAGATATTTCACTTGAGCGTTCCAGTTCGTAAGTAACTATCCTATCGGGATAATAGACCTCGACCCGTCTACGTCTCGGTGTTCCGTTAAGATCATAATACCGGATGGCGATTTTCTTTTTAGGCTCTGGGGCGTAGTCGTAGAGCAGGATCATCTCGCGCGGGTCCACTGAGAAAAACCGCGGTTCGGCCTTCACCGATAGCTCTTCTGTCGGCTCGCCGTCCACGTAAACGATTTCGAATGCCTTGCCGAATATTGCGGTATTACGCCCGGCGCGCGATGTCTTGATATGTTCCGCGTTGAGTTTGAACGTCGCCTTGACCGTCTCGATGATATCGGTTTCGTTGGATCGGTAGGTGATGTACCTGGGCCTGTAGGCATATCCTGTGTAGGTAGTAACGATCTTTCGTCCGTAGGGAACCGGCGTGCGGTTGTCGGGGTTGTTCGGATCGGGCTGTTTCTTGCTAAGTATTTTCGTATTCTGGGCCTTATAATAAGACCACAGCTTGTTGAGTTCCGGCACCTCGTCGGCTTCATGAGTCCTGAT
>SDBV01003045.1_pt1 | contig 24971 bp, 19 predicted proteins | sample 2277081 | NCBI WGS metagenome assembly SDBV01 (sample SAMN10402039, study PRJNA504765) | marine sediment metagenome | isolation source: marine sediment core GS10_PC15, 223 cmbsf | place: Arctic Ocean: Southern Knipovich Ridge | collected 2010 | reverse complement strand
CCACCAGTTCTTCCAGGAAGACGGCTTTCTGTATGTCAACACGCCCGTGATCACCGCCAGCGACTGCGAAGGGGCCGGCGAGATGTTCCAGGTCACCACGCTCGATCTGAACAATCCGCCGCGCAAGGGCCCCGGTGTCGATTTCGAAATCGATTTCTTCGATCGGCCCGCCTTCCTGACCGTCAGCGGGCAGCTCGAGGCCGAAATCTTCGCCTGCGGGCTGGGTAAGGCCTACACGTTTGGGCCCACGTTTCGCGCCGAGAACTCGAACACGGCCCGGCACTTGGCCGAGTTCTGGATGATCGAGCCGGAGATGGCCTTCTGTGATTTGCAAGGCAACATGGATCTGGCCGAGCGGCTGTTGAAGCGGATCTCCCGCGACGTGCTCGACAAATGTTCCGAGGACATGGAGTTCTTCAAGGAGCGGATCGACAAGACGGCCATCGCGACCCTGCAAGGGATCATCGACTGCGACTTCATCCGGTTGCCGTATACCGAGGCGGTCGAGATCCTGAAGGCCTCGACTCTGAAAGGCTCGGGCGAGAAGTTCGAGTTTCCGGTCGAGTGGGGCCATGATCTGCAATCGGAACACGAGCGTTACTTGACGGAAAAGCACTTCGACAGCCCGGTCATCCTTTACGACTACCCCAGCACGATCAAGCCCTTCTACATGCGTGTGAACGACGACGGGAAGACGGTCCGCGCGATGGACGTTTTGGTACCCAAGGTGGGCGAGATCATCGGCGGCAGCCAGCGCGAGGAACGGCTCGACGTGTTGGAGGATCGGATGCGCCAACAGGACCTCAATCCCGAGGACTACTGGTGGTATCTCGACCTGCGTCGCTACGGCAGCGTGCCGCACAGCGGATTCGGCCTGGGTTTGGAGCGAGTGGTGCAGTTCATCACCGGCATGGCCAACATCCGCGACGTAATCCCCTTCCCCCGCACACCGGGAAATGCGGAGTTTTAGGGGTTTAGAAGGAAATGGGTATCCACCGGAAGCCGGTCGAGCTTGCCTAGCGGTGCACAGACGACTAGAATCGTTCTTGGAGACGTTATCATGAGGGTCTCGGTATGAAACTTCGAGTTTACCTGGATACATCGGTTTTCAGCGCTTCTTGTGACGATCGCGTGCCGGAGCGGCAAAGCGGTACGCGTGACCTTTGGGCGCGGTTCGAACAGTTTGAAATCGGCACTTCGGAACTCGCCCGCGAGGAATTGCAGAGCACTTCGGATGAGAATCTGCGGTCGCGCCTTGAAACCCTTTTGGAAAACGTTGCCGTTTATCCCGTGACGGAAGAGATGAAGGATTTGGCCGGATCGTATGTTGCGGCTGGAGTTTTCAGTTCGGCGATGTTCAATGACGCCCTGCACGTGGCAACGGCCGTGTTGACTCGCCAAGACGTGTTATTATCGTGGAACTTCAAGCATCTGGTCAACCGTCGGCGCCGTGCCGAGGTCAGCCGAGTCAATATTTCCCGAGGACTGCCGACGATCGAGATCATCGCGCCTCCTGAGCTTTAAGGAACTAAGGCCATGACCTATTTCGACTTCGAAAACGTAGCTCATCAAGCCCACATTTCCGATGCCCATTTGCAGCAACTCAAAGAGCTCATGCGCCGGGAGTTCCCCACAGACGAAATGATGTACGAGTTGCACGTCTTGCGAGCATGTATGGCGATCAGGGACGGTCGAATCACCTTAGAGGACACGTTGAGGGACCGATCCGCCGTTTCAAGCGGAGATGGCTGAATTGCATTTCGCGATTCGGGGAATTCTTGCAGGGTGCGTCGAGGAGCGATCGTGGTCTGGATTCAACGTGAAATTCAACTACCCGCCTTTTCAGCCGGGTGTCATCCGATTAGCCGGCTGGTGGTCGAGGCCTTGCCCGAGTTGGCCGACGTGAAGGTGGGGCTGTTGCACGTGTTTATCAAGCACACGTCGGCGTCGCTTACGATCAATGAGAACGCCGACCCCGACGTACTGGTCGACTTGGATCGCGTGCTGGCAGCCTTGGCCCCCGAGGACTTTCCGTACGACCACACCTGCGAAGGGCCCGACGACATGCCGGCCCACGTGAAGTCGTCGCTGTTGGACAACTCGCTGAGCGTGCCCATTCACAACGGCCGACTGCGACTGGGTACCTGGCAAGGAATCTGCCTCTGCGAGCATCGAAGCCGCGCATCCGGTCGACGGTTGGTGCTGACCATCCAAGGCGAATCGAACAAGTAATGCACGAGTTGCACGTATTGCGAAAGGATCCCCACTGATGAATGAAATCGTGCTGGTTACACAAGACGCTTTTCCCCGTTGCGAGCCGACGTTTCGCCGTCAAAGGACATTGGAGATTCTTGCCTGTGCCGAAGACGAAGAGTCGCTGGCCGAGGAAGTGCGGCAGCGGCAATGTCGGGCGGTTATCGCCGGAGGACTTCCATATCGAGGGCCCTTGTATGAGGCCCTCTCGGCTACTGGCGGTTCGGATGGCGGCCTGATCGCCCGGTTCGGCGTCGGACACGACGGCATCGACAAGGCCCTGGCCCGAGAGAAGAACGTGCTCGTGGCCAACACGCCCGGTGTGCTCGACGTGAGCGTGGCCGAGCATGCGCTTTGGCTGCTCGGAAGCCTTTCGAGAAGGTTGCCTTCCTTGGACGCGCAACTGAAGGCCGGCGATTTCACGGGACCCGAGGGTATCGAACTTGACGGAAAGACGTTGGGAGTTGTCGGTTTCGGACAGATTGGCCGCAACTTGGCGCGAATGGCTCACTTCGGGCTTTCCATGCGCGTGCTGGCCGCCGACTGCCGACCGAGCGAGGATCTGGAAAAATGCGAGGGAAAGAGAATCGAGGAGATTACGGGCTCGCTGGGCGTCGATCTTTATACGACCGACGTCGAGACCGTCCTGCGCGAGGCCGACTTCGTCAGCCTGCATGTGCCGGCGAACGCTCAAACGCAACACCTCATCAACAAGACCGCACTAAGTCAAATGAAACCCTCGGCCATGTTGATCAACACGGCCCGGGGGTCCGTCGTCGATGAGATCGCTCTGTATGACGCTTTAGTCGAAGGGCAGATTGCGGCGGCCGGGCTGGATGTCTTCGAGAACGAACCTTACGAGCCGGTCTCGCCGGAAAAGGATTTGCGGACGCTCGAAAACGTCGTGCTCACGCCCCATACGGCCTCGAACACCCAAGAGGCCAACCGCCGAATGGCCCAAGCCGCGATGAACAACGTGGCGAACTTCTTCGCCGGGCGAATCGATCAAATGAGCCTCGTCGAGCCGGAAGCGTAAGCGAGTCGGGCTACTCGTCGGGCGTCCGAAAATCTTCCCGCACCGGGCAGAACGCCTCGATCACCCGCATCAGCTTCTCGCCGACGCGGACTTCGTGCGGCACGTTGCTGGGAAATCGCCACATCTGGCCCGGGCTGACCTGATACGACTTGCCGTCGATCACGTATTCTGCATCACCTTCGATCAGGTAGCCAAGTTGTTCGTGGGGGTGCGTATGCTCGGGCAGAATCGTACCCGGCTCGAACTCCATAATGGTCAGCGACATCCGCTCGCCCTCGGTGGCCCAAATCTGGACCCCCGGCAGCGGATTCAACGACACACAATCCTCTCGATCGACAACGTATTTGAACATTGGACGGCTCCATGGATTCCAGTTGCAGACAAAACGGCCCCGCCAAGGCGGGTAGCGTTCATTGTAGCGAAAAATCCCCGCCCGGCTAGCTTGCCCCCGAGCCGTCGGTTCGCGACAATGGACCGTATGGTGAAAACTACGCCACAACCGCACCGGTCTACCGACGACCTGCCCCGATATCAGCCATTGGTGATTGTGCTGGCGGCGGCGTGTGTGGGGATTGTGCTCGATCGGTATTGGCCGCTGCCGATATTCCTGTGGTGGGTCGGCGCACTGATGGCTTGGGCCGTCTGGCTGGGACTTTGGCGGCGCGACTCTCAGCGATCGGCAGCCGTCGCGCTCTTGCTGGCCGTGGCGGCGACGGCCGCGTCGTGGCACCATGGCGGGTGGTATCTGTTCGACCGGGATGACTTGGGCAGTTACGCCCGAAGCGACACGCAGCCCGTCTGCCTCGAAGCGATCGTCCTGCAATCGCCGCGGATTGTCTCGGCTCCCCACGCCGACCCCATGCGAGCCATCCCCTTGCACGACAACTCCCGGCTCGACGTTCGGTTGGTCCGCTTGCGCAACGGGGCCGAGTGGCAAGAGATTGCCGGCCGGGCCCGAATGATAGTCGGCGGACATCTGTACGATCTGCGAGCCGGCGACCGCGTGCGGGTCTTTGCTCAATTGTCCGCCCCGGCTTCGGCGGCGAATCCGGGCGGTTTTGATTACGCTTCCTATTGTCGCGGGGATCGGCGCCGCAGTCGGCTTTCGGCCCAGTTCTCCGAGTGTGTTTCGCGCGTCCGAAATGGATCCGCCTGGAATGTCTCGCGATGGATCGATGCGGTCCGCACGCACGGCCAATATGTCCTCGAGCGCCACCTGGACTATCGTCGCTGGCCCATGGCGGCGGCCGTGTTGCTGGGCGCCCGCGAACAATTGGACACGGAACAGACCCAGCCCTATAGGGAAACCGGCACGATCCATCTGTTGGCGATCTCCGGATTGCACGTGGGGATCCTTGCTGGCGGACTGTTGTGGTTGGCCGTACGCATGCCGACCGGACGCGGCGCGGCCCTGTTGACGATCGCTTTGCTGGCCGTCTTCTACGCACTGCTGACCGACGTCCGCCCGCCGGTCGTTCGGGCAACCATCCTGGTGGTAGTGACCTGTGGGGCACTCTACTTGCGACGTCAGCCGCTGTCGTTCAACTCGCTGGCCGCGGCCGCTCTGGTCGTGTTGACCCTGAACCCGACCGACTTGTTCAATACAGGTTTCCAACTGTCCTTCCTGGCCGTGGCCGCCTTGATGTACTTCGCGCCGCGTTGGATCCATGCGGTCGATACGCAAGACACCTTGGACCGACTGATCGCCGAAAACCGGGGTACCTTGGATTGGCTCGGCTGGGCCTCGGGAAGAGTTCTGCGGCGGCTGGTGATGATCGGCCTGATCATCTGGCTGGTTACGATGCCGTTGTCGATGGCCCGATTTCACCTGTTCACGCCGATCGGCGTGCTGTTGAACACGCTGCTGTGGTTCCCCATGGCGGCCGGGTTGCTGTTCGGTTTCGCCACGATTATCGGCGGCACGCTGTCCGATTTGATGGGGCATGTCTGTGGCGGCTATTGCGACGCCAGCCTGGCCCTGTTGCAGTCCAGCGTGCAACTGGCCCGAGACGTGCCCGGCGGCCACCGCTGGGTCCCCGGCCCGGAGGATTGGTGGTTGGTCGTGTTCTACGCCGCACTAGGCCTTGGGATGGCCTTCCCACGCGTTCGGCCGCCGCGACGCTGGTGTGTGGCCCTGTTGGCGCTGTGGTGTGCCGTGGGATTCACCGCGGCCGCGCTTAGGGGCAACAACGACCGACTTCAGTGTACGTTCCTTGCGGTCGGACATGGGTGCGCAACGGTCATCGAGTTGCCCGGCGGGCAGACGATACTTTACGACGCCGGACAAATCGCCTCGCCGACGCGCGGCACCCGAACGATTAGCGAATTCCTCTTCTCCCGCGGAATCACACACCTCGATGCGGTGGTCCTCTCGCACGGCGATTTGGATCACTACAACGCCCTGCCGGGGTTGCTGGAGCGTTTCTCGGTGGGCGTCGTCTATGTGTCGCCCATGATGTTCGACAACCCCAACCCGGCCATGATTGCGTTGAAGCAGGCCGTCGAGGCGTCGGGCGTTGAGCTTCGCGAGGTCTATGCGGGCGATCTGTTGACCGGCAAGGGGGATTGCCGCGTGGAAGTCCTGCATCCACCGCGAACGGGAGTGCTCGGCGGCGACAATGCCAACAGTCTGGTGTTGGACGTGGCGCATCGAGGCCGCCATATACTGCTGCCGGGCGACCTCGACACGCCGGGCCTGGAGGACGTACTGGCCGAGGAGCCGATCGACGCCGACGTGCTCCTGGCCCCACACCACGGCAGCAGCCGCAGCAATCCACCCGGCCTGGCCGCCTGGAGCACACCCCGCTGGGTCATCGTCAGCGGCGGCCGCCGCTGGGATCTAGCCCCCGTGAAAAACGCCTACCAAAGCGTCGGCGCCAAAGTCCTCCACACGGCCCAGACCGGCGCGGTCACCGTAACCGTCGACGCGAACGGTACGGGCGTGGAGTGTTATCTCTTGCCGTGAGGAAGGAAGGAGGGAAAAAGGGGAAATAAGGAAAAGGGGAAAACGGGTAGGCGGAGGAATATCGAATATCGAACAAGGAATGGAGAATAACGAAGGTATTCGAGCCGGGTGCCATGGTCCACGCTTGCGTGGCCATGTTGTGCAACGCCTCGTCATTCGCCGAACATGCCTACGACGAGCATGGGCATGGCACCGGGCTTCGAGCGCTATCTCAGATCGACCGTTGAAGGTCGTCGGATTCAGCGAAGCCCCCCCGCAGTCGGGTAGCTGTATAACACCTACTGGGCATCGAAGCGTTGTCCGCGAATATAGGTGACGAACGGACTTTGTTACCGATATGGACCTGGATACCCGATTTGGAGTAGAATCCCCCAACAAAAAATGGGCTTCGCTTGGGCATTTTGGCGGCCGATAGCGTATGTAATGTAAATGGAGTAAAATTAGCATGGATGCAAGAAGCGTCATCGGGAGGCGTCTCAAATGTTGAATCGTCAGAAAACGCTCCTGTTTCTATTGACATCAGCTCGTCGCCCGGTTACCAAACTGGAGTTAACAAAATGGGCATTCATCTTGCGCGAGGAGATGCCATCCCATGGTGGCAGCGCCTTCTATGATTTTCTCCCATACAAGTATGGCCCCTTTTCTTTCTGCCTCTATCGTGAAATGGATGCCCTGATTCGCGATGGGTATGTCGAGGACGCAACACCTTGGACTCCGACCGCTTTGGCTGACGAATTGGTCGGGACGCTGCCGAAAGCGGTTAGACACGACGTGCAGAGAGTCGTTGGGCAGTTCTGCCAGCAGCAAGTGAATCGTACCGTCGATTATGTCTATTTGAAATACCCACGATTCACAGTTAACAGCGAGAAGAAGAAACTCGCCGAGCGATTCGTAGCTTCGCCGGCTGTCTACACTGCCGGCTACGAGCGGCTTTCCATCGACGCCTTTCTTGATCGCCTTATTCAGAAGGGAGTCCAGCGGATCATAGACGTTCGAGACAATCCGATCGCTCGCAGATACGGCTTCCACAAGTCCACATTGTCGCGACTTGCCGGTCGAGTGGACATTCAATACGTCCACGTACCTGAACTCGGAATCCGATCCGCATTCCGGCAGAATCTCCGTTCACGCGAAGACTACGATGCACTGTTTGATCGATATGAGCGTGAAACGATTGCCCGAGAAACTGGCTCGATCAACCGCGTGGCGGATTTGATGACAAACAAAGCCAGTGTGCTTGTTTGCATGGAGGCCGATCCGCAATGTTGTCATCGCAGCCGAATTGCGAAATCGGTCTCACGGCAAACCGGGCTTCCCATTCAGGACTTGGGGTGTGACTGCACATGACAGGTGACATGGAACGTCTACGGCTGTTGATCACGGTGATGACATATCCGCACCCGAAGCAAAGCCACGAGGAAGTGGTCTGTACGGCTGGAGTCACAGAAGCTGGTGAATGGATCCGTCTTTTCCCGGTCGACTACCGATACCGTCCCAAGTGGCAGCGATTTCACAAATATCAATGGGTAGAAGTGGACGTCGGGCCGTGCGGCTATAAGTCCGATACGCGGAAGGAAAGCCGAGAGCCGCGACTCGACTCAATAAGATTGATCGGTGAGCCCCTTCCTTCCGCCAACAAGTGGCAAGCGCGTCGGGAGATCATCGATCGACTTCCTCATTACACGCTAAACCAGTTGGAGCAACTTAATCAACAAGAGAAAGTCTCTCTTGGGATAGTCAGACCCGCACGCATCCTCGATCTGGAAATCAGTCCGGCAGACCGCGATTGGCCCGCGAAGTACCTGGAGAGTTTAAAGCAACTGCGGCTCTTTGGCGATCCGCCTCTCCCGTTAAGAAAGATACCATTCGAATTCCGTTATGTTTTTGAATGCGAAGATGATGCAAAGCCTCGCCGAGCGTTGATTACAGACTGGGAACTCGGCATGCTTTACCTCCACGAAGAGGCACGTCTCGGGAGTGAAGAAGCTGCGGCTGAAAGCGTTAAGAAGAAGTTCTTCGGCGAGATATGCCGAGAAGACAAGGACACGCGATTCTTTGTGGGAACCGTGTTTCCACACAACACGTGGATCGTCGTTGGCACATTCTGGCCGCCGAAGATTAGGGAGCATCAACTCAAGCTGTTTGACTGATTGTTTTGTTATTCAGACATGGGGTCACCCATGGAAAAGCCCAAGAGTGGGAAAGTCGCCTATTCTCGCTTGGTTATTTCGCCCGGTGCCATGGGAACGCGGAGTTTCTTATTCGTTCTTTCTCTGCGTCCCTGCGCCTCTGCGCGCAATCCTTATCGTGTTCTTCGCGTGGGTCTTCGTTCCTCGACCCACCCTACATCACGGATCCGACGAATACTTGCCAATCTCTAGCATGTCGACTCGGGGATGGGCGGTTAGGGTCTCTTGGCCGCGGCGTAGGGCTTTCAGTAGGGCTTGGTAGTCGGGATCTTCGCGACCGGTGAACGGGCGGGGCTTGCCCTGTTGGGGCTGACATAAGCCTAGGCCGCCGGATGCTTTGGGTAAGGGGGCGGTTAGGACTTGGCTGTACTCGGGATGCGTTAGATTGATGCGTTGGGCCGGGCCGTAGAGGGTTGTGTAGGGATCGAATCCGGCGAAACCGTGGCCGTTCAACGTGATGCCGTTCCAGATCTTGCTCGTGACCGTTTGGAATGTGACTCCTTCCCAGGGCTGTGAAATGTCGACCTTTTGGGCGTGGCACGCGTAGCAACGCCGCTTGAACACGGGCAGGAAGTCGCGGTCGAACCACTGGTCCGGCTTGTGCGCGTACCAGCGATCCCGGGCGCCGCGGACCGTGCCGTCGGTGTAATGGTAGACGCCGTAATAGGGCACGTTGGCGTCGATCCAGGCATAGATCGTTCGGCGATCTTCCGGCGGCACCGTTACGCCCTCATGCGGCTTGTCGAGATACTCGCAGATTCGACTGATCGTCGAACCGTAGGTCTTCGGCACGTTCCGCTGGTAGTCGGCGTTGCCCATGGCCACGTAATGGACCCAGCCCATCTCGACCAGTTGGTTGTAGGCCATGTTGAAGTAACGCGTCTTGTCGCCCGAGAGATCGAGCCGGCCGTCGGGCGTGGGGCCGCTGTGGCACTCGACGCAATGCTTATCGAGGATCGGCTGCACGACATGCACGAAATCGATCACGCCGTTGGTTCCCCAGTCGGGCCGTTGCGGGACGGACGGTTCTCGCTTCAGTGCCATGGCCATGCGTTTTTGCGGCGGGGCCTCGCTCTGATGCTCGTGGCAGCCGATGCAACTGACCGTCTCGCCCGGCATGGCCTGCATGGTGGATCCCATCCGCTGAATCGTCTTCCCGTGGGCATCCAGCGCATTGAACGAGATATCCCGGGTGGCCGGGGCCGTAAAGCAGGCCGACCCGTCTTCCTCGACCGGCACCGTGCCGATCAAACGCCGGACATAAAACGTACCTCGGCCGACAATCGGGCTGATATCCCAGGCATAGCCGCCGGTGTGGGGATGCGTCTTGGGCACCTGCTCCATGATCTGCAGGGCCGTGATCTCGCCCCGCTTGACGTGCGGAAACAGCCCTTCGTAGACGTCTTGCAGGACGAACGTGGCGGTGTGCGAGTCGGGGTCGCCGTTGGCCTCGACCTGATCGCGGCGGACGAACTGCGGACTCTCTCCGGCCGGGGTAATCACCGGCGGGCGCCTGCGAGGTTGCAGCAACAGCGGATGCCAGCAGCCCAGTTGGGCATCTTCATAGATGCACTTGCGGTTACCCCGATCGTCCAGCAGGTAGATCCTCATGCGGTGCTCGCCGTCGCCGCCGTAGGAGACCAGGAACAAGTGTTCGTTCACAGGAAACGCGTTTTGGAATCCCCAAGGGAAACTGGTGTCGGCCACGATGGGCAGTTCGTCGGTGATCCAGCGGAACCCGGCGCCGCGCGGTGCCTCTTCGCCCAGCCCGTTGTAGACCAGTCCGATCATGCCGGCCTGCCAGCCGTGGTGCGGGCCGAACGTGCAGACGACCTCCGGTCGGTCGGGGATCGGGCGCGCCTGCCAAAAGGCGTTGGGGTCCTCGATCGTGTTGCCGAAGAAGAGTTGATGCCGCGTGCCGTCGGGATTCATCGTCCACAGGGCCTGCCGCGAGAAGACGCCCTTCTCCATGCCATAGTCCCAACGGGTAAACAGCACGCGCCCGTCGTCCATGATCTGCGGCGTATGGTCCGAGAGCGTGTTGCCGGAGACGCGTCGCACGTCCGAACCGTTGCGCTCGCAAGTGTAGAGCACGCCGGCACGATACGGCTGGCAGACGAGCATGTTGCCGGCCCGGCTGGAGACGAACATCACCCGCCCGTCGGGCAACAGCAGCGGGCTGATATTGTTATCCGGCCCGTCGGTGATCTGCTTCAGGCCCGACCCGTCAATGCCGATCTCGTAGATATGCCAACCGCCTTCGACCTTTGGGTCCCATGCCGAGAAGAAAAGGGTTTCTGCATCGTACGACATGTTCAGATCAAAGATACAACCGTGGGGAGCGTCGTAGATGACCTTGGGCGCTTGGTCCGGGCGGCTCGGATCGAACAGGCAGATACTTGCCGGCGTTTGGGCCGCCGTGTTGTAAGGCGAGACCGCGTTGACCGTCAGTAGCGGACGGCGGATGAAGGCAATCGGCCCTAGGTCACGAATCGCTTCCGACCAGTACCCCTCGATGGCTCGGGCCGCCGATACGGCATCCTTCTCGGCAGCGGGCGGAACTTGTTCGCGCAATCGATCCAGCCGGGCAAGGAACTCCCGTCCGCCGGCCGTCGGGGCGACCGAGTTGTCCAACACCCGGTTGATCGGCAGTTGCGCGGGACCATATAAGGGGATCCTCGGCACGTCGAGTTTGAAGCGTCTGACCGTGGCCGTCGCTTCGCGCAGTTCGGCCGCCCGATGGTACACTTTCTGGACGGCCTGCAAGGTTTGCGGATCATCGGCCGTCGGAAACATGGCTCTGGCTTGCTGCGGCAGATCGAGCAGCCGGATCGTTTCGTCGGCGTAGGCCTCGATCAACTCGTCGGCAACGCTAGGATTGGTCACCGTCAGCGTGGCGGTCGAGTCGGTACTTTCGAAGACGAAGCCCAGCCGCGTCTGCTGGGGGTCGATCTTGTAGTTGGTCGCCAAGTCACCCACATGAATCCGAAACCGTCCGGATTGGCCCTTGGGTAGTTCGAGCAACACCCCGTACGTCTCGCCCGGCTTGGTAGCAAGCGGCCCACTTTCTCTGGCACCGGGTACCAGAGTTCCGGCGAAGTGAGCGGCGTCGATCAGGCTTTCACCACGGATCGCTCGAACCTCGACATCGTCGATCGTGATCGTGCCCTGAAATCCGGCCGGTGTGCCGAACGCGAGCGTGGAGTTCTGCTCGGCCGCGGTAAAGAGAAACACCTGTTGTCGCCAGCCCATGTCGGTGGCGAGGTTCGTTCCGGCCGGAGTCTGGTACGTGACGTCCAGATCACCGACCGAGACGGTTCCTGACTGGAGGGGATCGGCGTCCGGGTGCCCGGAGGCATAAAAGCTCAGCAAGTATTGTTGGCCCGGTATGGTGACAAACGCTTGGGAGACCTTACCCTCGCCGTGGCCACCGCCCGGGTGATAGGACTGTTTGCCGTGTTGTGCCTGGAAACCGGTACCCAGCACGATTCCGTCGGCCGGTCCGGCGGATTGGACCCAACGGCCGGTCGTGGCGCCCAGCCCGCGCACGATGTAATGACTTGCAGCGTTGGGGATGTGGTCCTCATCGCCCGGCTGACCGTGCGGCTCGAAGCTACCGCCGACGATCAGGTTCTCGTCGGAGAGCCGCAAGACGCGAACGTCGGCAATCTGCACGGGTCCCCGGTCGGCTTCTTCGATCGGTGATGGAAAGCGACGGCTTCTTTCCCGAGCCGAGGCGTAGGGCCGATTGCCGCCGTGGAGATGGTTCTCGGTCGATTGAAGATTGGCCGGCAGGCAATGCGTCCCGCTGGCGCCGGCCGGGCTGGGGCGGAAATCGCTCGTAGGAGTGATCAGCGGCAGGGTAAACCCGAAACCGTGATCGCCGTGGAAACTGGTCACCTTGATCAGCAACCGATTCTCGCCTTGCTGCAGCGGCAGTTGTAGTTCCAGGAATCGCTTGTATCGGGCGCTCCCTTCGCGCAGGGCCTGGCCAACGACCTTGCCGTCGAGCCAAACACGAAAGGCATCCTCGGCCACGATGTGTGCCTTGAGCGTTACGTCGTTCTTGGCCGTAATGGTGCGATAGAGATAGGCCGTCTCGTTGCGCGACGGCGGCGGACCAAGGGGTAACGGATGAAAGAACCCGTCGACCCACTCCGGATGCGCAATCCACCGTAAGCGGCCCTCCTCGTAAGTTTTGTTCAGATCGATCGGCTCACGGCCCGCGTGGACCACATCCTGTTCCGGCTCAAAGGCGTTGGCGAAGCATCGGGAGAAGTACCCGTACTCGCTTTCATCGCCGATCGGCGCCACACAATACCATGGCCCAAGTTGCAGCCCGGCCCGCTCGATGGCTTCCAACCGGACCGCTTCTTGCTGGCGGTCATGGTCTCGACGAAGCTGTGTAAGCTTGGCCCAGAGTTCGGCTGCCGAGTCATCGGCCCGGCCGTCATTTGCCGAAGCAAGAATCGCCAGTCCGATCAATCCGAACAAGGCAAATCGAATCCCACGCATGGCAATCCCTCCTCTTTGGGTTACCCGGCATCGAAGGCTGCTGATGACACGCTCGCACCGGCCTTTGGCATGGCCGATCCATTATAACCCATCCCCGCACGAAACGCACCCCCCAGGCGTACTTTCCTTGCTTCCAGGGCCGGTTCCTGCTAAACTAAGACCATGCGCGGTTTCCTCGATTCCCGACGTGTGCGGCGGCAGGGGTTTACGCTGGTTGAACTCCTGGTGGTGATTGCGATCATCGGCATACTGATCGGGTTGTTGATACCCGCCGTCCAGGCAGCCCGGGAAGCCGCCCGCTTGACGCACTGCCAGAACAATCTGCGGCAGTGTGGCATAGCCCTGCACCAGCATCACGATGTGTATGGAAGATTCCCGCCCGGGCAGTTCAACCACATCGCGATGGATTGGCAGGAACCGGTTTACTGGAACCGGGCATGCTGGTGGCAGCCGATTCTGCCTTACGTCGAGCAAAGCTCGCTCTACAACGCGATTGTCCGCTACTGGCCGCCCGGCGGGAGTCCGCCCGAGCCGGTTCGGTGGTGGATCACCTTTGCCACCAACGGCGATCCGGCGGTCGGTGAGGGTAGAAACACGATTGTCCCAGGGTTCATGTGCCCCTCGGATCCCGCCAATCCGAAAGTCGAATCCGCCGGGCCCGACAGCGGCAATCAGCAAGGCTTTCACGGCAATTACGTCTTGTGTGCCGGGACGACTTCTTTCAACTTCGTTGACGAGGACTTCGACTCGTACTACGGGGAAAAGCTCGACGGGATGTTTTACGCCTTGTCCGAGACGCGATTTGCAGACATCGGCGACGGTTCCTCGCACACCTTGATGGGCGGCGAACTGATCCTGGTGCCTGACGAGGACGGGCTACACGATATACGAGGGCGTTACTATAACGCCTGGCAAGGAAACGTGCTCTTCAGCACCCTCTACCCACCGAACACGCCGGTGGGAGATCGCGGCACCTATTGCATTTCCGCGCCCCACGCACCCTGCCAGGGATTGACGACGACCGACGTCATCGTATCGGCACGCAGTTATCACATCGGCGGGGCCACTTTTCTGCTGGGTGACGGCGCGGTCCGTTTCATCGATGAGAACATTGACCCCACAGTCTACAAAGCGCTCGGTTCGCGAGACGGTGGTGAAGTCCCGGACAGTTTCTGAATTGATCAAAATGAGATTCTTCGTGCGACGAATGCTTCTGCCGATCGGCCTGGCTGTCCTAGTCATGCACACCGCCGGTTGCGGTCCCTCGGGCCCGCAGACCTATCGGGTATCCGGCACGGTTACCTTCAACGGCGAAGCGCTGCCGGAAGGTGACATCCTGCTCACACCGGTCGAACCGGACTACGGCCCCGAGCCCGGGAAGATCCGCGAGGGGAAGTTCGAGCTACGCGCCCGAGCCGGTCAAAAGCGGGTCGAGATACGTGCCGCCCGAATCATCCCCGGCGGAGCCCTAGGTGCCATGGGTGAGCCGGTCGCCGAAGACTACATCCCCGGTCGCTACAACTGGCAAACCACCCTGACGGCCGAAGTCAAGGCCGACGCGAAAAACCACTTCCCGTTCGAGCTTACAGATGACGAGGATTGACCGCGGCGGGACCTTCTGTTCGATCGTCTGTCTCAGCGACCTTCAGGTCCCTTCCCGCCGCAGGCGGTCATAGGCCCGATGTCTACGTCGGGTTGTTCTTTCCCGAATCCCGGTGACGCAACTCGTGCCACCGCCGAAGGGTGGATATCAGCAGACCGTGCAATTGTTCGCGGTCGGCACGGTCGATCCAGCTGAGGATCTTCGGGGGCGGCATCCGGAATTCGTTGAATTCAACGGGGTTGCCGGACGTCAGCCGCATCAGCGATTGCAGTACAGCGCCTTCCAAGCTTTCGCCCGACGGCTCGCCAGGCAACGGCCGAGTCGATGGCGGCTGAGTCGGGTCTGGCTGGAAGGGCTCGTCGATCATCGCCAATTCAGGGGGGTTAGGATTTCGTCCGATGCACTGCACTAGCATGCATGCCTTGTGGTAGAATGATATTGTCATTATCGCCGAACAGGGGGCAGCGGCCAATTCACATCCGTGTAGTAAACCTGCTTTTTTCGCGAATAATCGCGCACATCCGTGGAGAGATCGGAGAGATCGATGCCCAGCAATGGACAAGCCGCCGGTTACCTTGTTTTGGTCGTCGCCCGCGACGGCAAGTGCCTCTCCAGCCCAAACCTCGAGGCGCTGGTCGACCGCCATCCCTGGGAACTCTGCTGGGAAGAGAAGGGCAAGGCACGGCTCCGCGAGGCCTTCATTCAGGCCTGCATGTTCCGTCGCCGCCAAGAAGGGGTGCCGGCCCCGCTGCGGATCGAAGAGCGCCAGTTCGACTTCGAGGCCTGGCTCGACCCCACCGGCTCGGACCTGGTGATCTGCCGGATGGTGCGCGTCTTCACCAATACGCTCAGTCCGCGTGAGAAGGACGTGCTTTCGCTGGTGGCCGGCGGCATGCCGAACGTCGAGATTGCCAAGCTGCTGGGCACTCGCGAGTCGACGATCCGCTCACACCTGAAGAAGATGCGCGAAAAGCTCGGCGTCGCCCGACCCGAAGGTTTGTTGTTGGCCGCCGTGGGGTTGGAGACGGGAAATCACGAGCATTGACCGCCACGGGATCCTTCTGTTCGACCCACGTTTCAGTTGTGTTCGATCATCTGCCTTAGGGACCTTCAGGTCCCTTCTCGCCGCAGGCGGTCATCGGCCCGACGTTTACGTCGGGTTGTCCTTTTGCAAATTGGTCCCCTCTCCCTCTGGGAGAGGGTCAGGGTGAGGGCGATTCACCGAGAAACGTCTTTCCGATGCCCTCACCCGCTGCCCTTCTCCCAAAGGGAGAGGGGCCGACGATTCACCCGAGCTAAAGCACGGGCCGAATACCGGCTGCGCCGGCAAGGAGCGTAAACGCCCCTGGGGCCGCTAGGGTCGCCTGAACTTCCCGTGCATGCCCACGCAAGCGTGGGCATGGCACTCGCCTGGCGGTGTGCCGAAGGCCCCAGCGGGTATTCTATGTTGGCCGTCGCTGTGTTGATCGAATCTTTTGTTGATGCAAGTCGTTTCCGCAGTACACGTCACGTTTGATGCTTGTCATTCTGAAAGCAATCTCGCGGCAGTCCAATCGATGCCGTTAATCGAGATCTCGTCGGCATCCAGCAAGGCAACTGCCCGTACGTGAGTCCCCTGCGAATCGACGATAAAGATCTTACTAAACATCGGACCGCCAGAGAATGCGGCGTTGTTGTACGCCGCAACCGCGATGTAATCTCCATCTGGCGACCAACAAGCGATTTCTGCACCGAATTCATCGCTGACTGAAATCGACCGTTCTTGTGACCCATCCAACGCGATCGTACGCACGCTGATCTGACCGTTATGCGCGTCCAAATGCTTGGCCAGCAAGGTCTTGTCGTCCGGGCTGAATCGTGGATACCAATAGTATTGAAGAGACCGCTTCCTCGCGATCGGTCTCAAATCGGTCCCATCCAGGCGGGCCACGTAGAGGTGACCTCCGGTTATCGCATGAGTGTCCCAATGCATCGCGAGCAAATTGCCGTCATGCGATATGTCGTGTACGCCATACAGAAGTGGCACTGGAATAATCCCCAATTTGTCGCCATTAACGTTAAAACGCCATTTCTTGCGCTCCCACACCGCTCTCCAATACTTCTCGCCGTGATAATCCCGTGGCGTGGGAGCGTAAAGATTGACAACGAACGTGTCGGCCTTCGGCGCCCAACTTGCCGGTCCGATGCACTTTCCTGCAATGCGCCGAGGTCGGGAAGCCGATTCTAGCGCGACGATCCGCAAGTCGTTGAACTTATCCGAGCAAAACAAAAGGTGCTTGCCGTCCGGCGAGACCCGAGGATTCCTTGCATTCTTGGCAATGATACGCCAGCGTCCCGTTTCAGGGTCAACGGCCATCACCGCTTGAATGAGCGACGTTGGATCCGAGTCATCCGTCCTGATCGACGCTCCAACGACAAGTGTGCCTGTAAGCTTCGCCTTCAACGGCCGAGATGGGCGGCAATGGACAACCTCCACCAGCGGGCAGTCGGTGTCGATCGTGCTAGCGGGACGGCCATCAGGAGTTGTTTCATCCAATGGCCCAATTCCGTCACGGTATAACGGCAGAGTCATGCGTTGCGTCTTGGTTCCGCTAATCCAGGGAATGCTGCGATTCAGCGTTGGGTACTTTGTGTCCACGGCCGTTACGCGGATAGACAACCGATTGCTCTTGTAAGGCCGCAGCGCGAAGCGCCCCATTGCATCCGTCGTGGCAACGGCGTGACCCATAAAGCGATGATCTTCCCACGATGTTAGTACTACGTTCGCTCCTGCAATGGGAATCCTGCTGTCCGCTGCGACCACCTCACCTTCGACCTTGCGTGGCAACTCAGTCCGCAAGGTCAGCCTTTTGGCAACCGCGCCAACAGCGATCGTCCATCGTTGTCGAGCGGCCCGTTTGTCGTCAAGTTCCAATTCCATCTCTGTTTCTGAACTGATGCCCACAAGCGTAAAGCCGCCATCATGTCCGGTTATGCATGGCTGCGGCCAAGCTGTGAACTCGAGCGGCGGCGTGTGAAACGGGTACTTTGTGTTAGCAGTTTCGACGGTGGTCCGGAGGCTGCACAGCCTGACAGGTGCTTCCGCAAGCGGATCACCATTTGGGCCGAGAAGCTTCCCCGCGATGATCGTCTCTTTGGGTAATTTCAGTGTTACGTTATAGTGGTCCTTGCCGGTTTCCAAATACCGAAAACCGACTCCATGCCCCTTGGTATATGCGAATAATTCCAACGCGATGTCCTGAGGTGTATTCATTGGTCGGATTCGCATGTGAAAGGAACCGCGCGAGTCGGTTGTCGCACGGCCCACTACTGATGCGATAGTGAACCCTGCGAGAGTGTGGTTCTTCGGGCGACGGCTCAGAATAACAGCATTTGCTTTGACACCGGCAAGAGGTCGCCCACTAGGGTCGAGTACTTCCCCTTTCAATACCACTTGACCGTCGTCGTGGTCCGCGGCTGCAACGATGGCCGGATAGACTATCGATGCTGCTACCGCACCCACGAGCAGTAGCGGGCGAGCAGATAAAGTAGCCATCGGTTCCTCTCTTGTAGTTAGTGGGAGTGCGGTCAGTTGATACGGACCTAGCGACAACTGGAACCCGTTTGCGAATAAGACAAGTCGCAGTACCAAGCACCCCAATTGCTGCAGATGTCGCTCACCCAACGACTGACTTCGCGACATAACTCTATTAGTAGACCGTTCGGCCCAAACCCGCTATCCGCGTCTCAGGCCGACAAATCCATCGGCCTAAGACTCTTCCTGATTCCTTGATTCTCGCCAAACCGGTCCTTTGGTGTCAAGAGGTCCGCAATCCGCACCCGTTTTTCCCAAGAGTGCAGAACCTTGAGTCTGAAGGGGCGGATCGGCCTTGTCAAGCGATTTACTGCCCCCCGCCGCAAGGAATTCCAAGTATGTAGGGTCGGTCGAGCAACGGCAGCTTCTTCGCCGAAACGAAAGCAGGAGGGGCCAGGGATTAGGGGCTAGAGAACAGGGCCTTGGGAACGAGTTTGCCCTGAAATCCTAATCCCTAACCCCTCGCCCCTAACCCCTTTCTTCCCGCACGCTCGTTTTGTGGGCTAAACTTGAGTTGATCCTTGCCGCGTCACTTCGACACGGATTATTGCCCCCTAACGAGAAGAAGCTGATGATGAACATTGCCTTACAAGCCTTGGTCTTTTCGCTGTGCCTGGTCAGCTCGCTTTCGGCCGCGGCGCCGGAGAAACGGTTGCCGCTCTCGTTGATGGTGGAACTTAGCCTCGACGGTCAACGGATCGAAGGGATGCCGCTGGTATGGGACCGCTGGACGGTTCGCCTGTTGGGTCGCGACGGGCGACTTTGGCGGTTTAGCCCTACGGAAGCGGTCGACTTTCGCAAGACGTCCGATCGGTTCGAAGGCTATTCGGCCATCGAGATGCGCCGACAACTGCGAAGTGAGTTCGATACCCAGTTCGAGTTCACTGCTACGCGTCACTTCCTGATCGCCCATCCGCGCGGGCAGCGCGAGGAATGGCCCGGGCGGTTCGAGGAACTCTATCGCTCGTTCAACCACTACTTCTCGGTCCGCGGTTTTCAAGTGCAGCAGCCGGCCTTTCCGCTGATCGGCATTGTGCTGGGCAATGAGGAAGCATTCCGCCGCTATGTGCAGGAGCAGGGTATTTCCGTGCCGTCCGATGCCGTGGGCGTCTACCACAACAAGTCGAACCGTATTGCGTTGTACGACTCGACCGCCGCTGACGACTCGACTGACTGGCAACAGAACGCGGCCGTGATTATCCACGAAGCCACGCATCAGGCGGCCTTTAATATGGGAATCCACAGCCGCTACAGTGTGCCGCCGCTTTGGGTGATCGAAGGATTGGCCACGATGTTCGAAGCGCCGGGCGTGCATAAATCGCGGGTGCATCGACAACTCGACGATCGAATCAACCAAGGCCGGTTGCGGGAATTTCGGCAACACGCCGAGCCGAAGCACGAGCCCGAGCTGCTGGTGGAGTTGATCTCCTCGGACGACATGTTCAAGAGCGACGCGACCGCGGCCTATGCGGAGGCCTGGGCATTGACGTTTTTCCTCATGGAGACCCGACCGCGACAATATGCCAAGTACTTGAAGCAGACCACCGCTCGCAAGCCGTTCACCGAGTACCCAGCGGCCCAGCGAATGTCCGATTTCACGGCCATCTTCGGCGACAACTGGCCCATGTTCGAAGCCCGATTCCTGCGGTTTATGGCCCAGTTGAAGCAGGAGTCCAGTTGACTGGAGATCGGCATGCGAAATGGGTATCGCGTGTGCGGAAGAATACCACGCGAAGCGGCATATTGACGCTCAGAGGTAGCATATTGACGCCCCAGGGAACCTGAGGTAAAGTAGACCGAGGTGTGGGAAGTTCTGTGGTTTTGCCGAGCATTTGGTACCGAACCGCGGGAGTAACTCAGTGGCAGAGTGCTAGCTTCCCAATGCCTCGCTCTTTTTTCCCGGCTATTTCTAAGTCCTTTCTGGACAAGCCTTTACGGCGTTTTACCCCCTCGGAAAATGTGTGATTTGGGACTATTATGGCACGGTAAATGAATTCTGACAGCAATTTTCAGGGAGAAAGAAATGGCGAGACAAGCTTGCCCTTGGAAGCGAAAGAACCCGGACGGCACTCATGGGCAAGGAGTTACGGCTGATTCCCCTTGATAGGCGGCCTGTGGCACATTTAGAACGATACTTGAGACTTTCTGGTTCCACTCGCCCGTCGGCTCCGGAAACAAGACTCCCGACGAAATCGCCGGTCTGTGGCGAGTCGGTACCAGGCCACCTGCCCCCCATTGCGAATCGTCGGCATCCCGTCGTTGTTTAGCCGTCGCCTGATGCTTCGTCATCGGGTTGATCGTCGGCCGGCGCCGGCTTCGCATCGCGTAGCGAGAAGACGTAGCGGGCCAGGGCGGCGGTATCCTCATCCGTCAAGGTACGCCCCCACGAAGGACAGAGCTTCGAACGGCCGGCCCCATCGCTTCCTTCTCGGATCCACTTTTGCAGACCGTCCAAATCGAGAGCCTGGGGACTTTGGCGGGTCAGATCGCTGGGCTTCGGTTCCAAGTCCGAGGCGAAGAACCGACCTTCTCCTTGGCCCGTTTCGGTGTGACAGATGGCACAGTTTTGCAGATAGAGTTGCTTGGCGCGGGCCGCCAGCCGTGGGTTATCCCGGGAGCCCGGTTCGATCAGGAGTTGCTCCGGCGAACGCCGCTGGTCGCAGGAAGCCAAACTGAGCATCACCCCAACAAGCACCATTGTCAGGGCGGCTCGGACGATTCGCGAGTGCGAGGAGGTCCGCCGACCAGAGGTAAAGGGAAAGGCCATGTTCACTGTTCCTCATCCATCGGCAGCACCGGCTCCATCGGCAGCACGGGCTCCATCGGCGCCACCGGCTTGTCGGGCATTTTCAGTGTGCTGAGGAACTTCGTCAGCAAGATCGCCTCTTCCTCGTCCAGCGCGTAGTTCGGCTCCGGCGCTTCGGGACGAAAGGCCCCGGGATTTCGGAGGTAGGCGAAGATATAGCCGTTCTCCAGCCGGTCGCCGGCGTCCGTGAGCACCGGTCCCACGGCACCTCCGTCGGCTCCGATTTGATGGCAAGCGTGACAGCCCTTTTCAAAGTAGAGTTGCTTGCCCCTGGCAACTTCGTCCGGCGCGGGATCCTCGGGAAGAAAATTGTGAGGGATACGGGGGTCGACCAGCGCTACCTTGAACTGTTCAGTGAGGATATCCACTTCCTGGTCGGTCAGGTGGAAGTGCGGCATCTGCTTCAGCAGCGGTCGCAGCACGTCGGGGTGTTTGAAGAATCTCTTCAGCCAGCCACGGCGGACCTTGCTGCCCTCTCCGGTCAGGTCGGGGGCATACGTACCGCCACGCCCGTTGATCCGATGACACGCAAAGCAATTGACGTCGGTCACGATGCCGCCGAACTCGGCCGGCGGAATGTACGGGTGTTTTGGGGCGGGAACCCGATGGTCTTCGGGAACCACTTCCCGAACGTTGCCGGTCAGAAGGATCGCAATGGCCTTCAGGTCACGCTCGGAGAAGCCGAAGTCGGGCATCTTCAACCCGTCGCGAAAGCCGCGAGGATCGCGGAGCTTCTCCATGAACCATGCTTGGCGGGTGTGGGGAATTAGGTCCTCCTTGCGGCCGAAGTCCAACTCCTCGATCGGTTTCGAGCCGTGGAAAGAAAGCTCTACACACAGCCGGAGTTTTTCATCGAATCCCGGGATGCTGTGGCAGCCGTTGCACTGGTAGTAATCGATCAGTCGCCGGCCCTCCGCGATGGAAGCCTGGTCGGTCGGCGGCGGCGATAAAGAAGTCTTCAGAGCTCGGAGGTAAACGTCCTCTTCGCCGTCGACACCCTCATCGTTCTCAGCGTCCTCCTGCTCGTCGTAGTCCTCTTCGTCTCGGGAGCGGAACGCGTCGGCCCGCACGATGAACTCGACCAGCGCACGCAACTCTTCGTCGGTGAACCGGAAACGGGGCATCTGCGTGTTGGGGTTGAGTGCGTTGGGGTGCTGGATCCACCGGTATAGCCAGTTTCGATTGATTTTGGTGGTCACGCGCATCAGATCCGGACACAAGCCGGTGGCACCGCCGACCGGTTCCCCCGACGCGCCGACGATGCTGTGGCAGATCGAGCATTGCGCCTCGCCAAAAACACCCTGGCCCTTGGCCATCAAGGCGTCGACCTGATCGAACTCGTCATCCCCAAGATCGTCAAACGACGTTTCCGCCCAGTCGGGCCAGTCGAAGGCCGGCGGCGGCTCCTCGCCTCGCAGCGTCATCAGGAAGTCGGCCATGTGCTCGACCTCGTCATCCGAGAGCAAGAAATCCGGCATCACCGTTTTCGGCAGGTAGTCCTTCGGCTTCTTGAGCCATTGGACCAGCCACTCCCGGTTGACCTTGCTGCCGATGACGGTCAGACTTGGGGCCACTTTCCGCGAATCCTCGTATCCTTTGGCGATGTGGCAATTGTGACAGGCGTAGCGGTCGAAGAGTCTTTGGCCGTGGGCCAGCAGTTCCGCAGCCGGCAACTGCTCCAAGTCCTGATGACACTTCAAACACGAAGCCTGAACAAACTCTCCGCGAAGCATGGCGTGGGGCCAGAACTCCACGTCCCCGTGGGCTTTCTCCGGCGTCGTGGTGGCATAACCCTGACCCCGATGGCACGACGTGCAGCCGAAACGCTCCGGGGGGTGAATGTCGAGGATCCCCTTCCACGAAAACCCGCTGGGGTCCTCTCTCCAAAGGGAAAAGACGTTCGGGTGCGAGGTGAAAGGCTGGACGGCGTCAGCAAATAGAGAGTCACGGACGCCCAGGTGGCAGCTTTCGCAACGGTCCACGACGTCGAGTTCCGGGATGTGGATCTGGCGGATCTTTACGGGGCGTGCCCGGGCGGCCTCCCGTCGGCGCAGCAGGTCCAACTCCGGCTTCTTCAAACCGTTGAGTACCTCCTGGAATTCGCTCTTCTCGGTGGCCAATTCGTCGAGTTGGGTCTGCAAGTCCGCCTTCTTCTCGGTCAGGCCGTCGTACTTCACTCTGAGTTTCTCCACCTGCGGAGTCAGACTGGCCACTTTCTTATCGGCCCTGGCGGCTTCCGTTTTTTCTTTCCAGTATTCCGCTTCCTGAAGCCGGCTGCGGGCCTGCTGAAAGTCCCGCTGGACCTGGTAGAGTTCCGGCTCCATGGCCCGCAAATCCTCGCTAAGCTGCTTCACCTGCGGGTCGTTATCGTAAGCCTCGACCGCCTGGCGATAGGCGGTTTCCGCCTCTTCAAGCTGCCCCAGTCGGTCGGGCTGGTGGAGTTGCTTGCGGACGTCGGCCAGGGCCCCGCTCAACAAGTGCTGCTCCAAGGATTGGAACTCCGCCTGGTACCGTTTCCAGGGTCTTCGCGTGATCGTCTCATCCCAGACGGACCAGAGGAAACTGGCCAAGAAAGCCAGGCCCAGCACGGCAAACCAGCCCGCGTACGACCGGGCCAACTCCGGCTCCCGTTCCAGTTCTTCCGGTTTAAGCTTCTTCGGATCAGGCACTGCTTGTCAATATCCTTACACTAAATGTTCAGCCAAGGCGTCACCCAGACGTACTTGATGTCGAATGCCAATCGCAACACGATCTTGATCGGCAAGGCGAACATCGTCCAGAAGAGCAATCCGATCAGCAGGTAGCGGACCAGGCCGAGTCTGCGGAGAAAGTCCGGGCTCTTGGCTCGGCAGATCAGATACGGGATCAACAGCGCGAGGGCATAGTAGCCGGCAATCACGGCCAGTCCGATACCCATGCCGGCCGGGCTGTCGGAGCGAATGCCGAAGAGCTTGTCCGAGAGATCGATGTTGGTCTCGGCCACGACCATGTGCGAGTCCCAATGTTCCCACGGCCAGAACCACATCCACCCCGGTCCCCGCATAAAGGTGCCGATGATGATCAGGACTACCCACAAGAACCAGCCGAAGCAGAAGATCGAAATGCTCCATTTCCGCTCGCGGAACGTGTAGTAACCGACACCTCCGCGGTTGGGATCGATGTAGGGTATACACATCAGCCCAAAGATGATCAGCACCGGCAGCCCCACCCCGGCGATCCAGGGATCGAAGTAGACGAGCATTTCCTGAAGTCCCAGGAAGTACCACGGTGCCTTGGCCGGATTGGGCGTGATGGTGGGATTGGCTTGTTCCTCCAAGGGTGCGTCGAGGCAGAGCGACCAGACGATCAACAACAGCGAAATCGCCAAGGCGGCCAGCAACTCGAGCCGCAGGAGATAGGGCCAAATGTGGACCTTTCCTTTCTTTGCATAGTGCTCCTCGACCGTCTCTTTCCCCGCCCGCTTGCTGCGGTCGTTCCTGACGGCCAACATGAACGCCAACACGGCAAAGAAAACCGTCGCGACGAGCATGCCCACGATCGGCACGTTGTCCGGCTTCGAGACGATCTTCCAAAGGTTTTCCATCAGTTCAATCTCGCCCTATGCAATCGTCGCCGATTGGCCATTGGTCGCTATGGTCACGGCTTCTTTGATACAAATTGTTTCACACAGCCCGCAGCCGATGCACCGCTTCTGATCGATCACGGCCACCCGGAAAAACTGCCCGTTGCCCGAGAACGGCTCGATGGAAATACAGCCCTCACGGCAGACGCCCGTGCATGCTTCGCAGCCGGTACACAGGTCCTCGTCGACGCGTGGCTTGGGCCGCTGGGAAAGCTTCATTTTTTCCACCGGCCGGCCATCGGGGTCCAACACGGCCGACTTGGGACAGAGGTTCCCGCAAACACCACAGTCAATGCACAGCGCCGCGCGGATCGCGTGCCGGGTCTTCGCCGCACCGACGATCGCTTCCGCAGGGCATTTTTTCGCGCAGACCCTACAGCCGATACACGCTTCAGTAATGAAATGGGC
>SDBV01003044.1_pt1 | contig 24972 bp, 20 predicted proteins | sample 2277081 | NCBI WGS metagenome assembly SDBV01 (sample SAMN10402039, study PRJNA504765) | marine sediment metagenome | isolation source: marine sediment core GS10_PC15, 223 cmbsf | place: Arctic Ocean: Southern Knipovich Ridge | collected 2010 | reverse complement strand
TATGCGCAACGCTTAATCATTCTGGTTTTAGATTGGCTAGGATGAGAAGTTTATCCACGAAGGGGGAATCCTTCTCCCCCCACCAGAGAACATCTAAGACATCATCTGCTGCGTTGCTGCTCGGAATTTCGTCGGCTCACATACAACATGTATGTTCACCTCCTTAACCCTCGCGCGCCTTGCAGCTAATACCTTAGTTGTCCTCTGGTTCTTGAGTTCGTCTTTACAATTTAATATGGCAATTATCCCTTGACAACATGTATCCCTCGTAGTAAGCTAGGGCTAGATAACTAAGGGAGCTGATATGAAAAAGTACACGATAGCCCAATTCAATGAACAATTTCCCACTGAGGAATCTTGCCTTGAGTGGCTTCGTCAAAAAAGATGGCCTGAAAATATTGAATGCCCATCTTGTGAAAAGACTAATAAGTTCCATAGGGTTAAAGGCCGTAAAGTTTATGAATGTGCTTTCTGTGGTCATCAAATGTCTCCTACTGCCGGAACAATCTTACATAAATCGCGTACACCATTAAAGTCTTGGTTTTATACAATATTTGTTCTTGCTTCTACTCGTACAGGTGTTTCAGCTAAACAGATAGAACGTGAGATCGGAACGACCTACAAGACGGCTTGGAGAATGTATACTCTAATCCGCAAGATGATGAATGAAACTGGAATAGAACTCTTTGGTCACGTCGAAGTTGATGAAACATATATCGGCGGTAAAGATAAAAACCGACATGCTAATAAAAAGACTAGTAGGCGTGGTCGTGCAGCCGATGGAAAAACTATTGTTGTCGGATTGATAGAACGTAACGGAAAGGCCGTTGCCAAGGTCACTCCAAACGCTAAGAAAGAAACTATACTTCCAATGATTGTTGAGCATGTACCTAATTCAACAACTGTTATTTATACGGATGAATATTCACCATACAGAACTTTACCGAAACTCGGATACACTCATAAGGTCGTTCAACATGCTGCTCAAAATTATGTTTCTAGCGAAGCCCATACAAACAATATTGAGAACTTTTGGAGTCAGGTTAAAAGAGGAATTGATGGAGCGCATCATTCTGTAAGTCCTAAGTATCTACAAGATTATGTAGACTCTTATCTGTTTCGCTTCAATCGTCGGAACGACGAGACTCCGATGTTTGAGAGTCTTCTTGATCGGCTTCCTTCGACTTGTCATTCGACGACTCAGTAGAAGTAGTTACTACTTTTTTTAAGATGTTTTCAAATGCATCTTTATCAAGTGGTTTTAGTTTTTTCTCTTTTTTCTGTTGACTCATTTGTCTGTTCCTTAGATTTATCTTTTTCCCACCAACGTATGGTTATAGCTTGATGTGGCATAAGTGTTCCTGGAAGTCTGTATGCATTACTCCCATGAGTTGATTGTTCCTCCCTATGTGCGAATCCGACTACATAGTCTAAATCTTCACATTCTTTATCTATCTCTACAACTACCAAGGGGTATTTTACAGCAACTCTTGAGTTGAAATGTGCCGAATCATTATTTTCCTTTGTTTCCTCATAGACATATCGAGAAGAAACTTTGCCTTTGGGTGGAATGTCTATATTTACATGTTCACTGCTTATCTTCCAAGGGTCTTGTTGTGCTTTGACAGAAATATCTTTCCATTCCTCTCCTTCTTTTTTGTATCCTAGCTCAAGAATTTCTGAAGGTTTTTCATGCAACCATTCGTCAATGTCTAATCCAAGCTCTTTTTTAATTGGCTTTTGGGTTACATTTTCATCTGTACGATCTATTTCCACATGTAATCTGACTAATTTATCTGATAATCTTGAAATTCGACAACGCAAATGATATGGATTGGCAATTACTGTTTGACTATAAACCCATTCCATTTCTGGCTTTAATTCATCGGGAAGCAAATACCCAATAGAAGCTTGAAACGCATCTTCGACAATGTTTTGACGCAAAGACCTGTCAATTACATATCCCAAAATACCGCTAACCAGAAGAGCCGCTGCAAAAGATTCTGTAATAAAACGCCAAAATTTCAGTTCAAAAGGAATAACAAAAAAGCTAACGAGAAGAAGTATTATGCCAAGTAAGAAAACAATGAAAAGTGGCAATATTATTTTCACATTCCACGCACGATTATCTTTCATATTATGTGCATCACCCCTTACTTCAGGAGGCCATGTTCCATACCAAGGAACTAATATTTCACTATTATTAGAATACGTCAAAATTCCTCACTTTAATAGGAAGCTAGCAAGCACTTGACCGCTTACTTCGTAGTAGTATAATAACCAGCAGCAGCCGACCATACATCGGTTCAGCTTTTCCAGTTTTGAGCTAAGGTAAGCCTTAATTGACTTTCAAAATGTTCGAGCTGGTTTTTTGCTGTTCTGTACAAGTTGGCTGCTATTTTTGACTTCTTAATTCTCTATATTGCAAGCGTGCTATAATAATTATGCGGTACAGGCTATATCACCTTTCCGATATTTTTGGTCTGTACCGCTTGATAGCTAAAGAAACATTGATAGCTTGCTTGATAATTGATACTTTATTATTGGCCCCTTGGGAGATGAAAAGGTCCACATCCGTTTCTTACTAAGGGGTTTTTATTTGTCTACTTAACCCTTTAGATACAAGCTGTTATAGTTTTAATAGTGACCAATTATTTGTAAGGGGGTGAATTCAATTGCCTACAACAGGTGAAAAACCTGGCAAGGGAACATACACATGTACTAAATGTGGCACTAAGGTTGTCTTAGATGATTCTACAGACACTCTTCCTCCTTGTCGTAAATGCAGCGGAACAAAATTTAATTAAGAATGTTCCATTCAGATATCTCTGACTCTGAATAACCAAAAAGCCTACCCACAATGCAATCATAAGTAAGTCTCGAAATTGGGGGGCTTTCTGTTTTCAAAAGCTTTTCAAGTTCATCTAATTCAACTATTTCTTGTTTTATATGGTCATACTTAAATATGTAAAAAGCGTACCAGTCAGGATAATACTCATGAGAATAATGTTGCAGTGTTTCTGGAATAAGTTTTTTTGCTTCATCAACATATCTTTTTTGAATAGTAATCAATGAACATGGCCTTACATCTCTTTGTATGAGATAACAATTCTCAGATATTTGACCTTTTATAAACTCATTTATAGACATTATTAATAATCTTCCCTTTTTGTTATAAAATAATGTTGGTAGCCTGAAGTCGGGGCTTGTTTTTACCTCTGATAATGAATAGATCATTAGTTCCCCTAATGATTTGTGAATTTCTATTCAGAAAGGAGGTCGCTATGGTTACTTTAATGAGTACTGGTTGGTTAGATCGTCTTGTAAAATTTGTTATTGAAGACGAGTTGTCATCTAAATACTGGCCAGATACTTCGATTGTTAGTCATAGCACAAATGCTTCTAGTTAGGTTTGTGTGAAACCTGCCCCGACCTAGGGTTATGTAAAAAAAAATGGATAAAAGTTTCAGCCCTACATGTCGTTAAGGGATAATTGCCTTTAATATTTACAACTTGCAACTTACAGTTCGAGACCGAGAGGTCGACCTATGTCCTTTGCAAAAATAGTAATGTTTACGAATCACTATCATTACTGGAAGTTAATCTTATGGCTATCAAGGCGATATCATCGTCTAATTTACCTTGAGCAAACTTTGTTACTTGATAAAGGATTTTTTCGACAATGCTTTTAGAATCAAGAGATTTGCAAGACTTTAGAGCATCTTCTATCCTGCCTTGGTCGAAAAATTCTTCGTTGTCGTTTCTGGCATCCGTTAAGCCATCCGTATAAACAAGTAGCCCTTCATTTTCTTTGATATCTACAATCTTTTCCTTATACACAGAATCATGAACTCCAAGGGGAAGCCCGTACGACAGCTCCATTACCTCTACCGAAGAATTAAAATGAATCGGCGGCGGGTGTCCGGCGCTGGAGATTTTCAACTTACCCGAGGTTTCATTTAGAATGATAAGTAGTGCCGTGACAAAAATCTCGTCCCCGACCTGGGGGCCAATGATCTTACTTGCTTTCGTTAAAATACTAGACGGCGAGTGGTCATCATGCGCCAGCGCTCTGATCGTGCTCCGCGCGGTCTCCGTAAGCCCCGTAGCCTCAACTCCTTTGCCGACGACATCACCTATCAATATTACTACCTCATCCTCATATATCTCAAATATATCGTAAAAATCACCACCGACCATCTCTGTCTCGTAGGCCGTTTCATAACCCACCCCTATATCCAACTCTTTAATGTCCGGCAAGGTTTTAATAAACGACTCCTGAAGAATAGTAGCTATTCTCCTGGACTCCTCTTCACTCTTTTTGATCTTTGTTTCATACCTCACTACCGAGACCGAAGTCACCGTTGCCGAGAAAATGATAATAAATATAACCGACCCAATTATTGCCATAAGGTTGTTCTGAGATTCTTTCGCCAACTTTAATGCATCGTCTGCAGAAGCCCATGTAACTACCGACCATTCTTGGTCTCCAATAGTAGCGGGAGCAAAAGCAAAAAGAGTCTTTACGCTTTCAACCTTTGAAAAGCGCTCTTTTTGCTTATTAAATTTTGCAAACTCTGCTTCTCCTTTGTTTTTTTCTCCATCGACCATAGCTTTGAGCATGGCTTGAAACTCCGGATATTTGTCGGTCTCCTTCATTATGTTTTCACCGATTAAGTTTTTGTCGGGACTCCAAAGGATAGTAAATTCCTGATCCAATAAAAAAATGTTCCCGCCTGCCGAATTTTGTATAGGTTCAACAAAGAGTTCGGTGATCTTTTTTAAGGGAACCGTAATCATCAAAGCCCCAAGAAAAGAATCAATTTGCTGGTCCAGAAATACGGGAACAGAGATTGCCACCTCCTTCTCTCCTTTGCCTGCATCCGGAGACTCTATAAACTCAGTGAAAAAATCCTGTGTCGAGGTTGCATTTTTCGCGTTTTGGAAATAGCTTCTAAAGGAAAAGTCTGTACCTATTAAAGATGGTGGGTTGTTTGCTCCCATCCTTAAGATTCCTCGGCTATCTAGTAGACTCATTCCATTAACGTCCTCGTCAGTAAGTTCTTCGAAATGATCATCTAATACTTTTTTACCATTTACCAAGTCGAATGACTGAATAGCGGTTAGCTTTGCAAGGCTTCTCAGTTGATCAACCAATGTCTCAAAAAATTGCTCAATTCCTCTGGCAACACCTTCGGCAAGAACTAGTTGAACCTGGCTAAATTCTTTTTTAATAGCCGTCTCAGTAGACTGAAATGATCTAAAACCTAGAAACAAAACAACGATAATCAAGATAAGCGTAATAACGAAGATGACTGAGAGACTCAGCTTTATACTTTTCATAAAATAAAAACCTCGTAGGAAAATTGCATAATCTTAAACTTTAATTGGAAAAATATCTTCAAACGTTCATCGCAAGCAGAAAGCTATTCGAGCTTCTACTTTTATCCCCGCCTTACTTTGTAATCAAACGCGTTAACAAAGAACTTAAATTCGGTGTTACGTTCGAAGTTTTTTCTACGAGGTCAAAATAATTTGTCACCGAGGCAAACTCTGTAAGCCGAGTTGAGATAAAAATTCATCTACTGCGTAAGTCCGTAAGTTTTCATCGGGGTACAAACGCTTGCGTTAAATAATTCTTAGATATTTTATAATTTAAATCCATGACGTCAACTTTTTGACCAACTAGCGAGTCATGTAAATTTTGTACACTTCAGTTTAGTTCCTCTAGCTTTCTTGCATCCAGCTTCGCAAGGAAGCTCTCCGGCTAGAGACAGGCTACGATACGAATCTGCCTTCTTTTAAGATAAGTTGGCGGTCAGATATTAAGTTAACATCTTCTCTGCTATGACTGACATAGATCGCCGACCTTCCGTCTCGGGTCAGAACTTCCTTCAATTTTGACAGAAGCCTATCTTTGATCTCAATATCGAGGGCGTTTAGTGGTTCGTCTAAAAGAAAGACTTCAGATCTTAAGACAAGCGCCCTTGCAAGCGCGACCCTTTGAGCCTGACCTCTGGATAAGGTCTTGGCAGACTGCTCCAAATAATCGATCTCAAGAAGTTCAGCCGCTTCTAAAACTCTTTTTTCTATCTCTTTTCTGTCCCGCCCTCGCCACTTAAGACCTAAGGCAATATTGTCATATACACTTTTTTGAAACATAAATGGCGTCTGAGATACCAGTACCAACATCCGACGTAATCTTAAGCGATCTTTAAGTAGAGGTCTTCTCCCGAAAATCTCAAGTAGGCCACTTCCTTTATCAGCCTTTTCCAACAATCCGATTATCTTTAAAAAAGTACTTTTTCCGGCGCCGTTCAACCCGGAGATCGTAACGATCTCACCTTTTCGAAGATCGAATTCATCAATATCCAAGACAAGGTTTTTGCCGTAGCTTTTCCTGATAGCTCTGAGCCTTACGATCTCATTCATTATGCTCTCTTTGTTGTAGAAAAGTTAATATAAAATTAGCGATAATGATTAAGAAAAGAAGAAGAATGCTTAGGGCGATAGCTGTATCAAAATGACCCATTCGTGACTCCATTACTATTGCCGTCGTCATCACGCGTGTTTGTCCAAGTATGTTTCCGCCTACGATAAGCACTGCGCCGACCTCCGATATTACGCCGCCAAAAGCAGCCATCGTCGCGGCAAGTAATCCAAGCCTTGCCTCTTTCCAAAGAGTAGTGACCAACTGCCAGACGGAGGCGCCAAGGGTCCGGGTCTCTATGCTGACTTGTTTATCAAGAGATTGAATAGCCGACGCGGTAAGGGCAATCAAGATCGGAAGAGCTATAACCGTTTGAGCAATGATCATCGCCAGAGGCGTGTACATCAATTTTAAGCCGCCCATCGGACCGGAACGCCACAACATAAGAGCAACTGTAAGCCCGACTACGACAGGAGGAAGTCCCATGCCGGCATTAGCCATCGAAAGAAATATTTTTCTTCCTCTAAAATGTCCGATAGCAAGCCATGTTCCGATTGGTATCCCGATCACGGAAGACAACAATACCGCAAATACCGACACTTTGATCGATAGCCAGGCGATAGTAAAAAGATCCGGATCTAAGCCCGCTATCATATCGATCGCCTTTGAGAAACCGCCAAATATTAGATCCATCGTACTATCATTCGCCTATAGGAACGAATAACGGACGGCCATATTTTTTCTTACCGAACGTCTCGATCAATCGCTTTGTTTCGCTGCTGGTTATGTATCGGCTAAAATCCCTAGCGCCATCCGTGTTTACATCATCTGATGATCTCCGGCTGACAATAATAACGCTATATGGATTTCTCAGCTCTTTATCATCAAATTCAAATGACCGAAGCGAAAGAGTATCTTTCTGGCTTAAAAAAGTACCCTCGTCAGTCAGTGTGTAGGCGCTTTTTTCATCAGCGATCCTAAGGGTCGCGCCCATGCCTTGACCGCTCTGGATATACCAACTGCCCTTAATGTCTTGATACGTCCCTTTCCAAAGAGACAGTTCTTTTTGATGCGTTCCCGATTCATCGCCCCTGCTAATAAAAGAGGAGTGATTCATTTTAATAGAATTTAAGGCGTCGAAAATATTATCTGTCTCTTCGACCTTCGCCGGGTCATTTAGTGGTCCCACCAGAACAAAACGATTGTACATCACCGGTTTTCGGCTCTTGCCGTACCCGCCATCCATAAACTCTTTCTCCGCTGCCGGCGAGTGGACAAGAAGGACATCTGCCTCACCTCTTTTTCCCATCGACAAGGCCTCGCCTGAACCAACGGCGATTGTCTTCACGCGGTAGGGGTATGCCTCTTCGAATTCCGGAATAAGCCGATCAAGCAACCCCGTATCGTATGTACTTGTGGTAGTCGCCAAGATCAGATTATCCAAATCATCGCTCTCCTTATTAAAAGATACCGCGCGCGCGGAGCAAGCGCTTAGAGAAATAACCAGCAACAAAAATAGTATTAAGATTTTATTGTTCATCAAGTGAGCCCTTCGAGTAATCTAATGATATGTAATCATATTATAGTACAACGATTATTTCATTTTTCTTTTTTCTAAATGAGAATTATTTACTAATATCACTTTGATGATCGACGTAGATTTAATAAAACCTATTAAAGACAGTATAAAAATCCTACTCTCTTCTCTAAATAACGTAGAAGATTCTTCTTTTAGCTAGCGAGTTGGTTTAAACTATTATCTTACCTTCTGTCTGGGAATATATTATTAATAAAATTTATCTCTTAGAAACAAAGTAATTGAAAAATCCAAAAAACATAACCGAGCAAGACCGTTTAGTAGAGATAATGCGTAATCTCTCGACTCGCTTTGCCTCTATATATGGGGTAGATTTCTTTAATCAAGTTTGCAAACATATCTCAGACGTACTGGGTGTCGAATACACTTTCGTCGGTAAGCTCATCGCTGAAGAAAAGTGTGTAAAAGTGATTGCCGGCGTCGGTGGGGGCAAACCGCTGAAACCTTTCGAGTACGAACTTGCCGGCACCCCATGTGCCAACGTCATCGGTATGCAAGCCTGCATTTATTCGACCGGGGTACAAAAGCTGTTTCCAAAGGATCTCCTATTGGAAGAGATGGGGATAGAAAGTTATGTCGGTATCCCTCTTTATAGAAGAACAGGGGAACCAATAGGAATTTTCGTCTCTCTTGGAACTCATGAAATCATCGATGAACAATTAGCGATTGCTATGTTAACGGGTTACTCAGAGCGCGTTTCAGCCGAGATAGATAGAACCGACGCCGAAGAGGCTTTACAAAAAAGCGAACAAAAATTTAGGATCTCGTTTGATGAAGCACCCATCGGCATAGCTATTTTAGGTCTGGACGGCAAATTCATCGACACAAACAAGGCCTGGGCTCATATTCTCGGCTATTCAAAAAAAGAGCTCCTGACAAAGAAGATGGCGGAGCTGACGCATCCCGACGACAAAGATTCAAGCATCAAGTTATTTAAAAAATATGTGGACCGGGATATCTCCTCTATTGATGTGGAAAAAAGATATACCCATAAAAGCGGTCATACCGTATGGGGACATATTAGAGCGAATATGGTAGTTGATAGAGACGGTAAACCACTCTACTCAATAGCGCAGATCGAAGATATTACTGAGAGAAAAAGAGCGGTAGCGGCCGAAGAACGGCTTCTTGCGATCATAGATACAACAACAGATTTTGTCGGTATAGCGGATAGCTCCGGTCGGACCATCTACGTAAACGAAGCTTTTAGAAAATTGAGGGGGATAAAAGATGACGAAGATTTAACTAAATATATGATAGCTGACTTTCATCCCGAATGGGCGGCAAAGATCGTGCTTGAAGAGGGCGTGCCTGAAACTATAAAGACCGGATTCTGGCAGGGTAAGTCTGCCTTTTTAGACGCCAGCGGAAACGAAGTCCCTGTTTCACAGATCCTCCATGCTCACAAGAGATCCGATGGTAGCGTTGATTATTTATCGACTATTGCCAGAGATACATCAGAGAGTATGAAGATCCAGGATGAACTGAGAGAAAGCGAGCGAAATCTTACTAGAGCACAAGAGATAGCCCATGTAGGAAGTTGGGATTTTGATCTTATAAATGACAAACTAACCTGGTCTAAAGAGATAGTAAAGATATTTGATGTATCTCAGGAGGCTCCCATGTCATATCAAAATTTTCTAGAATTCGTCCATCCGGATGATAAGAAATTAGTAGAAAACTCCTTGATCGAAACTATAAAAGGTAAACCGTATGATGCTGATTACCGTATCGTCGTCGAAGGTAAGATAAAGTGGATCCGGGTAAGAGCCGAGGTCGAAATGGATAATGATGGTAGACCTAGAAAAAGCATCGGCACCGTCCAGGATATCACTGAACGCAAAGAATCAGAAGAAGCGTTAAAACAAAAAGATAAAGAAATCCGCAAAACATATGTCGACGTGTTTAGCGCGGTCACTGAGGAAAAATTACTGATTTTGACAGACCAAGAGATCAGCGAGGCTCTTGGAGAACCTATTGGAAAAGCCTTTGAATTATCATCCTTTAAAGATCTGGCAGAATCCAGAGAATTTCTTAGAAGCAAGCTTTTAACTCTAGATCTGAAAGAAGATCACATTGAAAACATAGTTATGGTCGCGGGCGAGGCTTCCGCCAACGGAGTAAAGCACGCGGGTTCCAGTGTTATACAAGTCTTCACACTTAATAAATCGATTCAGATAAAGGTATCCGACCATGGAAACGGTATCGACTTTAGCGATCTGCCGAAAGCAACTCTGCTTGCCGGTTTTTCTACCAAAAAAACATTGGGAATGGGTTTTTCTATCATCCTTGAGGTCTGCGATCGAGTCTTGCTTTCTACCGGATCAGACGGGACTACGGTAGTCATGGAGACCGACATTTCAAGCGATGACAAGAGAGCGGAAAATATCTTTAGTCTCTGATTTTTGAAAGACCAAGACCCTTGCCATGACCGGATCAGCAGCTTACTTATTACCGACGAACTTTACTACCATCAGGGCAGCATCGTCGGCCAATTCGCTTCCCGAGAACTTAAGCACATCTTTTATGATCAAATCGACGATCATCTGAGGAGAAGTTGACTCAGTATCAACTAAAAGCTTACTCAATCTCGCGTCACCGTAAAGCTCCTCCCCTCTTCTTGCCTCTGTAATCCCGTCGGTATAAAAAATCAGGACATCGCCGACCTTCAGATCCGCTTCTTCTTGTCTATAATTCAGATCTGGGAGCGTTCCGATAGGCATATCGAACGTACTTAGATATTTGTTATCTTGTCCCAGTCTTTTTAGCATGACCGGTGGATGGCCGGCGCTGCAATATTTCAGCTTCGCAGAACTGATATTCAAGATACTAAAGAACATGGTAGTCATCGTCGAAAATTCCGATATCTTATTTATTAATGTATTGGTTTTCAAAACGATTTCCGCGGTCGAATCCGATTCCAGCGAGTATGCTCTAACAGTACTCTTTACTTCAGCGGCGACGATCGCCGCGTGTAGACCGCTTCCCGCTACATCCCCTATTAAAAGACAAGTCCTTTCCTCGTCCAATCTAAAAACATCATAAAAATCGCCGCCTACGCGGGCTGCCTCCGTAGCCGAATGATAATCATATGCTATCACCACTCCCGGTACGTCCGATTGCATAATGGTCAAAGCATCCTGAAGCGCACTGGAGATATTTTTCTCTTTAATATACCTCTCATCTTTTTTAGTCATCATCACCGCGCCCGTTTGGCCGATCACTATGACAACAAAAAATAAAATGATAAAAAAACTTCCGATAGATGTCCTGGCTCTGGAAACTACTTTTTGAATCGGAGCTAGAGGCGCGTAGATCTCAAGAACATTAATGACCTTACCTTTCAAGTCATGAATGGGAAAATATATCTCCAACACCTCTTCCTTTACAGTTCCCCCTTCCAACTCTTTACCGGCAAACAACTCGATCTCCGAGTGTCGCTTATTATTTTTCGCGGTAACAAAATCTCCACTTATTTTTCTCTTCTCACCGACCGGGGCACCCTTATCCGAAGAGTAAACTAGCGTACCGTCGATCGCCCAGATATTTATCTCTTGAATGTCGATATGTCTTCTAACTTCATTTGTAAACGCCTCGAACTCAGTCAATTGCGGCCCTGACAATGGCTCATTGATCGGCTCACCCCCGGAAGCCGCCTCGACTGCCGATTCCATAAAAACTACAGATGAATCCTCGTAGGCTTCAATAAATAATCTTGTTACCAGATCAGAAAAGTATAAAGTCGCCGGAATACCGATAGCGAGGAAAAATATGAGAGTAAACAAAACGTATCTGTTAAATAAATATTTCATGACCGGTGATTTTGAAATCATTGAATCTTTTATTTTTTTCATCCGTTGCCGGTCCCCATATCCTATTAACAAGACAGCTTGTTTGGTTAAATTCTTTAGCAGTTTACCACAATCGTTCAGCTATCATGACTCTTTATTTATTTATAAATTAATTACCAAAATAGCGCTTGCTAAAGCTATCAGATACCGCTAAATGGGTAATTTTAAGCATTGAAATAGCATCACCTGACAAGATCGATCTCAGGAAAAGGGTTTTGCCACTGCCACCCTGTCTTCTTGGTCTTCCTGTATCTTTCAAGCCGCCTAATCGTTATCTCAGCAAAAACCGGGTCCAGGTCGCAGGTAAAAACCTTCCTATCACTTTTTTCTCCGGCGACCAGCGTACATCCGGAATGAGAGAAACAATCTAAGACGATCTCCCCCTCTTTACTGCTTGATTCAATTATCCTCTCGATCGCTTTTAACGGTTTTTGAGCATAACAACCAGGTACGTTCTCTTCCATCCTGTAGAAGACTTGCTGAACATCTATCCAGACGTTTCCGGGCCTGATCGTATCCGACCTACTGCGCTCCAGATTCTCTGTAAGCTTGCCTTTTACGGTCTTGTAATAGCCTTTCAAGACTTTAGGAATGTCAGTGTAAGTTACTTTAAAATCAGGATTTCCCTTAACGTAATAGAGTAGTTCCTGCCTCGCCCACATCCAATTTTTCTGACTACCATAGCCTCGCTGATTTCTGAGAGTGATAAAGCTTCTAGCTTTGAATACATCAAAATCTCTCATCATGATCATAAAATCGGGTAAGGGCTGAAGTCCGTCGTTTTGATCAGCGCCCAACCAGACATAGAAATGGGCATCATCTTGAAGATGTTTGGCGACATTCGATACCCAGCTTCTTGAAAAATCAATGTATTCCTCTATGCTGAGCTTGAACAGGCTTTTAGTGGCGGATTTTCCGACTTTTAAATTGTAGGGCGGATCGTTGACGACAAGAGAGACTGCCTCGCTGCCCATCAGTTTTTTGAGGTCTTCTTCACTGCTTGCGTCAAGAACTCCGACTCTATGCCCGCTTAGCTCGTCCTCCCAAATGTCTCCACGTTTTAAGCGGCAGTAGGGCAGCAATTTCTCTCTTAACTCATCATTTAGATCAAGGCGCGGCAGTCTCTCTTTAGCGTCCCTTACTATCTTCTCATCCATCGACCGACCTTAACTTATCCGACCCTTTGTTCGCTTGCCGGAATTATGGTGAACTTTCAATTACGAGCCTGTTTAGAAATAAATTAGTTGATGTTTTAATTGTTATATATTGTAGCCGTAAAGCCAGCGTCGCAAACACACCATTTAAGTCCCACTATCCGGCGTAAGAGCCTCGCTTGCCTTCACACTTCTCAAGCAAGCCCGACCGCTACTTTATTAAACGGTCTCATTATCTAAATATCGGCTCCACAGGCACTACAATATTTTTCACCTTTTTTTAAAGGCTGACCGCACTTGATACAGAAACCATCCGGGTTATCGTCCCTTATCTTTACATGGTCGTTTACCTTAAAACCTTTACCGAAACGCGACCGGGAAGGCGATCTAAATCTTTTAGCTATTAAAAATATCGCGATGATGAGAACGATGAGTGCGGAAATTATCGCGGTAATAAACCAGGGCCTACCCTTGCTGTCCTTGGGAAAATTCGTTGTCGCTCCCAATTGGATGTCTACCGAAGGTCTCGTGTCCGGCTTATTGTAGGAGACGTTAAAATTAATGCTGGAATTTGGCGGCAGGTCACTTACAACATAATTATGGTAATCAAAGCTCTTGTTTGACTGCTCCCTTCTCGATGAAACATCTGATGAGGGCGGATCGATAGTAAAGCCTGTGGCTTCAAGCGGCTTTTGTATCTCGACCTGCAGCTTCTTTACGGCCATGGGAAGGCGTATCGGAAAACTATAATCCCTCTCCTTAGTCGTCCCGGTAGAAAAATTATAAAATTCGAACTGAAAGTCGAGACTATCTATCTCGTAGACAAGCTCATCAAGGTCACCTGCCGTACGCAGATCATAAGATTTAGTAATAAGTCGCCCGCTCGGATCGACCGATGTAGCCGCCAGTATTTCCGATCCCTTGGGAATTGGAAATTTGATCTCAGCCGGCAGTTCAGTCCCGTTGGAAATACTACCTCTATATATTACGAGAACTGATTTTCGCGGATCTTTATGATCATATTCCGGCCAGAAAGATACCTTTAGGTTATCAAGACTTGTCACCTCGCTTGCCCCAAAAGCTATGGGAGAGGATGATAAAAGGATAACGCATGTGATTAACGTGATTTGCAACAATTTATTGATCAATTTAAACACAAGCAAACCTTTCGCAATAAGAATAAACTTACCACCAACTAGATGAGTATTCTAGATAGGAAGCTGAAAGTATCTTCGAAACAGCGGGACCGGCGGTGTCAAAGTAAAAAATTTGGCGTAAGGAGAATTGACAAGAAAGTAGAAGCGAGGGAGTCGAAGCAAGGGAGTTAGGAGTGAGAGAGTAAGGAGTAAGCAGGAGACAGAACGCAGTAAGCCGAGAGCGTATTCGGGGATCGTTGAAAATGTCGAAGATCGACGGCTGAAGACTTAAAAAGCTTACCCTTTCACTGCGTTAGCCCAGTCAAACGTCTATTCCCGCCCTTGTCACCCAAGAATCACAAACCACCCTGGTAGGCTCAGGCATCCACCCCGATCACTTAAATCTTTGCTGCTGACACCCTCCGCCCCGACCCCCTTTTTCCTTACCCATTGTCTCGTATATCAACTAACCATAAAGTTATCGAGAGAATGCACCGATAATAAGCGGATAGCTTACAAAAAGGAGTTTTCGTGAACGATTTTGTCGCTCAAAAAGAAGATAGTTTCAAAGAGACGCGGCTGATTGACGAATCTCTTTTCCATTGCCTTTTTGATAACGCCTTCGAAGGCGTCCTAATACACGAGAATGGTCTCATCCTCGATTTAAATCAATCATTGGCATCGATGTTCGGATATGAAATAAAAGAACTTATCGGTAGAAACGGACTTGACTTAATATCTTTAGAATCAGTCGATAGCGTCAGAGAAAAAATAGACCTGAAGAACGAAGAGAGTTACGAGGCCATCGGAGTGAAAAAAGACGGCACTACTTTTGAGATCGAAATACTTGGAAAAGAGCAGACTCTAGACGGTATAGACGTGCGGATAACCGCGGTGAGAGATGTCAGTGCCGAAAAAGAGCTGCAAAGAAGTGAGAAGAGATTTCGATCGATCGTCGATACCGCGACCGACGCCATATTCATGATGAGATCCGACGGCGTGATCGCTTCGATAAACCCCGCGGCCGAGCAGCTTTTCGGCTACGCTTCCAATGAGATAACAGGGCTCGATATCAAGACATTGATGCCCGAACGCTATCATACAGCCCATGTTCAAGGCATCGAAAGGTTTCTGAATACGAAAAAACCTTTTGCCGTCGGCTCGACAATAGAGATCGAGGGATTAAAAAAAGATGGTACTGAATTTCCGATAGAGTTGTCTTTGGCTTTTTTCGAATCAGACAACGACCTTTTCTTTACGGGAATAATAAGAGATATAAGCGACAGAAAAAAGGCGGAGGATAAGATACGGGAGAGCGAAAACCGGTACCGGACCTTAGCTGAATCGGCTGAAGATGACATTTTCATCATCACAAAGGACCTAAGGCTTAGATATTCAAATTCATGCGCCGCTGAAAAATTAAAGACAAGACCCGAGTATATGATCGGCAAAAAGTTAAGTGAACTTTTTCCCGAAAATGTCGCGGCCCATATGAACTCAAGTATTGAAACTGTCTTTAAGACCGGCAGGTCGATCTCGGTTGAAAATAAATTTCCATTTCCCACAAGAGAGCTATGGCTAAATACCCGTCTGCTTCCGCTTAAAGAGGATAATGGTGAAAACATAACCGCGGTGATGGGTGTCTCGCGAGATATTACTTCTAGAAAAATAGCCGAGGAAGCTCTTTGGGTTAGTGAACAACAGTATCGAGCGCTAGTCGAGGCGACATCCGAATGTATCTGTAAACTCGACTTAAACGGCGTGTTTAAATATATGAGTCCGGCAGGCCTAGTAACTCATGGTATGAGAAGTGTCAATGAAGCGATCGGCAGACACTGCAGCGAGCTGGTCGAACCTGAATACCACGACTTATTAGAAAAGACGCTTGCGGGCGCAAAGGATGGCCAAATTCAAAAATTTCAATTTGAAAGCGCAACCGTCGATGGCGTTAAATGGTTTGAAAGCGTCCTGACACCTCAAAAAGATAATCTTGGTAACGTTGTAAGCATCATAAGAATATCTCGTGACATCACCGAAAGAGTATCCGCCGAAATAAAGATAACCGAAAGCTGGATGAAGTTACAAAAAACACTTGAAGATACGGTAACCGCCCTGTCATCGACCGCGGGAATGAGAGATCCTTATACTGCCGGTCATCAACAGCGCGTAGCCAAGCTCGCCAGCGCAATCGCCAGAGAACTCGGTATGTCCAAAGAATCAGTCAAAGGGATTCGGGTGTCGAGCACACTTCACGACATCGGAAAGATCTATGTACCTGCCGAGATCCTGAGTAAACCGGGAAAATTGAATGAATTTGAATTTAAGATCATCGAAGCTCACGCCCAGGCAAGCTACGACATCTTAAAGGATATAGACTTTCCCTGGCCGATCGCAAGCACTGTCTTACAGCATCATGAAAGATTGGATGGTTCAGGTTATCCAAACAAGCTAACGTCCGATGAGATCATAGTGGAGGCAAAAATATTGGCTGTTGCGGACGTGGTCGAAGCTATGTCATCTAGAAGACCTTATAGGTCGGGATTGGGTATCAATAAGGCCCTTGAGGAAGTTGCCGAAAACAAAGGTAGGCTCTATGATGATGACGCCGTCAACGCCTGCATCTCACTTTTTTCTGAAAAAGATTTTGATTTTAGAGGTTCAAGTATCTAAAAGAATCTCTTGCTGAAATATCGGAGCCGATCCAGACTCTTCGCTTTACCAAGCAGCCATAAAGACTCAAATAAAGGCGGGCTTACCAGCCTTCCGCAGATAGCGACTCTAATAGGCTGAAAAAGTTTTCGCGCCTTTATATCTAACTCATCGGATGCATTTCGAAGTTCTGCTTCTATCGCGCTTGTTGTCCAGTCGGATATCTTTTCCATCTCATTTATGACCTGTGAGAGCGCAGACATGGCTACTTCGTCCTTACATACTTTTTCCACCGCTTTATCTTCATACTCAATGGAGTCAAAAAAGAAAAAATCGGTGAGCCGACCGATTTGATCCAAAGTTTCCATTCGTTCCTGACACAACTTTGTTACCTCTAAAAGCATCTCATCGCCGTGATCCAGAATATCCTCGACCCCCGCCTTTTTCCAAAAATAGATCAATCTGTCTTTTAGTTCGCAAGTAGAGAGGTTACGTATGTAGTTAGCGTTCATCCATACTAATTTTTCCTCGTCAAAGACGGCAGCCGACTTAGTCACCCTTGTGATATCAAAGGCCTTTTCCAGTTCGCTCATCGAGATCAATGTCGTCTTATCGTCTAGAGACCAACCTAGTAAAGCTAGATAATTGATCATCGCTTCCGGTAGAAATCCTCTTTCCTTAAAAGCCTCTATGCTGGTAGCGCCATGTCTTTTTGAGAGAAGGGCTTTATCCGGACCTTGAATAAGGGGAAGATGCGCGAATACCGGCACGTCTTTACCGAGAGCTAAATATATTTGGATCTGCTTTGGCGTGTTGGATAGATGATCCTCTCCCCTGATAACGTGGGATATCCCAAGAGCCGCGTCATCGATCGCGACCACAAGGTTGTAAGTTGCCGTACCGTCTGATCTCATGATCACCAGGTCATCAAGGTCTTCATTTTTAAACGAAACTTCGCCTCTGACAAGATCTTCGAAAACGGTCACTCCGATGTCTGGACTTTTAAAACGGACTACAGGCTTTCGCCCCTCATTAATAAGACGTTCTTTTTCATCAGCCGCGAGACTGCGACAATACCCGTCATAGCCGGACGCTTTACCGTGAGAGCCGGACTTACCCCTTCTCTCCTCCAACTCGTCCGGTAGACAGAAACAATTGTACGCCTTCCCCTCAGCTATTAATTTTTCAATTGATTCCGAATAGACATCGCTTCGTTCACTCTGTCTGATCGGCGTCTCATCCCAGTCGAGCCCCAGCCAAGAAAGTGAAGCCAAGATCTCATCTTCTGCCTCTATGGTAGATCTTTTTCTATCAGTGTCCTCGATCCTTATAACGAAAGTTCCGTTCATATATTTAGCGAACAGCCAATTAAACAGCGCCGTCCTGGCGCCTCCGACATGGAGATGACCTGTCGGACTGGGAGCGAACCTAACCTTAACGTCATTATTAGATACATTCATCTACTACAACCTTTTCTTCTCTGGATATGTTACCCGTGGATAATATCGTATATTAGCGGCTCTTTCGTCGGCCGGTCGACTAATTCGATACTTTTTTCTATATATGAAAGTGCCGCCCCGATATCTCCGCCGTTATGGACGATCTCGATCAGGCCCTCTTTTTTTTCTACTTTTTCACCTGATTTTTTAAGTAAATATAATCCGGCACCCGGTATATACTCGCCGCGGCCATCCAAGCTTAGCACTCTATAAGCATGGCCCAAACATTCTACGTCTTTAAATCTTAAGTACCCGCCTTGATCTTTACGAAAGACCTCTCTGTCTTTGCCGACAGGCAAAAGCTCGCTATCTTCAACTACCCGGCTGTCTCCACCTTGGGCGGATATTATCTCCTTAAATTTACTTAAGCCGTCGCCGCCATCCAGCTTGATCTTAAGGATCTCCCTTGCTTCTTCCACGCTTTTGACGCCACCGGAGAGGAGGAGCATCAAAGAGCCGACGACCATCGTAAGCTCCCTAAGATCCTCGGGTCCCTTTCCCCTTAAAGTCTCTATCGCCTCTACTACCTCATTAGAGTCGCCGATCGCTCTTCCAAGGGGTTCATTCATATTACTAAGTACCGCGATCGCTTTAAGACCTGATTCTTTTGCGATCTCGATCATCATCTTAGCCAATCGCCTGGCACTACCCAAGTCTTTCATAAATGCCCCGCTACCGACCTTTATATCTAAGACAATCCCGTCTGATCCCGCCGCCAATTTTTTACTCATTATACTGGATGCGATAAGAGGGATCGACGAGACGGTACCGGTCCTGTCTCTTAATGCGTAGATCTTGCCGTCAGCAGGGGCAAATTCGCTTGATTGGCCGGCGAAGACAGCGCCTACGGTCTCCAGTTGAGATCTAAAGCTATCCATCGAAAGGTTGGTCTTAAGTCCGGGAATAGCCATTAATTTATTGATGGTCCCGCCGGTATGTCCTAGAGCGTGACCGGAGAGTTTGGGCACTTTTACGCCTGCCGATGCCAGTAAGGGTACCAATATCAAGCTTAACTTATCTCCCACCCCACCGGTCGAGTGCTTATCTACCTTGAACCCGTCGACAGATGACAAGTCCAGCACTTTACCGGTACCCAGCATCGCTCGGGTAAGTGAGATCGTTTCGTCTGACCCAAGGCCCTTTAAATAGATCGCCATCAAAAAAGAGGACATCCGCGCATCGTCAATATCTCCAAAAAGATAGCCTTCCACCATGAATTTAAGTTCTTTGAAGGAAAGAGTAAGACCGTCCCTTTTTTTTGAAATAATATCGATTACGCGCATGAAGATAGGTTAGAGGCAATAACTGTAAGAATCAAGGCGTCTTATTTGACGATGGCATCACTTAGCCGAATTTATGCCGGCTTTCTTTTTTATTGCCTTGTTGATCATCGTCATTTTTCTCTCTTCTTCTCTTTTTCTTTAACTTCCTGCCAAGAAGTGCCTGTTTAGTCTCGCTATACTCCTCAGTTTTTATTTCACCCTTTGCGTAACGCTCATCCAGTATCCTAAGGGCCGACTTAGAGTCAAGCTTGCCCTCTTTTGCGACCGTGTCGGCATCGCTTAAAGATATCTTTCTGATACTAAAAAAAACAACCAGGTATATGATCGCTATCCAGAAAGCTGGTACCAACATCGATTGAAAAACATCTCGTGTAAAAACTGAAATCATATTAACCTTATTATTTTAGGGGTTCTTTAAATTCACGATCAAACCCAGGAATCGATCATATCCCTATCTCTGTTTTGAATCGGCTTCTTCTCGTAAAACTCGGATTCCGTCTCACTCATACCTATTTGACAACCTGCCAGCGCTATCGACGCGGCGATGAAGAGAGCTAAAAAAATCCGCGCTTTATTTTTTATCAAGTCCCCTCCGCTACTCGGTAACTATTATTATTAACCTTTCCTTCTATATTTAATCCGAAAAACTGCTCTTTGTTTTTTGCATGACAAAGAAGTTAGAAAAAATTTAGATTTTAACTTAACAGGGGGTGTTTATTGTTTTTTTATGGAGGCGACGATTTTCTCGCCCATTTCGGCTGTCGTCACCTTTGTGGCACCGTCTTCCATGATGTCGGCGGTTCGAAAGCGATCGTCCAAAACATCTTCGATAGCTTTGTCTATTATGTCAGCTTCATACATGAGATCAAACGAATACCGGAGCATGAGAGATACCGACATTATCGTCGCGATAGGATTTGCTATGTTTTGCCCGGCGATATCCGGAGCGCTACCGTGTGATGGCTCGTATAGAGAGACCCCTTTAGAGCCCAAAGAAGCCGAGGCCAGCATACCAAGTGACCCGGTAAGCATCGACGCCTCGTCGCTTAAGATGTCGCCAAACATGTTGCTTGTGGCGATAACATCAAACTGGGCTGGATTTCTTATGAGTTGCATAGCGCAGTTATCGACCAGCATATGGCTAAGCTCTATTTCAGGATAATCCGCGTGGACTTTGACGGCTACCTCTCTCCAGAGCCTAGATGACTCTAAGACGTTGGCCTTATCGATGGAGTGGACTTTTCCGCCCCTCTTTCCAGCGAGATCGAACCCTATTCTTAACAATCTCTCGATCTCGGAAAACGTATAATCGCAAGTGTCATATGCCCTGTCACCGACTCTTTTTCTTTCACCAAAGTAGATGCCTCCCGTCAGCTCCCGAACGACCATGATATCAACGTCCTTTAAATATTCGGGCTTTAAGGTCGATGAGTCTATTAAGGCGTCGAATATCTTCACGGGCCTAAGGTTAGCAAACAACCCTAATTCCTTACGAATACCAAGAAGACCCTGCTCCGGCCTTACCCCGCCGGGGTCGGTATTATCCCACTTGGGTCCTCCGACGGCTCCAAGCAATACGGCGTCGCTATCTTTGCATAACTCGACTGTCTCTTTTGGAAGAGCTGTTCCGGTATTATCTATGGCAATACCGCCGATCAGGGCTTCCTTGACCTCATACTGAAACGATGGTGACTTATCGCTTATAGCATCAAGCACATTAAGTGCTTCTTTTATTATTTCCGGACCTATCCCGTCTCCCGCAAGCAGCGCTAGTTTACGCATCTCTATTTGCCATCCTCTTCTTTGTGTAGCCTATTAGTCCGCCCTCATCTATTATTTTGGCGACAAAAGGAGCAAACGGCTTCGCCGTCCAGGTCATTCCTGTGCTCAAATTTTCGATCCTTCCGCTTTCGGTATCTATTCTCACTTCGTCTCCGTTGGAAATTCCGTCTACCGCCTCGGGACATTCGAGTATCGGAAGAGCCATGTTTATAGCGTTTCTATAAAAGATGCGGGCGAACGATTTAGCGAGGACGCAAGAGATACCGGCGCCCTTTATCGCTATTGGCGCATGCTCTCTGGACGATCCGCACCCAAAATTTTCCTCGGCAACGATTATGTCGCCCTCATCGATATCTTCAGCGAAATTGGGAGCCAGCGTCTCCATGCAATGCTTAGCTAACTCCTTTGGATCAAAAGTCACGAGATATGTAGCGGGAATTATTATGTCGGTATCAATATCCCGTCCGTATTTATGTGATTTTCCATTAAATATCATATTTTCTCACTTTCTGTTTTGAGTGCCAGTAGCAAGATCTGACTTTAGCCGCCGCGTTCTCCAACTCATTTAAATCTGCTTTCGGCTTTCTGCTCTCTCCTTACTCTTTACTCCTTACAACTCCGACGGACCGGAGATCTTTCCGGTTATCGCCGTGGCCGCAGCTACGGCCGGACCCGAGAGATATACTTCACTGTCCTTGTGTCCCATTCGACCTCTAAAATTTCTATTCGTAGTAGCGACACATCGTTCACCGGCAGCGAGTATACCCATGTGACCGCCAAGACAAGGGCCGCATGTAGGGGTAGATACCGCCGCCCCCGCATCGATGAATATATCGACGATCCCTTCCGCTATAGCTTGTTTATAGATCGCCTGTGTAGCCGGAATAATTATCACTCTGATTCCTTTGGCGACTTTTTTCCCACGCAGGACCTTTGCAGCGTCCCGCAGATCCTCTATTCGGCCGTTGGTACATGACCCTATGACTACTTGATCGATTGATATATCGCCGACCTCCGATATCCCTTTTGAATTGGAGGGAAGATGTGGCAAGGCTACCTGCAATTCTATATCTTCCGCCTTATAGTCATGTACCTCGGCGTATTCGGCATCCGAATCGCTGAAGTACTCAACTGAAGCTCTATCACTACGATCCTCCCCATACTCTTTCGTCGTATTATCGACGGCGATTATCCCGTTCTTGCCGCCTGCCTCAATTGCCATATTGCAGATAGAGAACCGGCTGTCCATGGAGAGATTTCGAATAGTGTCACCGGTAAACTCCATAGCTTTATAGAGTGCTCCGTCGACGCCGATCTTGCCGATTATATATAGGATTATGTCTTTACCGCTGACCCACTCACCTAGCTTACCTTCGACGTTAAATTTTATTGACTCGGGGACTTTTAGCCAAGTGTCTCCAGTGGCGAACGCGGCCGCGAGATCCGTTGATCCCATTCCGGTCGAAAAAGCGCCAAGAGCGCCGTATGTGCAAGTATGACTATCAGCACCAATAACTAGATCACCCGGTACGACAAGCCCCTTCTCGGGTAGGAGGGCATGCTCTATACCCATCTGTCCGACTTCAAAATAGTTTTCTATTTTCTTGTCTCTTGCGAATTCTCTTACATGCTTGCATTGCTCGGCAGAATCGATATCACGATTCGGAGCGAAATGATCCGGTACCAGCACGACTTTTTTCTTATCAAAGACGTCTTTGACCCCGATTTTTTCGAACGCTTTGATCGCTCCCGGAGCGGTAATGTCATTTGCTAAGGCAAGATCGATATTTACCATCACCAACTCGCCCGGACTTACCATATCCCGACCCGCATGGGCCGCTATTATCTTTTCCGTAATAGTCATCAATTTGTGTTCCTTTTTTTAAGTACTTTCTTTTTTCGAGAGATTACGACATCGCCTTTAAAAAGGCTCCTCGTAATGACCGAAATATTTGTCTTTGCGAGCCCCGATTTGTCGGGATGTCAATCTCCGGCAACTTCAAATCTCCTAACGCCTTACTCCTTACCTCGACCCCTCAAAATCTGCTCTTTGCTTTCGGCTCTCTTGCTCCTAACTCTTTACACCTGACCCTCAAATCTGCTTTCTGCTATTCACTAAAGCGACTTATTTATCGCGTTCAAGTACGCTCTGGCGCTAGCTTCGATAATATCGGTTGAGACACCTCTGCCCAATAATTCTTTACCATCGATGTCGAGTGTGATGGTTACATCGCCCTGTGAATCCAACCCACTCGTTATTGAAGAGACGTTATAGCTAAGAAGGCTGGTAGAGACATCTGTAGCATCACTTATCGCGTTACAGACGGCGTCGACCGGACCATCTCCGGTTGACGTGCTTTTTAATATCGAACCATCATCTTTCTCAATCTCTACTGTAGCCTTAGGTACACCACCGGTGGCGGCCTCGATGCTCATAAACTCAAGCGAAAACACATCTTCCGACGTCCTTACTTCATCAGCGGCCAGCGCGTCAAGATCGTCGCTCGTTATTTCCGCTTTTTTATCGGCGAGCTCTTTGAAACGGAGGAAAGCGCTTTCCAACTCTTCCGCGTTTAAGCTGTGTCCCATATCTTCCAGTTGTTTACGGAAAGCATGGCGACCCGATGTTTTTCCCAGGATCAATTTATTCTCGCTTAAACCGATCTCTTTGGGATCGATTATTTCGTAAGTCGACCTCTCTTTTAAAACCCCGTCCTGATGAATACCAGACGAATGAGCGAATGCGTTTCTTCCGACTATCGATTTATTGTTCTGGACGGCGTAACCGGTAAGTTTACTAACCAGACTGCTTGTCCTGGTGATCTCCGTCGAATTGATAACTGTTCTTTTGCCTATCAACGCCCCTCTTACTTTAATTGCCATAACCAATTCCTCGATAGCGGTATTACCGGCTCGCTCACCCAGCCCATTGATCGCCCCTTCGACTTGGTTCGCACCGTTTTCTACCGCCGCCAGTGAGTTCGCGACCGCAAGCCCCAGGTCATTATGGCAGTGCACGCTTAAGATGACATCACTAAGTGAGGGAACAGCCCGGGCAAGCCTCTTTATCAGAGCTCCGAATTCCGAGGGCAGCGAATAACCGACCGTATCAGGAATATTTATAACCGTAGCGCCGGCGGCGATAGTCTCTTCTACTAGCTGAGCAAGGAAGTCGAATTCGGCCCTGGTAGCATCCATCGGTGAAAATTCAACATCATCACAATAGCTCTTGGATAATTTAACGGCATCAACCGCCATCCGGATGACCTCATCGTAAGACTTCTTCAGTTGAAACTCTACTTGAGTCTTTGAAGCCATAATAAAAGTGTGAATACGCGGATTTTTAGCATCCGCCAGGGCTTTAGCCGCCGCCTCTATATCGCCGGTTACCGCCCTGGCCAAAGCCGCTACAGTTGGACCCTCGACTTTTGCGGAGATCTCTTTTACCGCCTCGAAGTCGCCTTTTGACGTTATGGGAAATCCGGCCTCGATAACGTCTACGCCCATCCTAGCAAGCTGCTCGGCGATCTCGAGTTTCTCTCTCGTATTCAAGCTTATGCCCGGAGACTGTTCGCCGTCTCTTAGGGTAGT
>SDBV01003043.1_pt1 | contig 24972 bp, 29 predicted proteins | sample 2277081 | NCBI WGS metagenome assembly SDBV01 (sample SAMN10402039, study PRJNA504765) | marine sediment metagenome | isolation source: marine sediment core GS10_PC15, 223 cmbsf | place: Arctic Ocean: Southern Knipovich Ridge | collected 2010 | reverse complement strand
TGCGTTTATCATCGGTTGCTTTGCACTGACGATGACAACACTGGCCCTTCAGACAGATGTAGCTGCCAAAAAGAGAATGGTATTCGGCGGCGGGCCGGCAGGCGGCACGTTCCAGGTAGTTGCAAATGCAATACAGACGTACAAACCCGTTAAAAACATAACAGGATTCAGCGTAAAGGCACAGTCATCAGCCGGTTCTGTAGAGAACCTGAGGAAGGTAGATAAAGGCAAACACCAGTTTTCAGTCGTCTATTCAGGGCACGTTTATCTGGGCAGAAAAGGGCTGATGAAAAATGATACAAAGAAATATACAAACGTAATGGCCGTAGCTTATCTATACGGCGCACCCGCCCAGCTTGTGGTAAAGAAAGGTTCAGGAATCAAGAGCACAAAGGACCTGGTCGGGAAAAAAGTCGGCGTTGGCAACGCAGGCTCCGGCGCATTCGCCAACTGCGAGATGTTCTTTACACATCTCGGGATCTGGGACAAAATCGAAAGAAACGCAATGGGATACAATGATGCAGCCCAAGCCTTCGGCAACAATCAGCTTGATGCATTCTGGCTGTTTACTGCCTTCCCGAGCGGCGCGGTCATTATGGCGGCACAGACCAACGACATCGAACTCATTAACCTGGGGAAAGACGCTGAAGAGAGTGGTTATTTCAAGAAATATCCTTATTTCGGGAAGCTGACGGTCCCGGCCGGTACTTATAAGGGTGTAGATACTGACACTCCGTCATTCTTTGATTCAACACTCTGGGTAGCGAACTCCAAGGTATCCGCTGATGTAGTGTATGAGCTGCTTTCAAAGATCTTCACCGATGAAGGGCTTGCCCACATGGTAGGCCAGAAAAAGACCTTTAAGGCAATGAAAGTTAAGGATGGTGTAAAGGGCATAGTCACCCCGCTTCATCCCGGCGCTGAGAAGTTCTGGAGAGAAAAGGGTGTTATAAAATAATATCTGAAACCGTAGGGGCGGGGTCACCCCGCCCTTACATTTAAAACAATAAACGAGGGAACATGTTTGAAAAATTAAATAAAGTCGAAAAATATATATTTGATGCCTGTTCCATTATACTTGTCCTTTTCTATTCTTATTCCGCTGTACTGCAACCGGCATCAACCCAGTATCACAGGGGTATATATGTCATTTTAACCTATGTTCTTGTTTTTTTACTCTATAAATCAAAGTCACGTTTCATGAGAGTCGTCGACTATATGCTGATGCTGCTTTCTATCGTGAGTATCGGATACTGGATATTGAATTTTGAAGTCATCAACTATCGCACCGGTGCAGAGAATCAGGTTGACATGGTAATGTCAGTAATCGGTGTTCTTATCGGTATCGAACTGGCCCGGAGGGTGGTTGGACCTGTTTTTGTAATTCTGGGAACCCTGCTGCTGTTATATGGTGTCTATGGTGACTATATGCCTGACCTGATCTCTCATGCAGGGGACACATTCCCGGAATTATGCATCAGCATCTTCTATAAGAGCGACGGCATATTCGGGATCATGGCCAATGTCCTGGCAACCTATGTGCTTCTTTTTGTTATATTCGGGGCTTTTCTCGAAAAGTGCGGCGCCGAGAAATTTTTCATCGATTGGCCCCTGGCTGCAGTCGGTCATACGACCGGAGGACCGGGCAAGGTGGCCGTTATAGCAAGCGGCCTTTTCGGTTCCATATCAGGGAGTGCGATTGCAAACGTGGTTTCCACCGGTGCCTTCACCATTCCAATGATGAAGAAGGCAGGTTTCAAACCACACATAGCCGGCGGAATTGAACCGGCTGCGTCCATCGGCGGAATGTTTATGCCGCCCATTATGGGAGCGGGCGGATTTATCATGGCGGAACTAACGGGCCTGCCCTATTCGAAAATAATGCTTGTTGCCATATTCCCGGCGATCATGTATTTCTTCAGCGTTTACATGATGGTGCATTTTTACGCGAAAAAGAACAATATTGTAGGTGAAAAATCGGAGCGCAGCGCCATGGAGATATTAAAAAGAGAATGGTTCTACGCTCTGCCGCTTATCGTAATCACCGTTTTTATGCTGGCCGGATATTCTCCTGCCTATTCAGCAATTCTGGGCATTGTCGCCTGCCTGGTCATCAGCTGGTTCAGGAAAGAGACACGTATTGACCTGAAACGCTTTGTTGAAGCGTCCAGGGCCGGTACGGAAAGCAGTCTCAAGATCGGCGCCGTTGTAGGGGTCATCGGCATTATCATTGGTGTACTCACTTACAGCGGACTGATGCTTACCATTGCTGACATCGTGATTGAGCTTGCAGGGGGAAAACTGTTCCTGACTATTCTCCTGATTGCACTCGTCTCTCTGGTCCTCGGTATGGGTGTCCCGGTTACAGCCGCATACCTCATCACTGCGGTGGTCGCTGTTCCTGCCCTGACCCATCTGGGAGTCAATGAAATTGCTGCGCACATGATCGTTTACTGGCTGTCCCAGGATTCCAACATAACTCCTCCGGTATGTATAGCCGCCTTTGCAGGGGCTACCATTGCGAAGGCCAATATGTGGAAGACCGCTTTTTCGGCTTTTAAATTTGCCAAGTTCCTGTACCTGGGAGCATTTTTATTCGGTTATGTGCCGGGCTTTACCTTGAACGGCAGCAGCATGGACATTGTAAAAACCTTTGTGCTCATCATAATCGGAACCTACGCATACAGCTGGTTCTTAAGCGGCATCTGGATGGGTTATTTTAAGAAATCACCGGCAAAATAAACATGTAAGGGCATTGCGCACCATGCCCTGCGAAAAGGTAAAGAAAATGAAAGAAAAAGTTCCTGAAACAATTCCAAAGATCGAATATAAAAAAATACTCTACACAACAGACCTGTCCGAGAGCGGACGCTACGCGTTCCACCACGCTGCAAGCCTTTCCACTCACTATGGAGCAGAGCTTACCGTCATTCACGTGGTCGAGGGCGGTCCTGAACTGGACAGACGTCTTTTCGGGTATGTTGACGAAAAGCTCTGGGAGGAGATCAAGACACGGAATCTTGAGGAGGCACGTGATCTCCTGATCAAACGCAAAAGAGACAATGTTGCAATTAAAGAGTGTGTCGGACAATTCTGTGAAGAAGTCCAGGCAAACATTCCCGATCAGGCGGATGTGACGTATCGTATAGCTGTGAAGATGGGAGATCCTGTTCAGCAGATTATTGAAGAGGCTGAAACGGGGAATTATGATCTTATCGTAATGGGCAGCCACGGCCGCAGTTCCCTGAAGACGGTGATGATCGGGGATACGGTAAAGCTTGTGGCAAGGCGCTCAAAGATACCCGTGCTGATTGTCCGCGTCCCGGCGTAGGGGCGAACGGCCGTTCGCCCCTACATGTGGAACAAAATAAATAATGAAATTAATCCGCTTTGGAGATCCTCAAGAAGAAAAGCCGGGCATCATTACAGATAATGCAAGGCTTGATGTCTCATCCTTTGACGAGGATTATGATGAAAATTTCTTCGGTAATAACGGTATTGCACGCCTCGAAAAATGGTTAAACAATATAACCGCTGAATTACCGAAAGTTCCTGATTCAACTCGCTTGGCCCCCCCTGTCTGCCGCCCGGGTAAAATTGTATGCATCGGTTTCAACTACAGGGACCATGCGCGTGAGACAGGCAAGCCCATTCCTTCCGAGCCGGTCTTTTTTTTAAAATCTCCAACAGCATTGGCCGGGTCGAACGATGATTTGCGGATTCCGAGAGGCAGCGATAAGACAGACTGGGAAGTGGAGCTGGCCTTTGTGCTGAACAGGAGAGTATCTTATGCGGATAAAGACGATGCCGTAAAATGCATTGCGGGTTTTGTACTTTTCAATGATTACTCTGAAAGAGAATTTCAGTTTAACAGGGGCGGGCAATGGGTGAAGGGGAAGAGCGCCGACACCTTTGCACCCCTCGGGCCCTTTCTCGCGACTCCGGATGAGATTGCAGATCATAATAATCTTAAAATGTGGCTGCGGGTAAACGGGGCCGTCAAGCAGGACAGCAATACGTCAAACATGATCTTTGATATCCCGGAGATCATTTCAACGGTCAGCCGGTATACGACCCTTCTTCCCGGAGATATTGTATGCACGGGAACACCGGCCGGGGTAGGGCACGGTAGGACGCCGCCCGAATATCTTAAAAAGGGTGACCTTGTTGAATATGGGATCGATGGTCTCGGGGAAGCTTCTCAGAGGGTTGCTGCATGGGATGATGATTAATGAGCATTTCCCCTTTTACATCAATACAGTTTACTTTTCTTTTTCTTTGGCATCAGCTTTCCCGATCCTGCAGACAACATCTTCATAACGATCATTGCCTTTACAAATACGCTTGTCGTTATACCTGCAGCTAATGTTCGAACACTTGGGATATTCCATTTTTATTACCTCCCCTATAGGTATAAAAAATTTGTGTGCAGTTTTATCTAAAAAGAGCCCTTTTCAGATAAAACCTATTATAACAAATCGACCAAATTCAGGAAAATTTTTATGGATTGCCGGATCAGGATTATAAGCATAACTTGAGATTATCAATTACTTGTTGTTAAACGTTATTTTTGTTGTTAATATTATTCATGTTCGTGCCCGTGACTTTGACACTAACCGCCCAACAAACAAAAGGAGCCAAAAATGGACATTACCTCTTTAGCAATCATTGCAAGCGGCGTATTCGTTGGAATCTTCGCCTCATTTACCGGGCTTGGCGGGGGGATTTTTCGATGTTTTAATTATAAAATCCCCCTTAATCCCCCTTTTCCAAAGGGGGAGATATAAATATAAATATATATGAATTTTAATACCTCGATACTCGCCGCCCTTGTACCGATCTTCATTATCATCATCTCCGGCTACGCCTTCCGGAAACTCCGCTTCCCGGGAGACGAATTCTGGGCGTATGCAGAGCGCATAACGTACTATGTCCTCTTCCCGGCCCTCCTTATCCAGAAGACCGCAACAGCCCCGGTCGACCTGCGGGAATTTATCCCCATGGCAGCAGCGCTCTATTCAGCTATCCTGGCCATGGCCGGGCTGGTATTCCTCATGCGGCCCTGGCGCATATACGGCGCAAAGGCGTTTACATCCTTTTTTCAGGGGAGCTTCCGCTTCAATACCTATGTCGGCCTTTCCGCTGCCCTTGCCCTCTTCGGCGATGAAGGACTGTCCCTGGCCGCAGTAGCGATCGCAGTGCTGATACCGCTCGTCAATATAATCTGCGTAACAGTGCTGGTCGCTTTTGACGATTCAGAGAAAAAAAACTGGCGGGCCGTAATATCGGGCATCATCCGCAACCCGATGATACTCTCCTGTGCGGCAGGTATCTTATTAAATATTTCCGGCATTGGATTACACAGTACTGTAAGCGATACATTGTCGCTCTTTGGACGCGCTTCTCTGCCTCTGGGGCTGCTGGCGCTCGGTGCCGGACTCGATTTCGCGTCTGCACGTGCTGACGGGAAAGTGCTGGCGATAAATTGTACGCTGAAACTGCTCATACTGCCCGCAATTATGTGGGCCGCTTCTCATGTAATGAATCTCAATCCCATGGCAACAGCAGTTGCAGTGCTTTTCGCCGCACTCCCTGGCGCCCCGACTTCTTTCATCCTGGCCCGGCAGCTCGGAGGCGACAGCCGCCTGATGGCGAGTATAATAACCGCACAGGTCCTTATCTCAATGTTCACACTCCCTGTAATTATGGGCCTTGTCACTTGAACGTTTAATTGTTTGAGCGTTTGAACATTTTCATGTCAGCTTTATTCTTTTGCATTATCATTACAGAGGATATATTATATTCCCTATATATCTGATTCCATACCTGACCGGACAGAAAGGGAGATTTTTGGCTAAACGATGAAACTGTTATCTGCTTCTGTGGGAAAAAAGATCCTCATGGCAATAACGGGCCAGGTGCTTGTCCTTTTTGTCATCGCCCATACCATTGGAAACTCCACTATTTACTTCGACGGTCTCAATTCCTATGCTGAGCATCTGCATTCTCTGGCCGCCCTGGTATGGGCCAACCGGTTTGTGATGCTTGCAGTACTTGCTGTTCACATTTTTTTCGGGATCAGCCTCACGCTCGAAAACAGCGCTGCGGCGCCTCGGGCCTATGCTGTCAGCAAGGCGCTTCGCGCAACATTTGCATCAAAGAACATGATCTGGACAGGGCTGGTGATCGGTGTCTTCCTTGTGTATCACCTTCTTCATTTTACCTTCCAGGTCACAAACCCTGAAACAGCGGCACTCAGCAATATGGATGCAGCAGGAAGGCCGGACGTGGCCGCAATGGTAATTGCCGGGTTTCAGAATATTAGCATCTCAATTATTTACATAATATCCATGGCCGCTCTCCTGCTCCACCTGAGCCACGGCATACAGAGTACGTTCCAGTCACTGGGACTGAACAATGATAATACACTGCCGGTCTTTGAAAAGGCCGGTTCAGTTATAGCATATATTTTATTCATTGCTTTTATATTGATACCGGTCGTCATAGTCATCGGGTTAATGAAAGGTTAAAAAATGGTCCTTGACGGAAAATGCCCATCAGGCCCTCTTGCTGAAAAGTGGGACAACCACCGCCAGTCCCTTAAACTGGTCAACCCGGCCAACAAACGGAAATACAAAGTTATCGTAGTAGGCACAGGACTGGCCGGTGCATCCGCAGCCGCATCGCTCGGAGAGCTGGGGTACAATGTCGAGGCCTTCTGCTATCAGGACAGCCCCCGCCGGGGACACAGCATCGCGGCACAGGGCGGTATAAACGCGGCAAAGAATTATCCGAATGACGGCGACAGTATTTTCCGGCTTTTCTATGACACGATAAAAGGCGGCGACTTCCGCTCCAGGGAGGCAAATGTCTACCGCCTTGCACAGGTCAGCAACAACATAATTGATCAGTGTGTAGCCCAGGGCGTGCCCTTTGCACGCGACTATGCTGGTTACCTTGATAACCGTTCCTTCGGCGGCGCGCAGGTATCGCGCACTTTTTATGCGCGGGGGCAGACCGGCCAGCAGCTGCTCCTCGGGGCATACGGTGCCCTGGCAAGGCAGATAAAGGCCGGAACAGTAAGGCTCCAGCCGCGTTCGGAAATGCTTGACCTCGTACTTGTGGACGGCGAGGCAAAGGGAATAATAGTGAGAGATATGGTGTCCGGGGAGATCTCGTCTTACACCGCTGATGCGGTATGTCTCTGTACCGGAGGATATGGAAACGTCTTCTACCTCTCAACAAATGCCATGGGAAGCAATGTTACCGCAGCTTACCGTGCATATAAGAAAGGGGCCTTATTTGCAAACCCCTGTTATACGCAGATACACCCGACCTGCATTCCGGTTTCCGGGGAGCATCAATCGAAACTTACCCTTATGTCCGAGTCTCTCAGAAATGACGGCAGGGTATGGGTCCCGGCAAAACAGGGCGACAAGCGCCGGCCACATGAAATACCTGAAGCGGAGCGCGACTATTATCTGGAGCGCAAATATCCCAGCTTCGGCAACCTCGCCCCCCGTGATATATCTTCACGCTCGGCAAAGGAAGTATGTGACGAAGGCCGCGGAATAGGCACAAGCGGCTACGGGGTATACCTCGATTTTGCCGATGCCATCAAACGCCTGGGTGAGAATGTAATTAAGGAGCGTTACGGCAACCTCTTTGATATGTATGAGAAGATTACGGACGAAAACGCATACAAACAGCCCATGAGAATCTACCCTGCGCCCCACTACACAATGGGCGGATTGTGGGTTGATTACAACCTCGAGAGCAACATCCCCGGCCTCTTCGTACTCGGCGAGGCGAACTTCTCCGACCACGGTGCGAACCGCCTCGGGGCAAGCGCACTCATGCAGGGACTGGCTGACGGATATTTTGTGGTCCCTTATACGATAGCGAATTATCTCGCGCAGACAACTCCGGGCAAAGCAGCTGTCGACAATCCTGAATTCAAAAAATCAATGGAAGAGAACTGGGCCCTTACAGAGAAGTTTCTTTCGATCAACGGCAAGAAGACCGTGAACGACTTCCACAGGGAACTCGGCAGGATCATGTGGGACAATGTCGGGATGTCAAGGGATGTAGAATCATTAAAAACAGCGCTCCGAAAAATTCCGGCATTGCGCGCTGAGTTCTGGGAAAACCTGAAGGTCCCGGGCAGTGGAACAGAACTGAACCAAGAACTCGAAAAAGCGGGCCGTGTTGCGGACTTCCTTGAATTCGGGGAGCTCATGGCCCGTGATGCCCTCATGCGCAATGAATCCTGCGGAGGGCACTTCAGGAGTGAGTATCAGATGCCGGACGGTGAAGCCAAACGTGACGATGAAAACTTCAGCTTTGTTGCGGCGTGGGAATTCAAGGGCACAGATCAGGAGCCGGAGATGCACAAGGAGCCGCTTACATTTGAAAGCGTTGAACTTGCGGTTAGGAGTTATAAATAATGAACATTACATTATTTGTGTGGCGGCAGAAAAACAGTGACGATGCCGGAAGGCTTGAGCAGTATAAGGCGCGGGACATAAGCACTGAAATGTCTTTCCTCGAAATGCTCGATGTTGTCAATGAGGGCCTGATTAAAGAAGGGAAGGACCCGATCGCATTTGACCATGACTGCAGGGAAGGGATCTGCGGGACATGCTCGCAGGTGATAAACGGCGTCCCCCACGGACCGCAGGAAAAGACGACAGTCTGCCAGCTCCACATGAGGCAGTTTAAAGACGGTGACAGTATTTATATAGAGCCCTGGCGCGCAAAGGCCTTCCCTGTTATTAAGGACCTGATCGTTGACCGCGGGGCACTGGACCACATAATCCAGTCAGGAGGGTATGTGTCTGTTCATACCGGGGGAGTTCCGGATGCCAATGCAATCCTTATCCCGAAGGAGGACGCGGACACTGCCATGGACGCTGCCGAATGCATCGGCTGCGGAGCATGTATCGCTGCATGCCCCAACAGTGCCGCCATGCTGTTCACAGCGGCAAAAATCTCCCAGCTTGCCGCATTGCCACAGGGTAAAGCAGAGGCAAAAAAGCGTGTATGCGCCATGACCGAAGAGATGATGAAAAAAGGCTTCGGAAACTGCTCAAACCACTACGAATGCCAGGCCGCATGCCCCAAAGGCATTAAAACTTCCTTTATCGCGAAACTGAACAGGGAGTTCATTAAATCCCTTTAAAAATAGAGCTATATCGAGGTTCAACCTCGATATATGACCTACATCATAGCCACATCCGCTCAAAAAATATTACATTTAAATATGAAGATAACTACATATTTTTATATAAATATATTTTCATTAATATTAATCGCTATTCTTATGTCACAAGGCAATGCAGAAGCCGCAAAGAGTGAAAAGGCCACTTTAGCAGGGGGCTGCTTCTGGTGTATGGAGCCGCCTTATGAAAAGCTTGAGGGTGTGAAAGAGGTTATTCCCGGTTATACCGGCGGGCATAAGGATAACCCGACTTACGAAGAGGTCTCAGCTAATATCACAGGCCATGCCGAAGCTGTAGAGATTGTCTATGATCCTTCAAAGATCACTTATGAAGAAATCCTTGAGGTCTACTGGAGACAGATCAATCCCACTGACGACGGGGGACAGTTTTCTGACAGGGGCTCGTCATACAGGACAGCGATTTTCTATCATTCGGATGAGCAGAAAAAACTCGCAGAAAAATCAAGAGAAGATCTTATAAAATCAGGGCGCTTTAAAAAACCGATCGTTACGGAAATCCTCCCGGCTTCCACGTTTTACAGGGCTGAAGACTATCACCAGGATTATTATAAAGAAAATCCCATACGCTACAAAATCTATCGCTTCGGTTCAGGAAGGGACCGTTACCTGGAACAAAAATGGGGCGATAACGTAAAAACAAAAGCGATCGGGAAAAAGGGGAAAAGATATATGAAACCCTCAAAAGATGAATTAAAGAATAAGCTTACTTCTCTTCAATATAAAGTAACCCAGGAAGACGGAACGGAAAGGGCGTTTGATAACACTTACTGGGACAATAAGAAGGAAGGCATTTATGTGGATATTGTATCAGGCGAACCCCTGTTCAGCTCAACCAGCAAATTTAAGTCAGGGACCGGGTGGCCAAGCTTTACGCAGCCGCTTGTTCCGGAGAATGTTTTAGAGAAAAAGGACGAGGGCTTTTTCATGGAAAGGACCGAGGTAAGAAGTATGAATGCCGATTCCCACCTCGGCCATCTCTTCCCGGACGGCCCGGAGCCGACAGGCCTGCGCTACTGCATCAACTCCGCCTCCCTTCGCTTCGTTAATAAAAAGGACATGGAAAAAGAAGGGTATGGGGAGTTTTTGAAGCTTTTTAAAAAGTAGACTGTCTACCGCCATTCCAGGGGGACTGAATTTTGACTGGCGTATCCATTCAATCTGTTAAAGAGGTCATCCGCTTTATCATATTGATCCGCTACAAATATTTTCAACCTTTTTTCTTTTCCAGTATAAGCACTTAATCCAGAAACTTCATCGTTATACTTTTTCCAGACTGTTTTCATGGACTTAAAATTATGGAAAGTGCTCCTCCACCACATCTCATGATGCCCGGCCGGCATGCTTGTGCTTTTTGGGAGCTCTTCAAATATCACGAGCCTGTTCATGGTATCAACTCTCATGGAATAGTTTCCCATGAAATCCATCCCTATAAGGCCCTCAAATCCGCTGAAGATAGACTTCGATATAACCGTCGGTATAAAATGGTCTTCCATCTCTCCCACTTTTATTGAGTCTATGACTGTAAAAATAGCCGGGGTTCTGCCGCCTATGCCTCCGGCCGTAATCCATAATTTGCTGTCGTCATTATCAAGGATTCCGAGTTTTGATGCTAACCTGATTGATATATGCATCCCCGGCGCCCCGGTGTCCAGGAGCATCGGGACAGTCAGGCTGTTATTAAAAGTCACCGGGATAATGATCCTTCTTACCACTCCTGCATACCTGACAGCATAGCGTTTGAGTTTTTGCTCTTCCCTTTTATTACTTTGGTAGTTATTGTTTGAATTGCCGGCACTCTCTGTCTGCCCGGCATTATCAGATGACTGAGAATCGCTGGATTTTTCGTATTTCCCAAGGTCCCGGTTTGAAAACGACCTGCCCGCCTTATCCCCGGCAAAGACAGGAGATAAAATACAGATTATGGATAATATTACAGATATCTTTATGTATATATTTCTTATCAAAAGATTCCCACCTTCATGAATTTTGCACAACTCTTTTAGTATTTAGACGGCTTTTTTTTATTTTTTCTTAACCGAAAAAAAAGCGTGGAAGCGTGGAAGCGTGGAAGCGGGAAAGTAGAAGATTTAAACAAAAAAACCCCTCCTTAAGGAGGGGCCATTTAATCCGTTCACTTTCACGCTTTCACGCTTACCCGCTTCCTTGCTCTGCTTTCAGCTTTTTTATTTCTTTCTTCAGGTCCTTCATTCTCAGTTCTCTGCCTACTGACATCTCGTAGAAATCTTCAAGCTCTACAATCTTTTCCCTGATCTCTTTTTCCATTTCCCTGCGCTCAGTAATGTCTTCACAGGATGTGACTATGCCTATAGGCTCACCCTCGGAATTTGCGACTACATCGGACATTAACTGTACAGGAAAATTGCTGCCGTCTTTTCGTCTGTTGACGCTTTCTCTTTTCCATCTCTTCATAGAGGTGATCTTTTCCATAGACAGGGGGTCCCACATATCAGCGGGCGCAAGAATTCTGACATTCTCATCCTTCAACTCCTCGACAGTATAGCCGTGCATTGCTGAATCAGCAGGATTAATATAAAGTATTTTCCCCTCCAGATCAGTAATCGTAACTCCGATCTGCATCGTCTCAAGCGCTTTTTCGAAAGAAAGCAGTTTTTCCATAGGTGTTTTGTACTGCAGGTACGCCTTTTCTATTTCATCGACACGCCTGTTGCTTTCCTGAAGTTCATTGATGAGCTCTTCTTTTGTCATATTCTTATAATTCATTTTATGGACCAATAATATTTATACTTTTAAGCGCGCCAACCTTTACCTCTTTCATTATAGCAAAAGCAGTTTATGTTGACTATATAAATATTGCTTCATCAGTAATTGGGCACATCCCGGTAATATCAGTCTGACAAAAAAGAATAACTCCGTTATAATATCCTCCAAAGAACCCTGAAATGCCTCTTTCAAATCATCAAAACATGGCGGCAATCCCGTCTAGTAATGGGTCTTACAAGCGCCAAAGAAGCCTTAATGATATGAGGAGCGAGCATGCATAACAGACGCTGCAGGATCATTTTACTGGTAATATTTCCGCTGTTAATTGTTGCCGCACCATCGTTTTCAGGTGAATTCTCCATGACTGATGACAGCACTGTCATCGGGCGCAATTACGGATATCCTTCAGGCACACCCGAGGCCGGGCATACGGAAACCGGAAGCCTTGATTTTGTGGCTGAAACCACTATTTATGCAAAGAATCTCGAACTTATTGATGTAGGAATTGATGGACTTACATATATCGGTTTTTTTTCACCGCTCAGGCTGCGGTATCGAGCCCATGAAATGATAACACTTGAGGGCGGGGCCATGGTCGGATATGATTTTGGTGACGGAAAAAATGTTGATGAGGTGGAGCCGATCTTAAGGCTTGTGTATGAACCGGTAGAAAATGCCTTTATTATTGCCGGTACGATAATAAGGACACATGCCATGCATGACGCAATATTTGACGATGCAGCCTCATTTAATGAGAACTCTGAACAGGGCCTGCAGTTCAGGGCTGATTTTGAGAATTTCAAGCAGGACCTCTGGGTCAACTGGAGGCTGAAAGAGACATCGGCCAGATCAGAAAGATTTGATTCAGGGACAGTTACGCAATTCAGATTAGGAGATCTGCGGCTTAATGCGCAGCTTCTGTTTCGCCACACCGGCGGACAGAAGAACGATGAAGACAAAGTTGAGCATAATGTTGCCTATATAGCGGGCGGGTCATACGGGTTTGCCCACAATGAGTCAATACCTTTCCTTTATCTCATAGAGGAAATACGCATTGGGGCCCATTACATCGGCAATCACGAAGTCCCGGGTGATAAGTCGGCCCTGGATAATACCGATGGGAGCGGGTTCGAGGGCAACATTGATATTGATATGAAACCGTCCGCGGATTTAAAATTAAAGGTGTTTATGTCATATTTCAAGGCGGACGAACTGGTAGCCCGTGCCGGGGACCCCCTGTATTCAAGGGATGAATATTTTCAATTTGGGACCAACGCCCTTTTTAAACTTCCGGCAGGGCTAAGGATTGAACTCGGTGTAACAGGACAATTTATTCACGGCAGATTTGCACATACCGAGCAGCTATATTTTTCCTGGGGCAGGGGTTTTAACCTTTTTAAAGGAATTTGACACAAAAAAATAGAGCCATTGTCAGGCCTGCTTCCTCGGACAACCGAAACCCTGGCACGTACTGATTGCCATGCCGTTACTCAGGATGACCAAATGCCTTATATGGCTCTATAAGCATTAAGCGATGCCCCGATTGGTAAACCCAGGAGTTATTTCTTTAGTGGGGTGTACTTCGACAGATTTTGAGATGTTCCTTCTCTCCTCCTATACTTCAGAGGCATGCACTCAATTTCCGCCTCCCACTCCCTGACTCATTTGGATGGTCCTCCGGTTTAATCCCTCCAGGGTATCGCAATTTTATCTCTTACCTAAATTGTACCTCAATTTAGTATCTTGTCAACCCCTAAATTGCTCAGCTCCTCCCTCAGCGGCAATGGCTCAAATCCAAGCGCCATCGCCTTTGAACTGTCAAGAGAAACGTCCGGCGACCTCGGCGCAGACATTGGTATGTCTTCATATCTGCATCGTGATAATTTTGCTTCAGAAAACCCGAAAACATCCATCATTAAAAGCCCGAAGTTATATCTTGAAATACGTTCCATGCCGCCGAGATGAAGCAGCCCTTCCCCTTTTTCCAATGCAAGCAAAAGTCCCTGGACCGCAGCCCCTGAACTAAGCGGTGTCCTGTATTCATCAACAAATAACCTCAATTCCCTGCCTTTCCTGAATGCATCCATCATCGGCTGAATGAAGCTCTGGCTGGCCGGGCCCGGAATGCCGAACATCAATGCCATGCGGCAGACAGCGGCGGCCGGGTATATTCTCAATGTTTCTTCTTCAGCCAGCATTTTCTGCTCGGCATATATGTTTATGGGACAAGCCTGATCTTCCTCACTGTACGGGGGATTTGTGCCGTCAAATACCAGATCAGTTGAAGTAAAGGCATATGGAATTCTATAATCAGCACAAAGGCCTGCAATATTAACAGATGCATCAACATTGATTTTCCTTGAACCCTCCGGATGCTCCTGGCAGTAATTCGGGCTGCTTTCAGCTGCCGTGTGGATAACAGCATCAGGGCATACTTCACTGAACACCTTCTTCAGCTCCTTATAATTCGTAAGGTCCGTTCTAAAAATATTTACACCTGGAATTTCTACAGGATGAGAAAAGACCGTTCCGTATATCTCCCATTCTTTTTGAGCAGTCCTGCAAATGTTCCAGCCAAGAAAGCCGCTGGCACCTGTGACGAGCAGTTTTTTCATATTAGTTTCACTATGACTTTTAGGAACTTCATTGTATTATTCTAATACAATAGCGCGGAAGCAGGGAAGCACAGCAGCAGAAAATGTTACAATACCTTTCTTTTAAATAATTAATAAAGGACAAAATATGCTCGATAAAATACCGTTAAAAGAAATCAAATACATACTGCTGGATATGGACGGCACATTGCTTGACCTCTACTTCGACGACTACTTCTGGGGACATCTTGTCCCTGAGAAATATGCGGAAAAGCACGAGATGACCTTCGGCGCTGCAAAGGAATATCTATATGAAACATATAAGTCGCACGAAGGGACACTGAACTGGTGTGACATAGATTTCTGGTCAAAGGAATTAGATCTCGATATCCCTGCGCTCAAGGAACAGATCAGACACCTTATAGAGGTACATCCCCATGTCATTGATTTCCTTAAACTGATGAGAAGGCAGAACAAGAAAATATATATGCTTACAAACGCCCATTACAAGACTGTAAAACTGAAATTCAATAAAACACAGATTGGGCAATACTTTGACGATGTACTCTGCTCCTTCAATGTCGGTCACCCCAAGGAGTATATTGAGTTCTGGCAAAAAGCGGAAAAGAAGCTTAAATTTGACAAGGAACATTCGCTTTTCATTGATGACACAGAAGACGTCATGAAAACAGCAAGAGAATTCGGGATCAAATATCTTCTTTTCAAGGCAAGTGCGAGTTCAAAAGCCGAACCCAAAAAGACAAAAGAGTTTTTGACTATACATGACTTTAGAGAGTTGATGTGAACAGTACACTGCAGATGTCTCGAATTATTGCGGGACTATTAAGTAATCATTTTTTTCCTGTTTGATTATCTTATAATTTACTTCTTTAATATATTCCTCATATTCCTCAAACGTGTTTTCCTCGTTTGAACCGGCGCCATATTCAAAAACAACAGCGCATTTCTCTCTTAACATCGTCTCACGGGCACCGATTAAGGCCTTGAGATCAAAACCTTCCACATCTACCTTGATGCAGCTGACATTCGAAAGGTTAAGGGAGTCAATAGTCACAGCTTTTACTCTAAATACCTTTCCGGTAGAAGGACCGGTCTTTAATCCGAAAGAACCGTAGCTGGTAAACGTTTTCCCTTTCTGAATTTCGGGTTCCGGAAACTCCAGGACTCCTCCATCAATATCCGTACATGCACAATACATGGGCATCATTTTCACATCCGGAGGGTTATTGGCGGCAAGGTTCTTTGCCAGCAAATTATATATGGTCTGATTTGCCTCGATTGCAATAACAGTCCCGCCGCCGCCAAGGCTTAATTGTTTTGCAAATTCTACAGACAAAACGCCAAGGTTAGCGCCAACGTCGACAACTGTTGAGCCGCCCCGTATGTAGGGCCTTAACATGTTCAGGACATATTCTGAATGGATCTCGCCGTTCCTGATCGTTTTGCAAATTGGGCATTTCGGCGTATTATATGGAATACAAAATTCCCCGAGTTTGTTTGATATTACTTTGTAATCAGACCCGGAAAAGAATTTCTCTATTTTCTCATAAGTATTTCGCATTAGTGACATATTTAAATTTTACCCCGCAAAAAAAGAACGGTTAATGGTGGAAAATATTATATCAAAACACAATGGTAAAACTCCATTGTTTCCAAAAGTTACACTGATTCCGGAAATCCGTGGAATCGTGGATAGCCCCCTTACACAAATAGCGCTTCTTGATTCAATTGAAAACGTTCTGATACTATTGATTGTCATAAATACAATTATTACAGGAGAACGCAGGCAGTGATCAAAAAGGCGAAACATTTAATAAAAAAACATAGTAAATTGAAGAAGATATACCAGAACTACAGAGTAATGAAGTATACAGCCAAGTATAATCTGGGAAAAAGGAATTTCGATTTAGACAGCAAAATCGCAGAGATACGGCGCACTTACTATGTAGCATATTTTGCGGAGTCCCTCTGTAATTTTAAATGCAGTTACTGTATCCAGGACAATATTAAAAGGACGGAGTATCAACGCATTGATGTCGATAAGATCATTCGATATTTACAAAAAGAGGTAAAACCGAAAGAGTCCATGCTGGCCATTATAGGAGGAGAGGTCACTGTAGGCCCTCATTTTCGGCATTTAATAGAGTCATTGTGCAGGGATTTCTATATTACAGTTACAACGAATCTCGGTTCACGGTTTTTTTCAGATGATTTTGATAAATTTATTGACTGGGCAAAGGAATACAGGATCCGCTGGAGTGCATCATATCATCCTGAATTTATGGACGTTGACATATTTATCGAGAGAATCAGAAAAATGAAAAAAGCGGGTATAGAAATAGGCAATGCTGCAGCAGTCAAGACCCCGCTTCTTTCAGCAGAAGCCAGGCAAAAACTGGAAAATGCAGATATTGGCTTTATTTATCAGACGTTCTGGGGCATAGATGATGAAAACAGTGTTTTACTGCCTCAAACTGATGATCATCCGGATTTTGATTATGAACGTTACAAAAAAATGTGCGGCAAACAAAATAAGGGAATATGCAAATGCAGAACTGTTGATTATTTTGGGCATGCGCGGCACCTTATAGGACCGGACGGAAATATATATAATTGCGCACATCTTCTATACACCCAAAAACATCCTGTAGGACATATTGATAATGGCTGGCCTGAAAATCTGCTTGACCCGATTGAATGCACCGAATATGGTCACTGTAATCCCTGTGATTTTTTTGACATGGAAGTCATGTCAGAAGGTTAGCTTGTCATTCTGAAATAAATTCAGAATGACAAATCCAGGGCAACCACAAGAGTTGCCCCTACTTGTTCATCATGTCAAGAAACTCTTGATTGTCCTTTGTGCCCCTCATCTTATCCAGAAGGAATTCCATGCTTTCGACCGTGCTGAGTGAATGAAGCACTTTCCTTAGTATCCACATTCTCTGCAGCATGCTCTTGTCAACAAGGAGCTCCTCTTTTCTGGTACCGGAAGCATTAATATTAATGGTCGGGAATATCCTCTTGTCCACAAGCTTCCTGTCAAGATGAAGCTCCATATTGCCCGTGCCTTTGAATTCTTCGAAGATAACATCATCCATCCTGCTGCCTGTGTCAACCAGCGCTGTTGCCATAATTGTGAGACTTCCGCCGTCTTCAATGTTCCTTGCAGCACCAAAAAACCTTTTCGGCTTCTGGAGCGCATTGGAGTCAAGGCCTCCCGAGAGGACCTTGCCGCTGGCAGGTATTACGGCATTATATGCCCTGGCGAGCCTCGTTATTGAGTCAAGAAGGATTACAACATTCCTGCTGGTCTCTACCAGTCTTTTTGATCTTTCTATAACCATCTCGGCAACCTGAAGGTGCCTCTGAGGGGGTTCATCAAAAGTTGAGCTGATTATCTCCGCATCCACCTGTCTCTTCCAATCAGTAACCTCCTCCGGTCTTTCATCTATGAGGAGAATTATCAGATGGACATCGGGATGATTCTGCTTTATCGCCTTTGCTATGGATTGAAGCAGCATTGTCTTACCCGTTCTGGGAGATGCCACAACCATCCCTCTCTGCCCCATGCCTATGGGGGAAACAAGGCCCATGACTCTCGTGGAGTAATCGTCCTTTTTATATTCAAGCGCTATCGCATCTGTCGGATAGTAGGGAATAAGGTTGTCAAATAAAGGCCTTTTAATGCTCTCATCAGGCGGCTCATGATTAACAGCCTCAACCTTAAGGAGGGCAAAATACCTTTCACTCTCTTTGGGCGGCCGTATCTGTCCGGTCACAAGGTCTCCGGTGCGGAGAGTAAACCTCCTTATCTGGGAAGGTGATACATATATATCATCAGGGCCGGGCAGATAGCTGTAATTGGGAGAGCGGAGAAAACCGAATCCGTCAGGCAGGATCTCCAGTACACCTTCTCCAAAGATCAACCCTGTCTTTTCAGTCTGGGCCTGCAGTATCGCAAAAATAAGGTCCTGCTTCCGGAGCCCGCTTGCGCCTTCAACATTCAGGTCTCTGGCCATAGTCATCAATTCATCAATGGTCCTGTCTTTCAGGTTAGAGATATTCATACCATCGACATGTTTTTTGTTTTTACCGGCCGCAGAACCTCTGTTTGCTGCTCCATTTTTAGCTGTTCCATTTTTAGCTGTTCCATTTTTAGCCGTACCATTTTTAGTCGCTGCATTTTTGTTAGTTGTAGAATTTTTACTAGCCATAGAATTTTACATCCTTTCAAAATAGTGGGAATACATTTCCTTGGAAAAAATACTTCTTTGGAGGTTTAACCTTTCAGTTTAAACGGGATTGTAAAAGAAGAATTGTTACTGAAATAGTAAAACAGTTTTATCTTTTTGTCAATACCAAAGCATAACCACATTTAATTTTTTTAATTATTTAAGATGTCCTTTCCGGAGAATTGTGTAATTCTATAGTCTCCCTGTCTCGAAAAAGGGGATACACGGACAATCCATAATTCATTTGATTTGCCCTGCTCTATAAGAGGTTATGGCTATTTTAACGGCATTCTGCATCAAACCTTTAGCCCGCATATTTCATGCAGGACAGAGTATTTGCTTTTTAATTATATGTCTGCAAAAATAAAGGCAATGTCCGAACAGGCCCGCACAGAGGAAATAGTGGTTTTTGTTACTGCCCCGGGGGAAGAGGAGGCGGCAAAAATTGCCCGTTCCCTGGTTGAAGCTAAACTGGCAGCCTGCGTCAACATAATAAGTAATATACGTTCCATTTACACCTGGCAGGGAAATATAGAGGACGATTCAGAACTGCTCCTGATTATTAAGACACGCAAAAGCCTCTTTGATGAACTCTCGGCAAAGGTCAGGGATCTGCACAGCTATGATCTGCCTGAAGTTATTGCGCTTCCAATTGTGGATGGTTCAAAAGAATATCTGAAATGGATCGGGGAATCAACGGGCAAATAACAAATTGCGGAGGGTTTTAAGGTAATATGGAAGAAACTAATGAGGAAAACCTGGAAGAATCGGTAAGCAACTGGAAAGAAACAGTTTCTGAAGTAAATAAAGGCTCTTTAGAGTGGGAAAAGGACCTCATTTTCAATATAAGGACCCAGCGGGGGTACGAGCTCGAATACGACGCCAATATGCAATGGGGGTGCGCACCTACTGAAACTCTCCTTATGAGCGTGGCTGGATGCCTTGGAATCGATGTATTATTCTTTTTGAAAAAAATGCGGGGAGATATAACAGGTTTCAAAATGGAATTTTCAGGAACACGAAATCCCACACCGCCGCAATACTACAAAGTCATTGAAATACTTATAAAAATCTCGGGGAACGGGATTACGCCAAAAAAAGTCGAAAGGGCAATATCACTGTCACAGGAAAAGTACTGTTCGGTTTACCACACCCTGAGGAAAGATATTGAAGTTAAGGTAGACTACACAATTAATGAACAGGGCAGTTAAAAAACTTCACACTATCCATACCTTCAGGACAGTTTCATCTCTTTTTTAAGCCAGTCCTCAAGGCTTTTGGCCAGCGGGTACATCCCCCCGATACATTCAGATGATGAACAGTTCATTGACTCCTTCATTAAATCTTCCGGGATATCATAGACATAGCCGACTGTTTTACTCATAATTCTCTTGAGCTGCATAATAACCAGCGCCGGCTTGTCATTAACAAGGTCAATGTACAGCATATAACCGTGAATTATATCTACCAGCTCATCTCCTGAAGCCGCGCCCGGATCTAAAAAGATCTTTGGAGTAACATCCCACCTTATTTCTTTGGTAATATCTCTGCTTTCTTTTAACGTATCAAACTTTATAAGTATCATGGGCTCTATTATAATAAAAAAAGCATTTTTTGTTTATAATTGAACAAAAAAAAGGAGGCCCCGGATGAACTGTCTGTTTTGCAAAATAATTAAAAAGGAAATCCCCGCAAAAATCATCTATGAAAATGAAGAGATCCTTGCTTTTGAAGATATAAACCCGCAGGCCCCTGTACATTTCCTCGTTATACCCAAAAAACATATATCAACTTCGCTCGATATAAAAGATGAAGATAATGAGCTGATAGGCCGTTTGTATCAGGCCGCAAATCAGCTCGCCAGAGACAGGGGAATTGCCAAAGAGGGATTCCGTCTTGTCATGAACTGCAATGCCGGGGCAGGCCAGACAGTCTTTCATATCCACCTTCACATTCTCGGCGGCAGGGCCATGAACTGGCCGCCAGGGTAAAAAGGCAGGGGTCAAGGGGTCGAGGGTCCGAGGGTCCGAGGGAAAAACAGCAAAAAAAGAAAAGCCCTTGAACCCTGGGCCCCTTGACCCCTTGGCCCCTTTTAAAGATGGCAAAAATAGATAAAATTGACCACAAGGTCTTTCTTGCTGAAATATACGATACCCTCTACAAGGCCTTCGGGCCGCAGGACTGGTGGCCGGGAGATACGCCTTTTGAGGTTGCGGTCGGGGCCATCCTTACACAAAATACAAACTGGGGGAATGTAGAAAAGGCGATAAACAATTTAAAAAAAGAGAAGGTCCTCAACGCAGATATTTTAAATAAAATGCCCCATAAGAGACTGGCCTCCATAATCAAACCCGCGGGGTATTTCAACATTAAGGCCAAACGGCTCAAGAACTTCCTGGCTTTCCTGTCAAATCATTACAAAGGAAGCATGAAGAAGATGAAAACCGGGGAGATACAAGCCCTCAGGAATAATCTTCTCGATGTAAACGGTGTCGGCCCTGAAACCGCGGACTCCATACTTCTATATGCGCTCGAAAAACCCGTATTCGTAATCGATGCTTATACAAAAAGAGTTTTGCAAAGGCATGGTCTTGCCCCGGGAAAGGCAGCGTACCACGAACTGCAGGAGTTATTTCACAAAAACCTCCCCCGGGATGTTAACCTGTATAATGAATATCACGCCCTGTTTGTTATGGTCGGAAAAGACTTTTGCAAACCAAAACCCAAATGTGATATATGTCCGCTTAAGGGAATGAATTCGTAATTGAAATAGATTAAGCGGTGCTCAGAATTTAATAATTAATAATCACAGGTTGCCCGGGGTTTAAATCACTTCAGAACCCTTACCTATGTTACTTCTTTCTCTCCTCAAGCTCTTCCAGGAAGGAAGCGCCGATTATACCGGCAGGGAGGGCAAACATTCCTATCCCGAGTATGGCGATAACTGCGCTGAGCATTTTACCGAAAATCGTTACCGGATAAACGTCTCCATACCCGACAGTTGTAAGCGTAACGATTCCCCACCACATTGTCCCCGGGATGCTCGAAAATGCTTCAGGCTGGACGTCTTTTTCAGCAAAGTACATCATAGAGGAAGCTACAAGGAGAAGGAGGAAGAGCACTAAAAGCACACTGATTAATTCTTCCTTGCGTTTCACTAAAACATGCTGCAGGCTTCCCAGTGCAATGGAATATCGCGCCAGTTTAAAGATCCTTATAATCCTGAAGAGACGCACTGCCCTTAAGATACGGTAGTCAGCCCCTGTGAAGGGCAGATAAAAAGGAAGAATGGCCAGGAGGTCAACGAGTCCCATAAATGAGAATGCATACTTTATCCTTCCCTTTAACGGGCCGCTGAACTTCGGGTTCTCGACGCAGCACCAGATACGCAGCAGGTACTCAACAGAAAATACTATTATCGAAAAAATTTCGAAATAATCGAAACAGAGCGGGCAGAGATCATAGACTGATTGCACAGTCTCAAATACAAGCATGAAAACATTAAGCGAGATCAGTGAGAGGATAAAGAGATCAAAGACCCGGCTGACCGTATCACCGGCAGCAGCGACTTCCATTATTTCGTATGTGCGTTTCCTGTTTAAAATCAATTCCAGTATTTCCATCCTTCAAGATAATATTTCAAAACATTGGGTTCATTCAGGGAGCTGAGTTTTATCTGATCTGTCTTTATGTCTTTTGGGAATGTGAACATGGCCCGGATATTCTCCTTGTCGAGATATCTCGTAGGTACATTGACTGTCAGGTCCGAAAGGTCTCTCCTTATCTTTGATGCCATAACAAACCCCCAGTCACCAAAAGACGGTACATATACATGATAGGGGACAACGTATTTAAAATCCGCGGAACGGATTGTCCTGTCAATACACCAGAAAGCCTTTTTAGCAAAAAATGGACTTGTTGACTGGGTCACGAAGATACCGTCCCTTGACAGTCTTTTTGCGGCAAGACCAAAAAATTCCCTGCTGTACAAACGTGCAAGTGATGCGTTTTTCGGGTCCGGCAGGTCTGCCAGTATCACATTATAGTAACTGCCGTCTTCTTCAAGAAACTTGAACGCATCGACATTTTTTATCTTAACGCGCTTATCACTCAGACTGTCTCTGTTAGCACTGAGTATCATAGGATGCTTTTTTGCCAGGTCAGTTACTTCAGGATCAAGGTCTACAACGGTCACACTTTTCACACCCGGATGCTTGAGTATTTCACGTACAGCCAGCCCGTCGCCTCCCCCCAGGACCAGAATATTCTCCCTGTTCTCCATTAAGCTGAGGGGAATATGGACAAGCGCTTCGTGGTACCGGTATTCGTCGATGGTCGAAAACTGCAGATGCCCGTCAAGATAGAGTCTCAGGTCCTCCCTGTTTTTGGTAAGAACTATTTTTTGATATGCTGACTGTTTTGACAGGATCACACGGTCTTCATAAATCGAACTTTCCCATGAATGAATGATGCGCCCGGAAAAAACAAGCATGCATACCAGAAGCACCGATATTGCGCAGGTAAAGTATTTCAGACTCCTCCGGTTCCGGGGTTTCAAATAGGAACGAAAAAACCAGAAGTTTATAATTCCGGCAGCAAGATTAATCGCACCGGTAATCAGAGAGCTTTTGAAAATCCCGAAAAAAGGCAGGAGCAGAAAGGGGAAAAGCAGCGAAGCGGCAAAGGCTCCGAAATAATCCAGAGAAAGAACATTTGAGATATTGGTCCTCAGGGCATAGTTTGTTTCCATGATACGGGTCAGAAGCGGAATTTCAAGTCCGATCAAAATCCCGATAACCATGATCAGTGTGACCATCATCGGGTAATACACGTTCGTATATGAATAGGCCGCAAATAATATGGGAACACTCAATCCCCCAACAAGACCGAGGAGTATTTCTATAAGAATAAACCATTGAATCAGGTTGCTGCGAAAATATCGTGAAAATAAAGTCCCTATTCCCATGGCAGTCATAGAAAGTCCGATGGTTATAGAGAACTGCTTTATACTGTCGCCGAGAAAATAGGAAGAAACGCTGCCGATAAGCAGCTCATAGATAATTGTACATAACCCTACAACAAATACGGTAAAGAAGAGGACAAAAGATTCAAGTGATGATTTGTGACCGGCCTCAATCCTATTTACCACCACCCAGACCGCCTCCCCGATGACCGGGCCCTCCGGGGCTGCCGGTTCTTACACTGGGGCCATGGTATGTACGAGGTCCGCCCCAGTAAAAAAAGGAAGGGCCCATATGATATCCGCGGTAACCTGTATAGCCCCATCCCCGTGACCCGAGACGGAAGGCAAACAGATATAGTACGACCAGCACGACTGCAACTATTATCATTACGCTGCCGCCGGAATTGTTCAGGACACTTCGTTTGTCTGAATTTTTAAGCATCTATCAGATCCCCCCATGATACATTAGCCCTGGACCATACAATTGCACCGGCAAGAACACTTATAATCCCCAGGACGAGGTGTGCAAGAGAGCTTCCCCGCTTGGGGTCAACCGTTACCATGATTTCTCTTCCAGCTCTCTGCTTGCTCATTTCAGCATTAAACCGGAGATAGTAATTGCCTTTTTTCGGAAAGGTTACTTTAATGTCATAAGAAGTCTCTGCTTCGGACCATCTGCCGTCAGAATCGTAACCTGTCTCGCTCCAGAACTCCTTACCGAATCCAAATAGATATTCTTTGTTACTGTCCAGCACATCACCGCTGACAAAACTCCATACACCGTATTCATTCAGGGCCTGTCTTACCGATATTGAATATACAGAGAAGTCTTTCTTTACCTCTATAGGCCCTATCATGCCGCCTGAAGTCTGTACGGAACTCTTTAATGACTTACCCGAGTTCATATTAAGAAAAAGCGATGTAATAAGGCAAAGTGCTGCAAAGCCAAGTAATATCATCGCGATTTTATTATGTTCTGCTTTTTTTACAGGATCATCTATCATTATTCTTTTCTTTCCCTAAAAACTGATATTAAAGTCGATCATAAAATATAGAATCACTGCAAAGGAAATAGCCACAGTCATTTCGAGCAATCCAATAGCAACGTTTCTATCACGGCTTATAGCATGGTTCAGGTCCGTCCTCGGCAGCATCACTTTATCCAGAAAAAGTCGA
>SDBV01003042.1_pt1 | contig 24983 bp, 19 predicted proteins | sample 2277081 | NCBI WGS metagenome assembly SDBV01 (sample SAMN10402039, study PRJNA504765) | marine sediment metagenome | isolation source: marine sediment core GS10_PC15, 223 cmbsf | place: Arctic Ocean: Southern Knipovich Ridge | collected 2010 | reverse complement strand
CCGTACCTGCGGCTGTTGCCCCCGTCGGCCTGTGTGAACGACTCAAATATCAATGCCTGCTTGTCGGGCGGAACACCAATGCCCGTGTCTTCCACATCGAAACGGATATGGTCACCGTCATCTTCTTTCAGCGGATAAACATTCAGGTGAACATGCCCTTTGGCGGTGAATTTGACGGCGTTATTGACAAGATTCAGCAAACACTGCAACAGCCGTACCGGATCCGTTCGAATGCTCATGGGCAGGCCATCGTCTCCGTGGACTTCAAATTCGATACCCTTTTCCGTGGCATTGGGCTTCATTAAGGCGCTCAGGTCGCCCAGTAATTCGTCCAGCGAACAAACCGCCGTCTCGACGTGGAGTTTGCCGGCTTCAATCCTTGAGATATCCAGCAGATCGTTCAAAAGTTGCATCAGGTTTCTTCCGCATGTTCGGATGTGGTCCAGGTATTCCTGCTGCTCTTCAGTCAAATCTTCGTCGGCGAGCAAATCGCTGAAACCGATGATGCCGTTCATGGGCGTGCGAATCTCATGACTCATATTGGCCAGGAATTCGGTCTTGGCGGTTGTGGCGGCCACTGCTTCTTCGGCCAGCCGGCAGGCATTGTCGGTCGAGGCCTGAAGTCGGCGGTTGACCTCCTGCAGGCTTGTTTCATGTTCCTTTCGTTCCTTCAGAAAACGATTAAAACCCGCTGCTGTCGATACGGCCACGGCCACGGCCACGCAGGCAAACATGAGAAATCCCTGTATGTAACGGAACTGAGTGAGTTCTTTGTCAATCCGATCTTTGAGTTCGGCCTCAACGTGCATTGAGGCGCCAAGGAATTCAAGAAACATCGCGTCATGTTTCTGGTCGAGTTTGCTGCCTAATCCTGCATCCTCCATGCTGTGGTATCTTTCCAGCACAAGCGTCCGGAATCCTGCTAATTGCCCCTGAATCTGTTTGACATCGCGGCGTAGGTCGGGGTCGGTCAAGGCGTAATATCGGCCATGTTCATTTTGACCACCATCCAACATAGCGTTGGCATACCAGTCAGCGGCGTCGAGCCTGCTGATGACGGTTTCAATGTCCAGGTGTTCGTCACCCCCTAACAATTCCTCCAGCCACAAGTGGGCGAACGTTGTCTCAAATCGCATCTCCATGGTGGCACAGCACTGTGAGCCGTGCTTGACGCTCATCTGCTCGCCGGCATAAAGGACATAGCCCATTGAACCGATGACCACGACCGTACAGAGTGCCGTCAACACGCACAGTTTCCGTAGTGAGATGCTCCGCTTGTCATGACGGGAAGACACCAACTCGTGACGAGTCATGTTCTCTTCCTTTTCCAAATGGTTTTGGCTCTGCGTTGTCGGCTGCCGGTTTGCCCTCTGCCGCCTCCGTGACCAGCCGGCGTTTCCGACCTGAAACTGCTCAGGAGAAAGAACTTATCCTGAACATCGTTATTTTATCGTCTATTATTCTGTTTGTCTTTAGGAGAAACTTGTTCCTGGGCACGCAGATTCAAAATCGCGGTCAAAAGCCGCCAATCAAACTGTTTTTTCCTGTTTGAATGTGTATTCAACCAGCCCGCCTGGAGAAGATTTTCGGGGTGGTCCGAAAATAAATACTCCCTCGCAGACAGCCGCCGTTGCAGTATGCTGTTATCGGTCCGGAACGCAGTTGCGGCAGTGTACCGCTTTCTGCTATACTATAGACCTCTTTGAGGTGCAGGTGCGGTATCCGTAACGATTTCTGTTGACTCTTAACAATCCAGGAAAGGGCAGGCGAATGGATCGACGACGTTTTCTTAAAGCAACCGCCGGATATATTGCGTTGCCGGCTTTGCCGGTGTGTTTGGCCCGTCAACCGCGGCCCCGGCAGGTCGGCAGGCTGCCCAACATCGTTTTTGTCATGGCCGATGACATGGGTATCGGCGACGTCGGCTGTTACAATCCCGACTCGAAAATCCCCACACCCAATATGGACAAGCTCGCCGGCCAGGGCATTCGATTCACCGATGCACACTCCCCCTCGGCTGTCTGCACACCGACACGATACGGGGTGCTCACCGGAAGATACTGCTGGCGGACCTGGCTGAAGAAAAACGTCGTCGGCGGATACACCAATCCTCTGATAGAACCGGGCCGCACAACAGTGGGGTCATTCCTGCAGAGACAGGGCTATCGAACAGCCTGCATCGGCAAGTGGCACCTGGGTTTAGGCTGGACACGGCGAAACGGCTATGTCGGAAACGCCGCCGACGGGCCGAAGTACTTCAACGGTTCCTGGCAGGATGGCGATTCCGAAAAAGGAATGGACGTGGATTTCACCAAACCCGTGCAGGGCGGTCCTGCCGATCTGGGTTTTGACTATGCGTGGTTCACCGCCGCCTGTTCGACTATCGACGGACCTTTCTGCTATATCGAGAATCGCCGAACGGTCGGGATCCCGGATCGCATGATACCGATTGAGGGAAAACGGGATTATCGCCCAAGGCGGGGCTGGACGGTCGAAGGCTTCGATCTGAGAGAGGTCGACACGGTCTTTGCCAATAAGGCCGTCGAGTTTATTGAAAAGAATCACAAGGACTCACCGGATAAGCCCTTCTTTGTTTATCTTGCCCTTTCATCGCCGCATGCGCCCTGGCTGCCGCCGGACTTTATGAAGGGCAAGAGCAAGGAGGGCCCGCGCGGCGATCTTGTCGCCTGGGCCGACTGGGCTCTGGGCCGGGTCCTGGATACGCTGGATCGGACCGGGCTGGCGAACGATACATTAGTCATTATGACCAGCGACAACGGGCCTCGCCACGGCGCCAACGGGCCCGGCCAGCGCGGCGAAAAACAGCGGCGCGGCCACGCCGTCGATAAAATTCTCGGCCACCGATTCGACTGCAGCCCGACTGACGCCGGCTGCGTCCAGCGCGTCGGCGTCGCGACTGACGATTCGCCCCACGAATGCCCTGGCTGCGTCCAGGTCGTCGCCTGCCAGCGCGATTTGCACGCGCCGGCTGTGGCCGACCATGTCGCGAATGGCCAGGCAACTGGCGATGATCAGGATCGAAACCACGTCGCCGGCCAGCGGATGAATTTGGGCTGCGCCGTAGACCACCGCCCAGCAAATGCCTGCACTGATCGCAACGGTTGCAATGGCCAGCACCGCTCCGGCCGTGCGCGTATCGCCCATCAGCCGGCGCAGCGCACGCTCCAGCCGAGCGATCAACCAGCCCATCGCCCGCACCGGGTGCGGCAGCCATTGCGGATCGCCGAGTAGCAGATCCAACATCACCGCCGCCAGAATTTGATATTCGAGCCGGATCACAAGCCCATTGCCTCGTAGATACGCTTGACGTCGATGCTGTCCCGCACGACCGCGGCCAGGCGATCCAGTGCGGGTTCGATTTCGTAGATTGCCTGGGGCGTCTCGAGCGGGGCCAGCCCGCGCCGCGCCCGCAGCCGATCTATCCACCAGCGGCGGAATTCGTCGGCGTCGAACACGCCGTGCATGTACGTGCCCCAGACCATCGCCTCGCCAGACGAAATACCGCACACCTCGCCGTCGGCGGTGCGGAACATCGCCTCGCCGTCGCCCGCACCGGTTCGGCCGTGATGAATTTCATAGCCTCTCACCGCCAGCCCGGTCGCAACGTGCACAGCTTCGGTCCGAACGAGCGTTTTTTGCCCGGCCAGCGTGGTCGATACATCCAGCAGGCCCAGCCCGGCCTCGCTTGGCGCGTCGGACTCGATCCGGTCGGGGTCGAGGATCTCCCGCCCGAGCATCTGGAACCCGCCGCAAATTCCGACGATTTCAGTTTCGCCAGCTTCGGCCAGTCGACCCAGCCGCGCAGCCAAGCCAGAGGCTTTCAGGTGCGCCAGGTCGCCCAGCGTATTCTTGCTGCCGGGCAGGATCACCGCGTCGGGGCTGCCCAACTGATCGGCCGAGCGAACGATACGCAAATGCACGTCCGGCTCGATGCGAAGTGCGTCGATATCGGTGAAGTTCGATATGTGCGGCAGGTCGATGACGGCCACTTCAACGCCCGGCTGGTCGGTCGCCGACGCATCCAGCGCGCCGCTCTTGAACTCGACCGAGTCTTCCTCGGGCAGGCCGAGATTGGGCAGGTACGGCACGACGCCGAACGTGTCCTTACCGGTGTATCGCATGGTGAACTCGACAGCCGACGCCAGCAGCGATGCGTCGCCGCGGAAGCGATTGATCACGAACCCGGCCACCATCTGTCGCTCCCACTCGGCGAGCACTTCCATCGTGCCGACGAACGATGCGAACACGCCGCCGCGATCGATGTCGCCCACCAGCAGCACGGGCGATGCGGCATGGCGGGCCATGGTCATGTTCACGATGTCGTGATGCTTGAGGTTCACCTCGCCTGGGCTGCCCGCCCCTTCCAGCACTATCGCGTCGTACTGGTCGGACAGCGAGTCGTAGCACTCGCGGGCGGCGACGAACGCCTCGGGTTTGTAGCGGATATATTCGCCGACGCGCATGTTGGCGACCGCCCGGCCGCGAACGATCACCTGGCTGCCGGTGTCGGAATTCGGCTTGAGCAGAATCGGGTTCATTCGCACGTCCGGCTCGAGCCGACACGCCTGGGCCTGGGTGACCTGGGCGCGGCCCATCTCGCAACCGTCGTGGGTGACGAACGAATTGAGAGACATGTTCTGGGATTTGAACGGCGCGACGCGGACGCCGTCCTGCATGAGGATGCGACACATCGCGGCGGCCAGCACGCTCTTGCCCGCGTTGGAACTGGTGCCCTGGAACATGATCGCCGGCGTGCGACGCTTGCGTGCGACTGGCGCCTTGCCGACCAGTACGCTTTGCAATGTTTCAACGAGGCGTTGGTTCTCCTCGGCCGTGCGCACGGCCACGCGGAAGAATCGCTCGCCGAGCCCTTCGTAGTTGTCGCATACGCGGATGGCGATGCGCTTGGCCAATATTTTTTCGGCTAGCTGGGGCGCGCTGGGTTGGGTCGCATCGAGCTTGACCAGCAGGTAATTCGCCTCGCCGTCGAAGACCGTCAGCCCGCCGATATCGCGTAGCGATGCGGTAAGTTGCTCGCGGTTTTCGCGCACGGCTTGTCGGGTGCGGTGGGCGTAGTCCGCCTCGGCGAACACGGCCACCCCGACGGCCTGGGCCAGCGAATTAACCGACCAGGGCGTAAGCAAGTTGCGGATAGCTTCGGCCAGATCGGGCGGCGCGACCGCCAGGCCCAGACGCAGGCCTGCAATCGCGTAGAACTTCGTCAGCGAGCGGAGTACGACAGTGTTCGGCGGCGCGTCGGCTACGAGCGACTCGGCCTGGTCGTCAAAATCCATGAACGCTTCATCGACGACAAAGATCGTCTCTGGATGCTCAGCCGCGAACTGCCGGAATGCCCCGGCCTCAAAGCCCACGCCGGTCGGGTTGTTCGGCCGACCTATCAGTACCACTTCGTCGCCGGCGAGTCGCTTGGCCAGCGCCGAGAAGTCGATTGTAAAGCCGTTCTGCTCGGACAGCAGGATGGTTTCGACGGCCTTGCCCGACTGCCGGGCGGCGGCGAGGTAGTCGATGTAGCAGGGCACGGGGATGACGGCACGCGGGCGGTCGATCGCGCGCATTAGCGCGAAAAGGATTTCCGACGAGCCGTTACCAGCCACGATGCGTTCGGCCGGGCAGCCGTAGGCGACGGCGGCGGCTTGGACAAATTCCGTCGAGTGCGGATCGGGATAATGTAGAATCGTTTCCAGGTTCCGGCTGATGATCGCGCGGAGCGATTCGGGCGGCCCGAGCGGATTGATATTGGCCGAGAAGTCCAGCAGCTCTTGCGGCCTGCATCCGGCACGCTCGGCCAGCTCTCGCAAATTTCCGCCATGGCCGGTGGTCATATCCACGCCCCCTGCACCAATTGCCGGACGGGGTAAACGCTCAGCGTCAGCAGCGTCGCCAGTTCGGCCAGCTCGCACGAGGCGCCCATCGTATCGCCGGTCGCCCCGCCGATTTTGCGATGGCACTGAATACTGAACGCGCCCACGACCGCCACGGCCACAGCGGCTGCGACCACCCCCGCCAAGCCCAGCACGGCGTAGCCGCCGACGCCGGCGACGACGCAAGCCAGCAGCGCCTCCCACCATCTACGGCGGGCCAGGAACATCGCGCCAAGTCCGCTTTTGGGGTTGGCCGGCGGGAGGATCACCATGCCCACCAGCATCGCGCATCGCCCGGCCAGCGGTGCAAGCGCCGCCGACCGCCACAGCAGCGGGCGATCCATACAGCCGAAGCTAACGCCCTTGCCGATCAGCACCATCACCATCACCGCCACGCCCATCGCGCCGATGTGGCTGTCCTTCATGATCTCCAAAATCCGATCGCGCGGGCGGCTGGAGAAGAAACCGTCGGCCGTGTCGCTAAGCCCGTCGGCGTGCAGTCCGCCGCTGATCGCCCACATCGCCGCGACCAACAGCAAGGCTGCGACGGGCTCGGGCACGATCATCGCCAGGCCGAACGCCAACGCGCCGAGCCCAGCTCCGACCACCGCGCCGACAACGGGGAACATCGTACCGCTGGCGCAGAGCGTCTCGGTCGAGCCGCCATTTCGGCCGACCGGAACGATCGTCAAAAACCCGAATGCCGCCAGCAGTCGTTTCATGTTTTTACCTCGTAACGCCGCATGCGTTACTCATCGGCCTCGCTGACGTGGGCCTCTTCGAAGGTCGCCACGTCGGTCAGCAGTCGCCCGGCCGCCTCGATCAGGCTCATCGCCAAGGCGGCGCCCGTGCCCTCGCCCAGGCGAAGGTTCAGATCCAAAAGCGGCTCCTTGCCCAGATGCGTGTGCATGGCGCGATGGCCTAGCTCGACGCTACGATGGGCCGCTACGATATAATCGCCAGCCGACGGCGCCAGAGCGTGGGCGATCAGCGCCCCAGCCGTCGATATGAAACCATCGACCACCACGGGCTTGCCCTGGGCGGCCGCCGCGAGCACCAGCCCTGCAATGCCACCGATTTCGAATCCGCCCACCTTGGTCAGCACGTCCAATGCGTCCGCCGGGTCGGGCGAATTGAGGAGAATTGCCTTTTCGATCACTGCGATTTTGTGCTGAAGCTGCTCGTCGTCGATGCCCGTGCCGCGCCCGGTAACGTCGGCCACTGATGCACCGGTAAGCACAGCCACGATCGCCGTCGAAGGCGTGGTGTTGGCGATGCCCATGTCGCCCGTGCCGAATACGTCGGTCGTCGCGCCGAGCTCGTTGGCCACTTCGATGCCTGCCTCGATAGACGCGATCGCCTGCTCGCTTGTCATCGCCGGACCGGCGGCCATGTTCGCCGTGCCGAGCGCGATCTTCTTGTTGATGATCTTGCCCGCCCGGGCCAGTTCGTCCATGTCGGCCGCGATGCCCAGATCGACCACGACCACGTCCGTGCCGGTCACCTTGGCCATGGCGTTGATGGTAGCCATCTCCCCCACGATGCCGAACACCATCTGCGGCGTAACTTCCTGGGGATATTTGCTGACGCCCTCTGCCGCCACGCCATGATCGCCGGCCATGGTCACCACGGTTCGCCGTGCAAGCTGCGGCGACATCGATCCGGTCATGCCCGCCAAGTCAATCGCCAGGTCCATCAGTCGGCCCATGGCCCAGTGAGGCATGATGAGTTGGTCGAGCCTGGCCCTGGCCTGGTCGCGCAAGGCAACGTCCTGCGGCGTAATTTTTTTCAGTGTGTCTTGCAGCAAACTCATTGTTTCTTCCTTCCGACCAAGCCGGCCGCGATCACTGCCAAAATGCCTTGCGGTACACTCATTATCCATGCCTTCCGGCCAAGATGGTCGCGATCACTGCCAAAATGCCTTGCGGTACACTCATTATCTATGCCTTTAACTGCAGGGGGATTCCGCACGATACCAGCGTAACCACGTCGGCCTCGGCGGCAATGATTTGGTTTACCCGCCCGACCAGGTCGCGATACCGGCGGGCCAGGGCGTTGTCCGGCACGATTCCCATGCCCACTTCGTTGGTGACCATGACGACCGCACCGCTATGCGCCCGGCAGGCCGCGAGCAGTTCGCCGGCAGATTTTCTCACGTCGTCTTCAGTGAAGTCGCTGCCAGCCTGGTCGGCCTGGTGCATCAGATTGTTCACCCACAGCGTCAGGCAATCGATCAGCAGCACGTCGTGATCGGCTGCGTCGATGGCGGCGGGCAGGTCGATGGGCTGCTCGATCGTATCCCACCCACAATCGGCCCGCGCGAGGCGATGGGCTTCGACGCGGCTGCGCATTTCCTCGTCGATAATGGGGCAGGTTGCGACGTAGACCCGTCGGCCGGGACGCGATTCAGCGAGTTTCTGCGCGTAGTCGCTCTTGCCGCTGCGACAGCCGCCCGTTACCAGGATAATCTCAGCCATGGTCGGCCTCCTTCCGCAGCGGCGTGTCGCTCATGGCGACCAGCACGCCCTTGCCGTCAAACAGTTGGAGTTCCGTCACCGACGCGTACGGCGGGGCGAACAGCACGTATTTCGGCGCGGGCAGACCCAGCAGATGGCAGAGCATCGTACGGATGACACCGCCGTGGGTGACTATCAGGACGGTCTCGACCGGCTCGGCCGCCAGGCGGTCGGCCAGGGCGTTGATGCGCCTGCAAAAGTCACCGATCCCTTCGCCGTCTGGAAACGTGAATGCGTCGTCGAACTCGGCCCACTGGTCAATGGCGGCCGGGTCGTCGGCGCGGATGTCATCGAAAGTTTTACACTCCCACCGGCCGAAATCGATCTCGGCCAGGTTTGGCTCGACGGTGCAATCCAGCCCGGCAAGCTCGGCCGTGACTCGCGCCCGCTGCAACGGGCTTACCAGGCGAACCTCGGCGCTGCGGCCAGCATCGGCAAGGGCGGCGGCCTGCCGGCGGCCGCGATCGGACAGCGGCGCGTCGGTCGAGCCAAGAAACTTGCCCTGGAACTCTTCGGCAACTTCAGCATGTCGTATCAACAGCAGTCGGCTGGCCATGTCGGCGCGCGCTCCTCGGCGCAGGGACAATTAAAAAAAGCTCGCCTTCGAGTGGGCGAGCCGTCAGGACTCAGCGCGAGGCCGCGCAATAAAAAAGCCGGCCTTCCCTCGAAGGTACGCCAAAGGCGTCTCTTGGTGTCCTGACTTACGGGTCATCCTACCGGCCGCTGCCTTCCCATCCCATTTCGGGACAGTGGCGTTCGAGGCGGCTTTCGTCACCGATCACAGTGGCGGGGCCGTGCTGGATTTTCACCAGCTTCCCAGTCTTTGCTCAGCAAAGACCATCATGATCGTATCCAGCCAATCAGACAGGGTCAAGGTGAAACAATTTGCCCGCTTGCCGGACTGGGCGCTTGACGTGTCGAATTAAAGCGGCTATCGTTCTTCCGTTGCAGCATCCCGGAACACGGTGAAAATCCGTGGCGGACCCGCCGCTGTAATCGGCGAGGCGCAGGAGATAGCTAACAGCCACCACTGTCGGGGTTTACCCCGGCGGGAAGGTGCTCCAGGCGTCGACGACCCGAGAGCCAGAAGACCTGCTGCGACGTAGCTGAGAATAAAAACGAAATCTGACGGTAAAGGGTTTCGGTGGACGAAATACGTCTGCCGAAGCTTTTTTTTAATTACGTTTTTGTAATACTATGAACGTAAACCCGCGCAGTTTTAATTACGTTTTTGTAATGCTACGAACGTAAACCATCGCAATTTTAATTACGTTTTTATAATGCTACGAATGTAAACCCGCGGAAATATAATTACGTTTTTGTAATGTCACGAACGTAAACCCGCGCAATTTTAATTAAGTTTTTGTAATGCCACCGGCGCGAGCCCGTGGATTTTAACTTGGGCGTTTCAACCAACAAGGAGCAATCATGAGCAAGCCCAAACAGCGTAAAGGCGTTATCGCCTATCGCAAGAGCTGCAAGGCCAAAGGTGTCGGCCTGTCCCATTACATTCTCATGGACAGGAAGGCGAAGTAATGCAGCCACGCAGCGCAAAGACGAACGGTGCGGCGGCCCCCTCGCGGGGCCGCTTCGCCAACACCGGCAACGGACCGAAATTCGACGTGCTCGATATCGGCCACGATAACTACGCAGCCATCATCGAAGCCGACACCGCCTTCTGGTCGCTCGCGCCCAAAGACCAACTCGCCGACGCGCTCGGCGGAGGGGCGCTGGTCAAGGCCTTCAAAAAAAAGCAGAAGCAGTTCGCCGACGAAATGCAGGCGCTGCGATTCGGCCTGACGCCCTCGGCCGTCTACTTTAACCCAACCGAGCGGTGCAACCTGAACTGCACGTACTGCTACATCCCCGAGAAAATGCGGCGCGACGGCAAGCACATGTCGGCCCGCAAGCTCGCCGAAGCCCTCGAACTGCTCAAGAGCTACTTCCGCACGACCATGCCGAAAGGCTCGCTGCCGCAGGTCATCTTCCACGGCTCCGAGCCGATGCTCAACCGTGACGCGGTCTTTGCGGGCATCGAGCAATACAGCAAGGATTTCCGCTTCGGCGTGCAGACTAACGCGACGCTGCTGGACGACGAGGCCGTCGAATTCCTCACCAGCCGCGACGTGAGTATAGGCATTTCGCTGGACGCGCCGACCGCCGCAATCGCCAACAAGTCCCGCCGAAACTGGGACGAGAAGGGCGTGTACGACAAGGTGATCGAGGCGATGGAACGCCTGAAGGGCTATCACGGCTGGAGCGTGATCTGCACGATCTCCAACGATAATGTCCGCCACCTATCCAAGCTGGTGGATTTCTTCCACAAGCACGAGGCGCCCACCTGCCTGCTGAATATTCTGCGATGCACGCTGCCGCGATCGCGCACCGTCAAGCCGACCGACGCGACGGCGGCGAAGTATTTCCTGGCAGCCCTCGACCGGACGTACGAACTGTACCAGCAGACCGGTCGCAAGCTGCCCGTGGCGAACTTCTCCAATATCCTGCTGGCGATCGTCGCGCCGACGGCCCGCAAGCTGATGTGCGATATTTCCCCGTGCGGCGGCGGGCGATGCTTCTTCGCGCTGGCGACAAACGGCGACCTGTTCCCGTGCAGCGAGTTCATCGGCCTGAAGGATTTCCGCGGCGGGAACCTGTTCCGCAACGACATCCCCTCGGTGCTGGCGAGTAAAGCCTTCCGCACCATCACCGAGCGGAAAGTCGAAGACATCGACCCGTGCAACCGCTGCGCGATCCGCCATTTTTGCGGCTCGCCATGCCCGGCCGAGGCGCACGAGATGAACGGCTCAATGGAGCGTACGGGCGCGTTCTGCGAGTTCTACGAAGAGCAGGTGCGCTACGCGTTCCGCCTGATCGCCGACGGCCGGGAAGATGCATTCCTCTGGGACGGCTGGGACAAAGACACGAAACTTTCATTCAGCATGTAAGGTTTTTCTCAATCACGGTTCCACTAACGAAATCGCGACCGGGCAAATGCCCAGCCGCTTTCTTTTATTCGTGTCATTCAAGCAATTCGTGGGCTATTTCTTTCGGCGGATCAGTCCTAATGCGCCAATCGCCAGCAGCATCAACGACGCCGGCTCGGGTACGATCTTCAACGATGCGGAGTCGGTATCGAAATCGCCAAAAGAATCGATGATTTTTAAACTGATATTGTATGGATCCTCTGCCGGGCCGAGGCCGAGTGATTCGAGATAAGCATAACTGACTTCGTACAGAGTCGATCCATTTGCATTGGTTTCGTAGATATTGTCGTTGTCCAGATCCCACATAATTTGGGATGCGTTCGCTGAATAGGAGGCGTCCAGTACGAGAGACTCGCCGACGGATATTTCGTAATACGACAAAGTTCGAGCCACAGGATCCGACCCCGGATTCCCGGCCAAGATTCCGTCGATGATATCCCAAGGACCCCAGGAAACTCCCACACCGGTTTGTCCTGCTTCGCTATCCCAAAATAACGCCTCGATCGTGCCCAGCGCATCGGGAGAAAAACTAATCTGGGCGATAACCTGATTAATGCCCGGACCGTAGAACACGATCGGATCATCGTACCACATAACGTCCAGCAGTTGCGGCGTGGAGATCGCCCCCGGCGCCAAGAAGGCAACATCTGTCGGATTTGTGTTGGTGCTCATCACGTACGTGTCGTACTCCAGATCCGGATAAAGCGGCAGCGCCGCCGGAATCGGCTCGGTTAGTGTACCCATTGGGTGGTTGTACATCTCCCCGTTGACCAGTTCTACACGTACCCAGGCTGCGAGGAACTCCGTATTGGTGTCGACCGTCAATTGGTTGAGTCTTAGGGTCGTCCCACCGTTGGGGGGTTCCACCAACATCACCGGTCCCATATCCATCAGCCAGCCATCGATGTACGCGTTGGATGTTGATGCTGACATAGCAAGAACGGCAAAGATCGCGAGAATGTGTTTCATGATTGCTCCCCTATATAAACATTTCCTCATTTTTCCACCATGTCTTGCCGACGGGGCGCTAACTTGCCCGGTCAGTGGCTTGGAGAGTGAGCAAAGAGCCGAAAGCTGAGCTACGAATTAGATTATACTTATATCTTCGTTATTTGCAAGGATTATTATCGTGTATCGCGCTGCTTGCAATGAAGGAACATTGCCTCGCTCAAGGCTCTTGCTAGCCAGGCGCAAATTGACTCGGCCTGCATCGGCCGTGTAGGATAGGCATTGCAAGTCGTTCTTAAGCTCCCTTCCAGGCCGTCTGTCAAAGCGCCGCGGACGGAGCCATTGAAGGAGCAAACTTAGTTTGATACCTGGACTGACAAAACACGGCCGACGGGAAATGATCGCCGCGACGATAATCGCCGTCGGTCTTTGTGCGCTTACCGCAATGGCGGCGACGAGATATTCGCCACTGTTCTGGCCGATGAAAGCTGCTGTGATCCTGATTTGGCTGTGGGTGTTGTGGTTCTTCCGCGACCCGCAGCGGCAGACCCCCACCGAGGGCGGGCTGTTCATCAGCCCTGCTGACGGTCGCGTAGCCGATATAACGCCCCTGGGAGCCGACGGCCCGCTCGGCCGCGAGGCGGTGCAGATCGGCATCTTCATGAACGTCTTCAGCGTACACGTCAATCGTACGCCGTGCGCCGGGCGGGTCGAATCCGTGGAACATCTCGACGGCGCGTTCATGGATATTCGCAAGGCCGAAGCCATCCTGAAAAATGAATCGACTACCATTCGTATGATGCACCATTATGATGGGTGCGATTATCCGATCATCGTCCGCCAGGTGGCCGGCCTGGTTGCCAGACGGATCGTGACCGACCTGTCGCCAGGCCAATCGCTCGAGCGCGGCGAGCGGATCGGCATGATCAAATTCGGCTCGCGGCTGGAGATTGTCGTCCCTGTCGAACTGGTCGGCGAGGTCTGCGTGCAAGTGGGCCAGCGTGCCTGGGCCGGGCGAACGATATTGATATCAACAAACAATAGCGAGAAAGCCTGATGGAAGAACATCCCCAACAGCCGCAGGAACAGGACACGCAGGTTGCTCCCAAGCGTTCGATGCGCAGGCAGCCTTCCCGCCGTCGCCGACATGGCCGGCGGATGCTGGTCAGCACGGCCGCCCTGCCTGCGCTGCTGACGATCATGAACGGGCTTTCCGGTTTTGCGTCGATCCACTTCGCCACCAAGAGCGCGCTCGGTGAAGCCGACCCGCGGAACCTGAGCATCGCCGGTTGGCTGATCGTAGCGGGCATGGTTTTCGACATGCTGGACGGACGAGTCGCACGCATTACGCGCAAGACCAGCGAATTCGGCGAGCAGCTCGACAGTTTGTGCGACATGATAACGTTCGGCGTGGCCCCGGCCATGCTGATGGTGCAGACGGTTCTGATGGTGCTGCGCGGACACATCGACCGCATCGACATCATGCCGGGCAGCGGGGTGGGGGTCGAGCGAGTGATCTGGTGCCTGGCGGCCCTCTACGTCGCCTGCACCGCGTTGCGGCTGGCGCGATTCAACGTGGAAACCGACCCCGACGAATCATCGCACATGGCCTTCCGCGGCCTGCCGTCACCTGCGGCGGCCGGCGCGATCGTAGCTCTGGTGATGTTGTTCGCGGACTTCGAGGCCGAGCAAACCGGCTGGCGATCTCAGCCATTTGCGCTGGCGACAGTGAGCGTCACCCTGCCGTTGATGACGCTGCTGGTGTCGCTGCTGATGGTCTCATCCATTGCGTATCCGCATCTGTTCAACCAATACATGCGTACCAAACGGCCCTTCGGGTTCATCGTGAAACTTGTGCTGGTGATCCTTGCAGCCATCCTCGCGCTCTTCACAACCGCAGCGGTGGCGGCCGTCGCTTATGTGTTGTCCGGGCCGGTGAGGCACTTCTGGCTCGCCCGCAAGAAGGCCCGCCAGGGCTGAAACATTTCACGATTGAGATGGTCTAGTAGTGGACCTTTCCTATCTTGAGTTTGAATTGCCTCGTCCGGTTTACCATCAGCACCGCAGCGGCCATTGAATGCAGTTTCGCGTCGGCCGAGTCGGCCCGGCTGGTGAGCACGACCGGGGACTTGGCGCCGACCAGCAGACCCAACAGCCGGCGCCCGCCAAGATAGACGAGCGACTTGGCGAGGATGTTGCCCGCTTCGATAGTCGGCACGAGCAAAATATCGGCCTGGCCTGCGACAGGGCTGTCGATTTTCTTGAGCTTGGCCGCAGCCGGCGAAATTGCGTTATCCAGCGCGAAAGGCCCGTCGACCTGGCAGCACGGAACGTACTGCCCGCGAGAAGCCATCGCACCCAGAGCCGCGGCCTCCAGCGTGGCGGGCATGGACGGGTTGACCAGCTCGACGGCCGCCAGCACGGCTACCTTCGGATTCACAAAACCGAAAACGGAACTGAGATAAACCGCGTTGAGAAGTATCTCGGCCTTCTGCTCGAGGTCGGGCGCGATGTTCATCGCAGCGTCGGTGATGAACAGCAGTCGACCTTCGTCGGCAAGCTCCGCGACGAAAACGTGGCTCAAGACCGACCCGCTGCGCAGGCCGTAGTCGCGATTCAACACGCCTCGCAGAAAATCGTCCGTGTGGATATAGCCTTTCATCAGGATGTCGGCCTCGCCGCTGGAGACCAACTGCACCGCCTTGGCGACGGCCTTGATCGGATCGGGCTCGTGGACGATTGTCGCCTCCGCCTCTTCCAGCGAGACACCGGCTGCATCGGCCTTCTGGCGAATCTCGGCTTCGTCCCCCACCATTATGGCTGTGGAGATTGTCCTCTTGCGCGCCTGAGCGACTGCCTCGATCACGGATGTATCCTGTGCGACCGCGATCGCCACCTTGCGCAGCGGATGCAGTTCGACGACATCCACAAGTTCTTCGAAGTTTCTCATCTTCGCATTTGTCTCTTCCATGCGTTTCCCTTCAGGTATGTTGAGTTGAGCCGATTCTCCTCATTTTACCCGCCACCGAAAGTTTTTTCTAAATCGTCCCTGTCGTATTTTAAAGCCCAGCACTGGTAGTCGAAAGCGTTTGACATTGCCCCAAACCGGCCGCTACACTGTCGCCACCTGCGGGGCGATGAAGCCCCTCTACAGGGAAACCCCGCTTCGATCAGGCGAGTCGTTGCTCGAATCGCTCTGGCCGGACGATCGAATCGGGAAAGTTAAATATACTGGAACGACACTCAACCTTTTACTCGTAACGGAGATGAATTGATGGCCAAGAAGACCAAGTACGTCTATTTCTTCGGCAAGGGCAAGTCCGAAGGCAAGGCTTCCATGAAGGAACTGCTCGGCGGCAAGGGCGCAAACCTGGCTGAAATGTGCACCCTGGGCCTGCCCGTACCGGCCGGGTTTACCATTACCACCGAAACCTGCGCTGCCTACTACCGCCTCGGCCGCAAGTATCCCAAAGAACTCGCCGGCCAGGTCGATGCGAACATCAAGAAGCTCGAGAAGTTCACCGGCAAGACCTTCGGCACGGGCAAGAATCCGCTGCTGGTTTCGGTACGCTCCGGTGCGGCCGTCTCGATGCCCGGCATGATGGACACCGTGCTGAACCTTGGCCTCAATGACGTGACGCTCAAGTCGATGATCGAGCTGACCGGCAACGAGCGGTTCGTGTGGGACTCCTACCGCCGGTTCATGCAGATGTACGGCGACGTGGTTTTGGGAATGGAACACCACGACTTCGAGAACGCACTGCAAAAGGTCAAGAAGGCCCGCAAGGCCAAGCTCGACACGGACCTGAACATCGCAGGGCTCAAGCAGGTCATCGCGGAATACAAGAAGGTCTACAAGAAGGCCCGCAAGTCCTTCCCGCAGGACGCACGTAAGCAACTCCAGGGCGCGGTCGACGCGGTGTTCGGATCGTGGCACAATGACAGGGCGAACAAGTATCGCGAACTGAACGACATTCGCGGCCTGCTCGGCACGGCCGTCAACGTCCAGACCATGGTCTTCGGCAACATGGGCGACGACTGCGGCACGGGCGTGGCGTTCACACGCGACCCCGCAACCGGCAAGAACGTATTCTACGGCGAGTACCTCATGAACGCACAGGGCGAAGACGTTGTGGCCGGCATCCGCACGCCAGAGCCCATCTCGAACCTGAGCAAGCAGGACCCCAAGAGCTACAAGGAACTCCTCGCGATCCGCAAGAAGCTCGAAACGCATTACCGAGACATGCAGGACGTCGAGTTCACGATCGAAAATGGCAAGCTGTACATGCTCCAGACGCGTAGCGGCAAGCGTACCGCAGCGGCGGCCATCAAAACCGCAGTGGACATGGCCAAAGAAGGCCTGATCAGCGAGAAAGAGGCCGTCCTGCGAGTCGACCCCAAGTCGCTGGACCAGCTGCTGCACCCGACGTTCGACCCCAAGGCCGAGTCCGCCGCCAAGCTGATCGCCAGGGGCCTGCCCGCAAGCCCCGGCGCCGCGACAGGCAAGGTTGTTTTCTCGGCCCATCACGCCGAAGAAATGGTCGAGCTTGGCGAATCGGTGATCCTCGTCCGCATCGAAACCTCCCCCGAAGATATCGGCGGGATGGACGCGGCGAAGGGCATTTTGACCAGCCGAGGCGGCATGACCAGTCACGCGGCGGTCGTCGCCCGCGGAATGGGCAAGTGCTGCGTAGCAGGCTGCGGCGATATTGTGATCGACTACAAGAAGAAGACCATCACCGCCGGCGGCAAGGTGGTTAAGGAAGGCGATTGGATCAGCCTCAACGGCTCGCTCGGAACGGTGTACGTCGGGCAGGTCGATACCATCGACCCGAAGCTGACCGGGCCGTTCGGCACGATCATGAAGCTGGCCGACAAGTATCGCACGCTGGGCGTCCGCACGAACGCAGACACGCCGCACGACACGGCCGTGGCGGTCAAGTTCGGGGCGGAAGGCATTGGCCTGACACGCACCGAGCACATGTTCTTCGAAGGTGATCGGATCGTCTCGATGCGAAAGATGATCCTCGCCGAAGACGAAGCCGGCCGAAAGAAAGCCCTCAAGGAACTGCTGCCGCTTCAGCGGAAAGACTTCGTGGGGATCTTCAAGGCCCTCAAGGGTCGCCCGGCGACGATCCGCTTCCTGGACCCGCCGCTGCACGAATTCGTCCCGCACGACGAGGCCGGCCAGAAGCAGATGGCGAAGGCTATGGGCGTCACGCCCAGGCAGATCAAGGAAAAGGTCGAATCGCTGGCGGAGTTCAACCCGATGCTGGGTCATCGTGGCTGCCGGCTGGGCATCTTCTATCCGGAGATCACGGCCATGCAGGCCCAGGCGGTCTTCGAAGCTGCCTGGAAGGTCAAGGGCGCCAACCCCGAAATCATGATCCCGCTGGTCGGCCATGTTAAAGAGTTCACCCACCAGAAGCAGATCGTTCTGGAGATGCTCGAGAAGGTCAAGAAGGCCAAGAAGGCCAAGAATGTTCCGTTCGATTACAAGATCGGCACGATGATCGAAGTGCCCCGCGGCGCTGTGACGGCCGACGAAATCGCCGTCGAAGCGGAGTTCTTCAGCTTCGGCACGAACGACCTGACGCAGATGGGTTGCGGCTTCAGCCGCGATGACGCCAGTCGCTTCCTCAAGCAGTACGTCGACCTGGGCATCTACGAATACGACCCGTTCCAGACGCTGGATCGCCAAGGCGTGGGCGAGTTGATTCGCATCGCGGTAGCCAAAGGCCGCAAGACCCGCCCGAATATCAAGCTCGGGATCTGCGGCGAACACGGCGGCGATCCGGACAGCGTCGAGTTCTGCCATCAGCTCGGGCTCGACTACGTGTCTTGCTCGCCTTATCGCGTGCCGGTGGCCCGACTGGCCGCCGCACAGGCGGCGCTGCGACACGGAAAGCCCAAGAAGCGCAAATAATCCCGGGCTGATGACCTCAATCGATTGACGAACCAAGAGCCCCCCGTTCCGAGCGAGGGGCTCTTGTTATGCGCTGGGTGAAGAGCATTTTAAGTTTTCGTGAAGCAATTTGAGCACTGGTGAGGACGGCGATGTCGGTCGATGCAGTAGCAGGTTGGAATGCGACAGATCAAACGTGAATTGCTCTAAAGGGTTACTTACAGGCCCGCCTCTCGCTACAATAGACTGCATATCGGAAGTTCAGGGAGGTGAACCGTGAATGAAAACGCAAAACGGAATCTGAAGAACGCGATGGTGCTCGTGCTGGCCGACGGCGAATTGGCCGAAGGCGAAAAAACTTTTCTGGAGACACTGCGAGACCGGCTGGGTCTGGACGCGGCTGATTTCAGGCAGGCGGCAGCGGAGGTTCGCGAAGACCGCAAGAAGATCTCACTGCCGGCCTCGCCCGCCGAAGCCGAAGAACTGTTGCGAATTCTGGTCGAGGCAGCCAGTGCCGATGGAATCGTCACCCCAGCTGAACGCAACCTGTTGGAGCGGATCACCGATCATATTGGCATTTCCCGCTCATCGCTGGAGGCGATGCTCTCGGCCGGCGCCAGCCAGGAAAGCGAAGCCGAAATTGCTGCTCTCACCGATGCAATCTATGACGAGTTCAGCGGCTGGGACGAGTCGACCCGCATCGAACGAATAGGCCAACTGGCAGGCTTCCCGCAAGGGGCTCTGGCGATTCTGCGTCTGCTGGAGAGCTATCGCGTGCCGGACGGCGCCGAAAACTCGCTGGAACTCAAGGCGATCCTTGTTGCGCAACTGGGGCAAATCGGCGACGAGCGGGCGGTGTACTATCTGGCCCAGCAGGTTTGTATCGGCGACGGCGAAGACGAAATAACCAATGCTGCGTTGCGACAGGCCGCGGCCGAAGCGATCGGCAAGATCGTGAAAGGCAACTTCACCGCAGATTCCGCGGGCATCGAAGCGGCCCGGAGGTGGTGGCAAAGCTCGGCTTCAAAACCCTATGACCACTTGGCGATATGAGTGGAAGTTACCCCAAAAACCGCTTCGCAGGCTAAATCGTTTTTTGTATAGCTTCGAGTACCAGTTGAAAAGGATGCAAATGCCCAACCGAAATTTCGCAGACGACCGATACGACACCATGCCCTACCGACGCTGCGGGCGAAGCGGGCTCAAGCTGCCCGCAATCAGCCTGGGCTTCTGGCAGTCGCTCGGCGATGAGGGCAACGAAGAACTCTGTCGTGAAGCCTGCTATTACGCCTTCGATCACGGAGTGACGCACTTCGACCTGGCCAACAATTACGGCCTGCCCCACGGGCACAGCGAAATCGCCGTCGGCAAAATTCTCCGGGACATGCCGCGCGACGAACTGATCGTCTCCACCAAGGCGGGCTTTGAGATGTGGCCGGGGCCGTACGGCGACTGGGGAAGCAAAAAAAGCCTCGTCGCCAGCCTAGACCAGTCGCTACAGCGGCTGGGCCTGGACTACGTGGATATTTTCTATCACCACCGGGCCGACCCCGACACGCCGCTGGAAGAAACTCTCGGCGCGCTCGATCAGATCGTTCGCCAGGGCAAGGCGCTGTACGTAGGCGTGAGCAACTACCGCGGGCCGCGATTCTGCCACGCCGTCGAAACCATCCGCCAGCATGACTGGGCGCCGATCACCATCCACCAGCAGAGTTACAGCATGCTCTGGCGCCACTGCGAACTAGGCTTGCTCCCGCACGCCGAACGAACCGGCACGGGCGTGATTGCATTCTGCCCGCTGTCCCAGGGCCGACTGACCGACCGCTACCTGGCCGGAATGCCGGCCGACTCGCGCCGCGGACGCAACGATGACCAAAAGTGGTACGACGAGCAAAAATCCCTCGGAACGTGGGACAAGGTGGCCCGGCTGAACGACATCGCCGCCCGGCGCGGCCAGTCAATGGCGCAGATGGCGCTGACGTGGGTGCTCCGCGACGAGCGAGTCTGTAGCGCGCTGATCGGCGTGTCGCGTCTGGAACAGCTGAAAGAAAATCTCGCAGCCGCTACCGCCCCGCCGCTGGACGAACAGGAATTACAGGACATCGAACAGATCCTCGAAGGCTGAGTTTTTTGGTCATGAGTGCCTGCTCGTGCGATATTGTGCAATCCCGTTATCCGAGAAGAAACGTTCAGACTGGGTGCCATGCTTCTCTAAGCGAAGCGGAGAAGCATGTTCTTCTTTCGTGTTTCTGTTGCCGTGTTTAGTGGCGGGACGCAGGCCGCCATTGTTTGCTCGTAGCTACACGGCTTGACGAGCAAACCGTGCCACCCGCCATCCAAACATTAATCAGGTTTCCAGAGGCCTCCCAGTCGCCACGATTCGACCGAGACTGTCGACAGGAGCCTGGCAAGAACCTTCATCTGCGCCATGGCGTATCAATGGAACTGTCGCCCGCGCCAGGAAAAACATTTGTGCGTTTGCGTAGAATCTGAGACAGTTGTGGCCCGCCCGCGGCGCAGTGTGGCGGAACTACGAGCCGAATATGATTATTCCGCTGAAAACCGATTACCGCATGAGGCACAAGCCGTGGGTGAACTACGCCCTGTTGGCGATCAATGTCGCCGTATTCTTCCTGGGCTACCAGGCTGGAAGTGAAAAAGGCCTCCGCCTGGTGTACGACTACATGCTGCACCCGGACGACCCGGCGCTGGTGCAGTTTTTCAGCTCGATGTTCCTGCACAGTGGCTTTATGCACCTGGCGGGCAATATGCTGTTTCTCTGGGTGTTCGGCAGCGCGATCAACGACCGGCTCGGGAATGTGGGGTACCTTGCTTTTTACCTGGCCGGCGGGATACTGGCCAGCACCGGCTACCTGCTGCTGGGCGGAGCCGCTCCGGTGGTTGGCGCCTCGGGTGCCATTTCGGCCGTGACCGGAGCGTACCTGGTGCTGCTGCCCCGCAGCCGGGTTACCGTCCTGGCGATGCTGATCTACGTTCTAATGCCCTTCGAAATCTCCAGCCTTTACTTTTTGGGCTTCCAGGTGATATGGAACCTCATCGGTACGGTGGGCGGCATGACGAGGTTCACGGGTGGCGGAATCGCTTTTGCAGCCCACTTGAGCGGATACTTTTTCGGCATCGGCCTGGCGGCTGGGCTGCTGGCGCTACAGGTCTTGCCGCGCGATTCGTTCGACCTGTTGAACCTGATCAAGGCCCGCAAGCGCCGCAGCCGCTATCGTCGAATGGCTACGCAAGGCTACGATCCGTTCAGCCCGGCCAATTCCAAAATTCGCAAGCCCACCGGCCGATGGGTCGAAAGCCAAACGGTCGACCAGAAGACCGGCGAAACTCCCACCAGCCGGGAACTCGAGCTGCGCAAGGAAATTTCCAAGGCAGTCTCTCAACACGACCTGGGCGAAGCGGCCAGGTGCTATCTCGAATTGGTCCAGATTGCAGACGAACCCGTCCTGCCGCAAGGCCAACAACTCGACGTGGCCAATCATCTGATGGCCAACGAGCAGCATTCCGCCGCCGCGGACGCCTACGAGCGATTCCTCAAACACTACGGCAACTACGAATACCTCGCCGACATCTATCTGATGCTGGGTCTGCTGTATGGCCGATATCTACAGCAGTACGACCGGGCTGAGAAATGCCTTGAGCGAGCGGTCGAAGCATTGCACGATCCGCAAAAACTCAAACTGGCCCAAGACGATCTGCGAACCGTGCGCCGCCGTCGACGGTAGCCTGACGAACGGCCGCAAGACAAGGATGTCGCAATGTTCGGTATTCCAGCACCGCCGATGCCCCAGTGGTCAGACACGCTAGCCTTCGGTCTGGCCTGCAGCGGCTTGGTGGGCGGCGCGGTGATTTTGCTCTGGGGCAGGCTCGTCGGTCGGGCTTTTCTCTGCAGCATCGCAGTCGCGGCGGCGATCCTGATAAGCACTCCGCTTTCCCAGAAGCTGGCATTCGACCTGCTGTGGGTTCGCCTGATATTGGCGGTTGGCCTGGCGTTGCTGACGCTGCTGATGACCAGGCTGATCTGGGCGGTTCTGGCCGCGGGCCTGTTCGGACTGCTGGCCGAGTGCGTTTTGCTGTCGCGATGGATCGATGCGATTCCGTCCGCCCAACGCCCCAAGTTCCTGGCGGCCGGCGAATCGATAATCGACTGGGCCGACGGCGTGGCGCATTTCTTTGCCGACGGACTGGGAGCGATCTGGCAACTTCACACGATCGAGACACTCATAGTGATAGGCATTGCGGCCGGAGTGCCGCTGCTGACCTGCCTGTTGTGCCGACGACTGGCCAAGATCTTCATGACCTGCCTGCTGGGCGGACTGGCCGTAGCGGGATCGCTGATCCTGGCCGTGTCGCAACTGCGACCGACCCTCTGGCCGAGCCGTCGAATTCACTGGGGCGTCCTCGGCTGCATGGCGGCGACGGCGATGACCATCGGCCTGGTGCATCAGTGCCGGACGGATTTCCGCGCCGAAAAACTCCGGAAAGAAAAAGAACAGGCCGAGCAGGAAAAATCCAAGACCGAAGAATCGTCTTCCAAGTCGGATAAAAACAAAGGCGACGACTGACACGCGATGGCCCAGGCGCAACCATATCTCGGACGAGCAGCCCAATATGGCGCCGACTTCTGGCAGAAGCTCGGTGCGTTGGAGATGCCCACGCAGGGCGAATACGCCGACGCGCTGGTGTCGATGAACGTGCTGGCGGCGATGGTGCTGATCATATGCGGCACGGTCTATCTTCTGCGAGGCTGGAAGGCATTCAAAATGCTGGTGCTCATCAACGCCGCGCTGCTGGGCGGGTTTGTAGGTAACCAGGTCGGACGGCTTGCCAACGGCGGAAACATGCCACTGCTGGGAGGCATTGCAGGCGGACTGCTGTTCGCCGTGCTGGCCTGGCCGATGATGAAATTCGCTATCAGCCTCATGGGCGGGCTCGTCGGTGGGCTGATCGGCTACGGAGTTTGGATATATGCCGCCGAGATCGCCAACAAGCCCTACCTGGCCGAAAACGCGTGGGCCGGGGCGCTGATCGGAATGATCCTGCTCGGACTGCTCGGACTGCTGGTGTTCCGACTGGTGATCATGATATTCACCTCGTTCCAGGGCTCGCTGATGGTTGTCTCCGGCGCGTGTGCGGTGCTGATGCGGCTGAATTTCCTGCAGCCGAAACTGCATTCGGCTATATCGAATAATTTGCATTTACTAATGCTCCTGATCGGCGTGCCCGCACTGATCGGCTTCGCGCTGCAATACACGGCCATGTCCACAAAGGTTCGGAAAAAGAGAAAAGCCATGGAAGGCGGCGGCTGATAGAACGGTTTTTCTAATGAGTGCCTCAAGCGAGTGGTTTTTCGAATGAGTGCCTGATTGCAACGTTGTTGTTAAAAAGCCGATTGATGAGTCCCGGTTTTTTGGGACGAATCGGCCGGAAATGTTTTTGCGCGTGGTATAAAACCATCTTTCCGAACTCTTTCCGAACCTCTGTCGAAAGGCTTCCGCGTTGAACGCACTGGCGACATCCATCCTGGCCTCGGCGCCGGCACTGACCACGGGCAGCATATTGCGGCTGACCCGCGCGACCGAAACGCACGTGCTGGCCATGGCAATCGCGGTGGCCCTGGCGGTCGCGGTGATGCTCGTTCGACCGCCGGAGCTCGAACGCCTGCGACGCGGGTTTATCCTGCTGGCGATCGGCTGGGCGGGCGGCCTGGCGGTACTTGGCGCCACCCGCTTCAACGTGCTGCTGGGCGTTTGCGAAGAATACCAACTCGTCGAACGGCTCGGTGCTTTCGCCCTTCTGGCCGCGGCCGGCGCCGGGGCGCTACCCGCGATTCGCCTGCACCGCCTCGGGCGGCCCCCGCCGATGCTCGTGCTCATGGCGGCTGGGTGCTTGTGGGGCTTTTTGCGCGAGCTCGAATTCGGCGCACCGTTCTTCGGGCGAAAGATCCTCTACACGCGAAACTTCTTTCGGCTGCGGGCGTACATCGATCCGGCCTACTTCGAAAAGTTTAATCGCTCGCTCGGGCACGTCCAGCCGAGGCCGCTGTTCGTCATGCACTGGATCGGCGTGGCCGTCAGCGTGGTATGCATCGCCGCGGTGGTCGGCTATCTGGTTCGTCATCGTAACGTCTTCGATAAGGAAATCCGCCGGTTCACCGCCGCCACGCACGGGCGATGGTTCCTGCTGGGCCTGGCCGTGTTCGCAGGCTCGCAGCTCGTCGAAAAACTGCTCGTCATGCTGCTGCGATCGGACTGGCTGATCGACTATTACCGCCGCTATCATCTTTCCGAACGCGTGCTTGCCGAGCCTGTCGAAACCCTGGCAGCCCTGGCGATGCTGGTGGCGATGATCGCCGCATGGCGAACCGATGCGACCCGTCCCGCAGCCGAAACGATCGAACCCGCCGAGTGACCTTTGAACCCAGCCTTGGACCCAGCCGCCCGCCGCCGCTATAATCGCCGCGTGATGTATCTTTATGGAGCGACATAGCTGATGGCGTGGCGAGCATGGAGGCCTAATTCGAAGCAGTGGCAGATCGCCCCACGATGGGACGGGGCGGACGAACTTGCGCGGAAGCTCGGCGCCGCGCCGCTGGTCGCCCAACTGTTGGCCAATCGCGGCGTGACCGACGTCGATGCTGGCAAGGCATTCCTCGATCCTAAGCTCTCCGATCTGCACGATCCGACCGAGTTAGCCGGCGCCGAAC